>Ga0068857_100002631_pt1 | contig 14734 bp, 16 predicted proteins | sample KBSCornC72_FD_66591 | JGI IMG/M metagenome (GOLD analysis project Ga0068857, IMG submission 66591) | Corn rhizosphere microbial communities from Kellogg Biological Station, Michigan, USA - KBS Corn C7-2 | ecosystem: Host-associated > Plants > Roots > Rhizosphere > Soil ...
GAGATGCCGCGCATGGCCAAGCTGCTCGGCGACCAGTTCCGCATGGCGGGGATCCCCGAAGCGGACATCCACGTCATGCCTTACGAAGCGCTGCCGGGCGACAAGACGGTCGCTCTGATCGTCCGCTGGCGCGCGCCCCGGGCGACAAAAAAGCCGATGCTGATCCTCGGCCACATGGATGTGGTCGAAGCCAAGCGAGAGGACTGGAAGTTCGACCCGTTCGTGTTCCGCGAGGAGGGCGGCTATTTCCTCGGCCGGGGCTCGTCCGACATGAAGAATGGCGACGTCGCGACGACCATGGCCGCCGTCAAGCTGATGAGCCAGGGCTTCAAGCCCAGCCGCGACATCATCTTCTTTTACAGCGGCGACGAGGAAACCAACGGCCGCGGCGCCACCCTCGGCTCGACCCAGTGGCGCAACCTGACCGATGCCGAGTTCGGGCTCAACGCCGATGGCGGCTGCGGCGCCTACGACCGCAATTTCAAGCCGATCGGCTGCGGCATCTCGATGGCCGAGAAGACCTTCCAGACCTATTTCTTCACCGCGCGCAACCCCGGCGGCCACAGCTCCCGGCCGCGTCCCGACAATGCGATCTATGAGCTCGCCGACGCGTTGAAAGCGTTGCAGGCGCACCGCTTCACGCCGATGCTCAACGACACGACGCGCGGCTATTTCGAGGAGCGCATCCGCCAGGAGGGCAATAGCGCGCTGGGCCAGGCGATGCGGCGCTGGCTGGCCAACCCCAGCGACGGCCAGGCGGCCGACATGATCGAGGCCAACCCGCTCGAGGTCGGCCTGACCCGGACGCGCTGCGTCGCGACGATGCTGAAGGCCGGCCACGCCGACAACGCGCTTCCGCAAATGGCCGAGGCGACGGTCAACTGCCGGATCTTCCCCGGGGTCCAGCCGAAGGACGTCCAGGCCGAGCTCGAGCGGGTCGTCGGCCCGAAGATCGAGGTCAGGCCCGACCCCAATTACGTCGGCGTGCCGACCCCCGCATCGCCGCTCCGCCCGGACGTACTCGCCGCGGTGACCAAGGCGGTCCAGCGCTTCCACGGCAAGGACATGCATGTGTTTCCGGTGATGTCGACCGGGGCCAGCGACGGCTCGTTCTTCCGCGCCCAGGGGATCCCGGTCTACGACGTCGACGGCAGCTGGGGCATCTCCCCCGACGACGAGCGCGCCCACGGCCTCGACGAGCGCATCCCGGTGCGCGCGATGTACGACGACGTGCTCCACTGGGAGAGCATCATCAAGGATCTGGCGGGCTGATGTTCCCCGGCGAAGGCCGGGGCCCAGGAGCCTGCAAGGCTCCAACCAACGCAAACGGGCTCCCGCCCGCCTGGACCCCGGCCTTCGCCGGGGAACTATAAGACCGCCTTCAGCACCTCTTCGGCGTGCCCCGGCACCTTGACCTTGCGCCACGCCTTGAGCAGCCGCCCGTCCGCGCCGATCAAATAGGTCGCGCGCTCCATGCCCATATATTTGCGGCCGTACATCGACTTCTCGACCCAGGTGCCGAAGGCGTTGGAGATCGCGCCGTCCTCGTCCGAGATCAGCGGCACGGCGAGCGCATATTTGCCGATGAACTTGTCGTGGCTCTTCATCGGGTCGCGCGACACGCCGACCACCTTCACGCCCGCCTTGCCGAATTCGGGGGCCAGCGCGGTGAAATCCTGCGCTTCGCGGGTGCAGCCCGAGGTGTCGTCCTTCGGGTAGAAATAGAGCACCAGCGGCTGCCCTGGCGCAGCCAGGTTGACGCTGCTGCCGTCACTGGCGGTCGCGGTGATCGCCGGTGCCTTCTCGCCTTCGCTAATCATCTCATCCCTCTTTGATGCGGTTCCACAGTTCGCTGACGCTGTGCCGCGCCGCGTCATGCTCGGCAAGCAGCTCGTCCCAGCTCGCCGCGCCGCACGCCTCGGCCACCAATTGCCAGGTTTTGGGGGTCGGTTTGACGTCCGAGGGCGCGACCAGCCGCATCATCACTAACATTCGCGTAAGCAACATTTGAGCTCCAACAATTTTTGCGTTGACCAATCCATCGGCGTGCAGGTCGGCGATGGCGAATTCCAGCCGCGGATGGAGCCCGACGCCGCGGGTCAGCTGGAGCACATGAACCGCGAATTCGAGGTCGACCAGGCCGCCCGGGCCGAGCTTGACGTCGAGCGCGCTCTGCGGCGGTTTGTGGCGCTCGATCTCGGCCCGCATCTTCACCGCGTCGCGGACGACTGTCGCCGAATCGCGCGGCTGGCGCAGGATGCCTTCGATCAGCGTCGCCGTTCGCTCGCAGACCGCGGCCGAGCCGAACACCGGGCGGGCGCGGCACAGCGCCATATGCTCCCACGTCCAGGCGCCTTCGCGCTGATAGCGCTCGAACGCGTCGAGCGAGACGACCAGCATGCCCTTCGCCCCCTCGGGTCGGAGCCGGGTGTCGACCTCGTACAGCGGCCCGGCGGCGGTCGGCACGCTGAGCGCCGCCGTCACCCGGTTGGCGAGACGGTTGAAATAATCGTTGGGCCCGAGCGGTTTTTTGCCGTTCGAACTGCCGTCGGGCGGCGCGGTGTGGAGGTAGACGATGTCGAGGTCGGACGCATGGGTCAGCTCGCAACCCCCGAGCCGGCCGAGCGCGACGATCACCAGCTCGCCGCCCGGAAAGCGGCCGTGGACGTCCTCGAACTCCCAGGCCGCGGCCCGGGCGAGCGCCTGGACCGTCCCTTCCGCGACCCGCGAATAGCCGGCCGCGACCTCGAGCGGGTCTGAGCGGCGGTCGATCAGCTGCACGCCAAGCGCGAACCGGCGCTCGTTGACCAGCCGGCGGACCTTGTCGAGCGCGATGTCGTAGGGGTCCGCGCCGAGGACCTTGCCGAGGTCGGCCGCGAAAGCGTCGGCCGCGGGCGGCGGGTCAAAGCTCGACGAGTCGAACAGCCCCTCGAGCAGCTCCGGCCGGCGGGCGAGCTGGTCGGCGAGCGCCGGGGCGTGGGTGAGGATCTTCGCCAGCAGCTGCGCGAGATTCGGCCGCGCCTCGAGCAGTCGGAACAGGTTCACCCCGCTCGACAGGCGCTCGACGATGTCGCCGAGGCGATTGAGCGCGCGTTCGGGGTCGGGCCCGGTAGCGATCGCCTGGAGGAGGCCGGGCAGCATCGCTTCGAACGCCACCTGCGCCGCCGGCGAGCGCAGCGAGCGCGCCTTGCCCGAGCGCCAGTGGCCGACATGCCGCGCCGCCGCCTGGGCGTCGCCGAAGCCGAGCCCGGTCAGCTCCTGGAGCAGGATATCGGGGTCGTTCGACAGCCGGCCGCCCTCCTCGGGCGAAATGCCGTCGAAGATTTCGCCCGCCCGTTCGACCCGCGGCCCGAGCCCAGCCAGGAGCTCCGCGCCGGCCCCCAGCCCATGCAGCCGCGCGACATTGTCGAGGGCGTCGGGCTGGGCCGGAAGCATGTGAGTCTGCGCATCGTCGACCATCTGCACGCGGTGCTCGATCGTGCGCAGCAGGCGATAGGTGGCGCCGAGGTCCGCGGCCCGCTCCTCGTCGAGCCGCCCCGCGGCGACCAGCGCCGCGATCGCGTCGAGCGTCGCTGGCGCGCGCACCGACGAATCGCGGCCGCCGTGGATCATCTGCTGGATCTGGACGAAGAATTCGACTTCGCGGATGCCGCCGCGCCCGCGCTTGAGATCGAAGCCCGGACCGAAGCGCGACCCTTGCGCGAAATGGTCGCGGATCCGGGCGGAAATCTGCCGCACCTCGTCGATCACGCCGAAATCGAGCGAGCGGCGCCAGACGAACGGCTCGATCGCGCGGAGGAAGCGCTGGCCGAGCGCGATGTCGCCGGCGCAGGCCTGGGCGCGGATGAAGGCCGCGCGCTCCCACGGCAGCGCGCTCGATTCATAATGGGAGATCGCGGCATTGACCGGCAGCGCGACCGGAGTGACCTCCGGCGACGGCCGCAGCCGCAGGTCGACGCGCGCGACATAGCCGTCGGCGGTCCGTTTCTGCAGCAGCTCGATCATCCGCCGCGCAATGCGCACCGCCGCCTCGCCGGCATCGTCGCGCTCGCGTTTCGGCAGGGTCAGGGGGTCGAACAGCAGGAGCAGGTCGACGTCCGACGAATAATTGAGCTCGCGGCTGCCGAGCTTGCCCATGGCAATCACGGCAAAGCCGGTCGGCTCGGCGTCGGGCACCCGATCGCGGATCGCGGCAACGAGCGCGCGATGAATCGAGCGGTCGGCGAAGGCGCTGAGTTGCTCGGTCACCGCTTCGAGCGAGAGCTCGCCGGCGAGGTCGCCGAGCGCGACGGCCAGCGCGAGCCCGAGTCGCTGGCGGCGGAGCTCGACGTCGAGCTCGTCGGCGGTTGCACTGAGCGCGAGCTTGACCGCGGCTTCAGCGCCGCTGCGCTCGAAAGCGTCAGCGATGTCGGGCAGCGCCCGCAGCGCCTCGCGCAGGAACGGCGAGCATTGCTCCGCGCGGCGCAGCGCGTCCGATCTCGATCCGGCAGGGGGCGCGTCATTCATCGCAACTGGAATGCCGCAAATCTTGTCGGCACGAAACTTCCCGCATCGCTCGCTCGTTTCCAGTCCGAATGAAGGCAGAACATGACATCCCAGTGGCGTCAGAGGTGAGGAGCATGGATCGGCGGATAATCCGAGTCGACGCCCCACCTGCCCATGCCGGCATCATGGCCGCTTTGCGCCGCGCGTTCGAGGCTGCGGCGTCGGAGCCGTGCGACCGCGACTTCGCCGATCTGCTGCGCCGATTGAATTGAATCCTCCCCGGGAACGGGGAGGTGGCAATCTGAAAGATTGACGGAGGGGGGTCGGAGCCCTGCACCACTCCCCCTCCACCATTCACTCTTCGGTGAATGGTCCCCCTCCCCGTTCCGGGGAGGATCACCCGTGGTCGCGGCTGAGCTCGTCGACTTCGCCCATGATGGTCTGCAGCGCCGACTTGTCCGGATCGGTCTTGTGCTGGCGGCGCGAGGGCAGCTTGCCGCTGGTCAGCAACTGCTCGAGCGCGACCCGGCCGCGCGCCACGCGGCTCTTGATCGTGCCGACCGCGCAGCCGCAGATTTCGGCCGCTTCCTCATAAGCAAAGCCGCCGGCGCCGACCAGGATCAGCGCCTCGCGCTGGGGCTGCGGCAGGTGCATCAGCGCCCGTTGCATGTCGCTAAGCTCGATGTGCCGGTCCTGGCTCGCCGGCGCGGCCAGGATCTTGGACGCGGTGATGTCGTCCCATTCCCCCTTGAACCGGGCGCGGCGCATCTGGCTCAAGAACAGGTTGCGCAGGATGATGAAGGTCCACGCCCGCATGTTGGTCCCGGCCTGGAAGCGCTTGCGCGCCGCCCACGCCTTCAGGAGCGTCTCCTGGACGAGGTCGTCGGCGAGGTCGCGGCTGCCCGACAGCGACCGGCCGAATGCGCGCAGATGCGGAATGACCGTCGCCAACTGATCCTTGAATTCGGGATCGGACAGCGGAACGGGCTCGGCCGGACTGCCCGGCGCTTGCTCCTCTTCACGACCCTGGGTCAAATCTCACCCCGCACCCTCTGTTCAGGCAACGCGCAAAGCACGTTGCCGCGTGACTCGAGCATGAACAGGGATTGTGACAGATGCCGGTGCGTCAGGACCCGCCGACCCAGACGACGATCGCAAGAGCCACGATCACCAGAATCAGGCCGACAGTCAGCACGTAGCGCGTCATGTGCGGGGTAGAGCCGGCCCGGGCCTCCGTCGTCGTCGCGTGCGGCGACGAACGGTCTGCATCAGTTTGGGGCATTATTGCTCTTCCGCACCAATCCTCGTTCGGGAAGGCCAACGCGCCTTCGCGAACCGTGTTCCCAATCGGCGCCGATCAGACCGCCGGGACGGTCGCCGCGTCGAAGAACAGGGCCTGGGCGATCGCCGCTTTGACGGTCGAGCGCTGGAACGGCTTGGTGATGAGGAAGGTCGGCTCCGGCCGCGTCCCGGTCAGCAGCCGCTCGGGGAAGGCGGTGATGAAAATCACCGGCACCGAGAATTCCGCGAGGATGTCCTTGACCGCATCGATCCCGCTCGAATCGTCGGCGAGCTGGATGTCGGCCAGCACCAGCCCCGGCGGGTTCTGGCGCGCCTGGGCGACCGCCTCGTCCCGGGTTACGGCGACGCCGGTCACGTTGTGGCCGAGGTCGCGGACGATGGTTTCGATGTCCATCGCGATGATCGGCTCATCCTCGATGATCAGCACGTCGGCCAGCGTCTGGCGCTCGATCTCCTCGAGGGCCTCCGCGACCAGCGAGTCGACGTCGGCCGGCCGCGCCCCGATCAGGTAGCCGGTGTCTTCCGACGAAAAGCCTTCGAGCGAGGTCAGCAGCAGCGCCTGGCGCGACAGCGGCGTGATCCGCGACAGCCGCGCGTGCGCAATCGACTCGGGACCGCCCGAGCCGCGCGCCGGCTCCTCGCCCTCCTCGATATTGGCGGTCGACCAGATGGCGTGGAAGGTCTTGTACAGCCCCAGACGCGGGTCGACGTCCCGCGGGAATTCATCGGGCTTGGCGACGATCGCCTCGAGCGCTGCTCGAACGAAGGCATCGCCATGCGCCTGGCTGCCGGTCAGCGCCCGCGCGTAGCGGCGCAGGAAGGGCAGATGCGGAGCAAGTTCCTGGCCCAGCGACATATGTGAATGCTCTCCTAGCCTACGAGTTAGCGGGTCTTTGGCCGTGCGTCGGTATTGTTGCAACCCTCGAAGGATCGATCCCCACTTGAGCTTGCCTCCCCAGAGAAGTGACGGAAGTTGGAACCAAGCACAGCGCATTTGGTTTCCCCCCTCGCGGAGGCGGGCAAGTGTCAGCCCGAATTCGAGCATTTTGGCGTTCCGTTTCGGCACGCGGCCGGTTCTGACCCGTTGCGCCTGGAGTCGAGGTTTGTATGAGCGCGTTGACCCGCGCGGGGGGGATTAGAGGTTGAGTGCTAAGGTTCGAGGCCAGTCGGAGGGCGGAAGGCAGGGCAACCGTCCCTCGAAGCCTGCAGATCGCGACAAGAAGGGACGCAAGCAGCGCTCCACCGACCTCGGGCGCGCGCTGCGCTCGGTCTACGACGACACGCTGCGCGAAACGGTGCCCGACGAGTTCGTCAGTCTTCTCGGAAAACTCAGCTGAACTGATGGCTGGCGCGGGATGGTGAAGGCCGCCGCCCGCTGGTTCGCCGGCCTCCCCACCGCGGCCAAGCTGCTGCTCATCCTGACCGCGCTGCTGCTCCCGATCGGGGTCGGGCTCAGCCTTATTGCCTTCTCCGGAATCCATGACGCCAACGACATGCTGCGCCAGCGCAGCGCCGGCGAAGCGCGCACCGCGGCGCGCGCCGCCGAAGGCCTGATCGCGCGCAACGCGCTGGCGCTGCGGGTGGCCTCGGCCGGCGCCATCGCCAGCGGCGGCAGCGACCCCTGCGGCCGCGCGCTGGCGGCGCTCGCCACCGCACCGGGGATCTCGCGCAGCTTCACGCTTCGGGATTCGTCGGGGAAGCTGCTGTGCAGCGCCGGCGGGTTTGTACCGCGCACCGACGCTCCCCTGGTCGCGCCCGGGGACGTCCGGGTGTGGATCGACCCCGACGACCGGCAGGTCGACCTCCGCGTCGGAGTCGTCGGCGGGATGGCGACGGCCAGCGTCACGACCGCCGAGCTGCGCAGCGCGGCGCTCGATTCGACCGGGACGGTCAGTGCGCTGGAGCTGGTCGACGGCGAGCACCGGCTCGACATCGTGCCGCCGCCCCCGGGCGCCGCCCTGACCTACACCGAGCTGCCGATCGCCAACGACGCGCTGACCGCGCGAGTCGGGTTCCCGGTCACGCGACTGACCCCGATCGATAAGGGCTTGCTGTTGCTGCCGCTGCTGATGTGGGTCCTGGCGGCGCTGGTGACCTGGCTGCTGGTGACTCGCCTGCTGATCCGCCCGTTGCGGCGGCTGGAGCGGGCGGTGGTGCAATATCAGCCGGGCGGGGATGGCCTGGATCTGCCGCGGAGCGTCGGCCCGTCGACCGAGATCCAGGGGCTGCGCGACGCCTTCGGCCGCGCCGTCGCCCAGGTCGAGGACTCGGAACGCGAGATGACCGAGGCGCTGACCGGCCAGCGGCGGCTGGTGCGCGAGGTACACCACCGGGTGAAGAACAATCTGCAGGTCATCGCCTCGCTGCTCAACATCCACGGCCGCAGCGCGGACAGCCTGGATGCCCGCGCGGCCTATGCCGGCATCGGCCGGCGAGTCGGAGCGCTGTCGATCGTCCACCGCAACCATTTCGCCGAGATGGAGGAGAATCGCGGGATCGCGCTTCGCCCGCTGCTGTCCGAGCTCGCCGCCGAGCTTCGCGCCGGCGCCCCCGAGCCGGCGCGTAAGCTGGCGATCGACCTCGAGCTCGAGACCGTCAACACAACCCAGGACGTCGCCGTCGCGGTGGCGTTCCTGGTCACGGAGATCGTCGAATATGCGATGCTCAATCGACCGCAGGATCCGGTCGAGATTTCGCTGCGCCGCACCAGCCAGCTGACCGCGCGACTGATGCTGGGCAGCCCGGTCCTGGTCCCCGAGGATTCGGGGCAACCGGAAAAGGCGCAATTTGAACGCATTATCGCTGGCCTGGCGAAACAACTTCGGTCAACCCTGGAGCGGAAACTTGGCCGCTACAGCGTTGATTTGCCTGTATTTCCGCCGCTGTGATCAAGCGCGCATGTCGTTACGGCCGTAGCGAAAAAATTCTTCAGGGGCTCGGAACTGTTGGTGAAGAAGGGGCGTTGTGCTGTTCGGATAGTGACCTTTTGCCCCCCCGCTCTCGCTATCCGCTTAAATGGGCCCGGAACCGCCAACCCTCCCCCCCCCCGGTGGCGCTTCCGGGCCCTCTCTTGTCTGGGCTTCCGAAACGATCGAGTCTGACCGGGCCGCTTTGCGCGCCGCGCGCCAGTGGGTGATGCGGATGGCGAGGATCGCGAATTCGTAGAGCCCGTAGAGCGGCACTAGCAGCAGCAGCATCGAAACCGCGTCGGGCGGAGTGAGCACGGCGGACACCGCGGCGGCCGCGACCACCGCGTAGCGGCGCGACTTGACCAGTTGCTCCCGGGTCACCAGGCCCGCGCGCTCGAGGATCATCAGCAGGATCGGCAGCAGGAACGCCGCGCCGAACCCGAACAGGAAGCGGGTGACGAAGGTCAGATAATTGCCGACCCCCGGGAGCGCTTCCTGGGTGACCCCGCCGATATTGCCCTGGAACCCAAGCAGGAAATGCAGCGCCCAGGGCATCGCGACGAAATAAGCGAAAGTCGCTCCGGCGGCGAAGAACAGCGGGGTCGCCAGCAGGAACGGCAGGAAGGCGTTCTTCTCCTTCGCGTAGAGGCCGGGGGCGACGAACCGCCACAGCTGGGTCGCGAGCACCGGGAAACTCAGCATGATCGCCGCGAACAGCGCGACCTTCACCCGGGCGAAGAAAGCTTCGAAAATGTCGGTGTAGATGAGCTTGCCCTGCCCGGCCCGAAGCAGCGGCTGGACCAGCACGGCGAAAATGTTGTCGGCGAAATAGATGCAGACAAGGAAGGTGACGAGCAAGGTCGCGAGGCACCACAGCAGCCGGCGCCGCAGCTCGATCAGATGTTCGAGCAAGGGCTGCTTGGTTTCGTCGATGTCCCTCATGGCAGCGGCCGCTTCTCGGGCGGAAGCTCCTCGTCGTCCGTCACTGGCAGCTCGGGATCGGCGATCGGCGGCATCTCGTCCGGCTGGCCGGCTTCGGCCGGGTTGGCGGGATGGAGCCGCATGATGCGCTCATTCTCCTCGCGCCATTTCTTCTCCATTTCCTCGAGCTCGGCCTCGCGCATCATATTTTCCATGCCCGCGGTGAAATGGCGCGCCATCCCGCGCATCCGTCCGACCCAATAGCCGACCGTGCGCAGGACCTTCGGCAGGTCCTTGGGCCCGATGAAGATCAGGGCGAGGATCGCGACGATCGCGAGCTCGGTGGAATCGACGCCGAACATGCCGGCCCTTCTAGAGCTTAACGGGCTTCGTCGTCTCGCGGCGGCGGTGCCGCGGACTCGTCGCGCCGCGGCGTGACGTCGATCGGCTCCTGGTCGCGGGGAAGCTGCCGCTGCCCTTCGGCGCGGCGCTGTTCCTCATGGCGCTTGCGCGCATCGTCTTCCTCGTCGGACAAGCCCTGCTTGAAACTCTTCATGCCTTTGCCGAGCTCGCCCATGATGTTCGAGATCCGGCCCGCGCCGAACACGAGGAGGACGATCACCAGAAGAAGCAGAAGGTGCGGCCATTGAAGACCCATGATGAAACTCCTTTGGTGGCCTCTCTAGTCCGCCTCATCCTCGCTTTCCAGTTGAAGCTGGAAGGCGGCGTCGTCGAGCGGGTCGAGCAGGCCCGCGGCCTTGAGGTCGTCGATCCCCGGCAGGTCGCGGCGCGAGCCCAGCCCGAAATGAGTCAGGAACTCGTGCGTCGTCGCATAGAGTAACGGCCGCCCCGGCCCTTCCCTCCGGCCCGCCGGCCGCACCCAGCCGGCGTCCATCAGCACGTCGAGCGTGCCCTTAGAGATCTGGACGCCGCGGATCGCCTCGATCTCGGCGCGGCTGACCGGCTCGTGGTAGGCGATGATCGCCAGCGTCTCGGTCGCGGCGCGCGACAGCCGGCGCGGCTCCTCGCGGGTCCGGCGCAGCAAGTGCGCGAGGTCGGGCGCGGTCTGGAAATGCCAGTGCCCGCCCCGCTCGACCAGCTCGATCCCGCGGCTTTCATAGTGCGCCGCAAGCTCGCCGAGCGCGAGCTCGACCGGCCCCTCGCCGACATGCTCGGCAATCTCGTCGACGCTGAGCGGCGTGGCCGAGGCGAAGATCGTCGCTTCGACCGAGCGGGTGAACTCGTCCACGCCTTAAGCGACCTTGAGCATGATCGGCGCGAACGGCTCGTCCTGAGCGATGTCGAGCCGGCCGCGGCGCGCTAGCTCGAGCGCGGCGAGAAAGCTCGAGGCGAGCGCGGAGCGGCGGAACCGCGGGTCCTGGCTCGACGGCAGGAAGCTCTCGAGGAAGGTCCAGTCGAGCGCCTGGCCGATCATTCGCGCGACCCGCTCGATGGCTTCCTCGAGCGTCATCACCGCGCGGGCGTGGACCACGTGCAGCGCCGGCGCGGAGCGGGCGCGCACCGCCCCGTAGGCCGCGAACAGGTCGAAATCGCGCACCTGCCACAGCGCCCTGCGGACCAGGCGCAGGCCCTCCGGGTTCCCGCGCAGGAAGACGTCGCGGCCGACCCGGTCGCGGCCGAGCAGGCGCGCGCCCGCCTCGCGCATCGCATCGAGGCGCTGCAGCCGCATCTGCAGCCGGAAGGCAATCTCTTCGGGGCTCGGGTCCTGCTCGGGATCCTTGGGCAGCAGCAGGCACGACTTGAGGTAGGCGAGCCACGCCGCCATCACCAGATAATCGGCCGCGATCTCGAGCTTCAGCGCGCGCGCCTCGGACAGATAGGCGAGATACTGCTCGACCAGCTGCAGGATCGAGATTTGCGCGAGGTCGACCTTCTGTGCCCGGGCGAGGCTCAGCAGCAGGTCGAGCGGCCCTTCCCAGCCGTCGAGGCTCAGCGTCAGCTCATCCGGCTGGCGGATCGGCCGTTCCTCAAACTCCGCGTCGGTCTCCATCGCCCTAACCTATACCAGCGCCAGCAGTTCGTCGCGCTTGGCGACGGCCTCGGCAAACGTCGGCCCCTCATGATCTTCGACCAGCGTAACGGCCATCGCCCGGGCTAGCCGCGCTTCGCCCTCGTGGCTCAGGCGCGGGACCGCCTTCGCGACCGCGACCATCTCCTCCATCTTGCCCGAGCAATGCAGTGCCGCGTCGCAGCCGGCCGCGACCACACCCGCTGCACGGCTCTCGAAGTCACCCTGGAGCGCCTCCATCCCGAGGTCGTCGCTCATCAGGAAGCCGTCGAAGCCGATCCGGCCGCGGATGATGTCGCCGATGACGGTCGGCGACAGGCTCGCCGGGCGGTCGGGGTCCCAGGCGGTATAGACGACGTGCGCGGTCATCCCCATCGGCGCCGACGCCAGCCGCTCGAACGGCTCGAGGTCCGATTCCAATTCCTCGGCACGCGCCGGGACGACCGGAAGCTCCTTGTGGCTGTCGACGAGCGCCCGGCCGTGCCCCGGCATATGCTTGACGATCCCGACCACGCCGGCCGAGGCCAGGCCGTCGAGCACCGCCCGCCCGAGCGCCGCCACCTGCATCGGCGCCGAGCCCAGCGCGCGGTCGCCGATGATGTCGCTGGCGCCCTCCTGCCGGACGTCGAGCAGGGGCAAAGCGTCGACGTTGAGGCCGCCGGCGCGGAGCGTCAGCGCGATGGCCCGCGCGTTCGAGCGCACCGCCTCGATCGCGGACGACGGCGCCAGCGCATAGAGCTCGGCGAAGCGCTCGGCGGCGGGGAAGGCCGGCCATTCGGGCGGCCGCATCCGCGCCACCCGCCCGCCCTCCTGGTCGATCAGGATCGGCAGGTCGGCCCGGCCGGTGAGGTCGCGCAGGCTGTCGGTCAGGCGCAGGACCTGGCCAGGGTCGCCGCAATTGCGCTTGAACAGGATGAAGCCGGCCGGCTCCGAATCGCGGAAAAAGCTCCGTTCCTCGTCGCTGAGCGCGAGGCCCTCGAGACCGTAGATTGCCGCCTGCATCGCTTATTGCGCCACGAAGCAATTCTCGCCCGCGGCCTTGAGCGTCTGGCACAGCTGCCGGGCGTCGCCCGGCGAGGCCGTCGCGGCGCGCAGCCGGATCCCGCCCGGGAACGGCATGACGAGTTTGTTCGCCGACGCGACCGCCGGGAAGCGCGCCGACAGCGCCGACCACGCCCGCTCGGCCTGGGCGCGGTTGGCGAAGGCGCCAAGCTGGACGACGCTGCCCGAACCCCCGGTCGGAGCGGCCGGCGGCGCCGGTTCGGCCGTCACCGGCTGCTTGGTTTCGTTGGGCGGGATTCGCTTCGGCTCGTCCTTCGGCGGCGGCGGCGGAGTCTCGCGGACCTTGCTCAAGTCGAGGTGGGCGTCCTTGTCCTCGCCGGCGCTGGTCTCGTAGGCGGTCTCGCTGTCGCCGGCGACATTGAGCCCGCCGGGGTTGGGCGGCTTCACCTTGTACGGCCCCGGCTCGGCCTTGATCAGCTCGGGCGCTCCGCCGACCTGCGCGTCGCGGCGCCCAATCCAGAAGAAGGTCGCGGCGACGAGGGCCGCGGCCAGCAGCACGACCAGCAGCGCCGCCAGCATCTTGCGCGCCGACACCCCGCGCGGCTCATCCTCGTCCTCGACCGCGGTCAACCACGGCAATTGGCCGTCGTCATAGGCCGAGCGCTGGTCGGTCACGCGCGCCGCTCGTCGATCACGACGCAGCTTTGCCCAATCATCCGCATCCGTTGGCACAGGACGGTCGAATGGGCCTGCGAGGTCGTCCCCATCTGCAGGCGGTAGTAGACCTGGCCGTTGCGATAGGACTGGACCGGCACGACCAGCGCCGGGAGGCGCTTCATCGCCGGGTTGTTCTTGACGATGGCCCACCACCCCTTCTTGGCCTGGCGGGCGCTGCGGAAGGCGCCGATGCGGACCAGCCGTCCGGACGCGCCGTCGACCACGCGCACCGGCCACGGGCCGGTGAAGACGGGCCGGGCGGGCTCCGGCTTGGCCGCTTCCGGCGCGGCCGGCACGGTTGCGTCGGCCGCGGCCGGCTCCGCCGCGGGCTGCGGCTCGTCGGTTTCGGCCTGGGTGGGGGCCGCTTCGGGCTCGGACGCGATGCGCGGAACGGGTTCGCGGCGCGCACGCGGCGCCTCGACGAGCGGGATCGGCGGGGCGACGATCGGCTCGATCTTCGGCGCGACCGGGGGCGGCGCTTCGAGCGCCCGGCTTTGCTCGGCGGCGTCGGGCAGGCGGAAGGTCGCTTCGGGTCGCGGCGAGATGCTCGACGGCTGCTCGTCGCTGCTGCGGAGGCCGACCCAATAAGCGGCCCCGGCGACCAGCAGGACGCCGGCAAACACCCAGCCGAGCAGGCCGCCGCCGGCCGGGCTCGGCGGCCGGGCCGGCCGGGCCGGTTGCGCCGGTTCGTCGGGAAGCCATGGCAGCCGGTCCATGCCGAGCGCCACCCGGCTGTCGGTCATCGTCAGCGCATCTCCTCGGTCGCAGCCACTCCCATGAGGGCCAAACCGCTCCGGATGATCTGCGCGATTCCGAGCGCGAGTTCCAGCCGCGCGCGCGAAAGTTGTGGATTATTTTCAATCAGGAAGCGCCGCTCGGGATCGTCATTGCCGCGGTTCCACAAGGCGTGGAAGTCGGACGCCAGGTCGTACAGATAGAAAGCGATGCGGTGGGGCTCGTGGGCCAGCGCGGCGCTTTCGACGGTGCGCGGATACTGAGCGGCGCGCTTGACCAGCGCGAGCTCCTCCTCGTCGAGCAACGCCAGGTCCGCGGCGCTGCTCAAATCGACCCCCGCGTCCGCCGCCTTGCGTTTGAGCGAGCTGATCCGGGCGTGAGCGTATTGGACGTAGAACACCGGATTGTCCTTCGACGCCTCGACCACCTTCATGAAATCGAAGTCGAGCGGCGTGTCGGCGCGCTTGGTCAGCATGATGAAACGGACGACGTCCTTGCCGACCTCCTTCACGACCTCGGCCAGCGTGACGAAGTCGCCCGCGCGCTTCGACATTTTCACCGGCTCGCCGCCGCGGAAGAGGCGCACCATGTTGATGATCTTGACGTCGAGGTCGACCCGGCCGTCGGTCAGCGC
>Ga0068857_100002635_pt1 | contig 14727 bp, 11 predicted proteins | sample KBSCornC72_FD_66591 | JGI IMG/M metagenome (GOLD analysis project Ga0068857, IMG submission 66591) | Corn rhizosphere microbial communities from Kellogg Biological Station, Michigan, USA - KBS Corn C7-2 | ecosystem: Host-associated > Plants > Roots > Rhizosphere > Soil ...
TCATATCACGCAGCAGCTGCGTAGCTCGGGCGTTCTTCTGGCTAAGGATGCTGTATAGGATATGCTCGGTTCCGCAGTAATCCTGGTTGAACTCCTGAGCGATTTCCCAGGCCATCTTCAAAGTCAGTTTGGCGGTCTCGGATAAACCCTTGCCGCCCATGTTTATAACTAGAGTTTTCGGCGTCAGGTTCAGCGCCAGGCGGGCCCTGTCTAAGGTAACACCGGCGCCCTCTAAGACTTTGGCGGCCATCGATCCCTCTTGGGCGAGGACTCCTAGCAGAAGATGCTCGGTGCCGATATAGGCGCTGCCCGCGGCCCGGGCAATCGCATCAGCGTGCCGCAGGCTGTGCAAGGCGTTATTAGTCAGATGACTTAAGAATTCTTGGAAGTCAGGGCTGTTGGGTATCATAGTTTAATTATATTCCACCTTTCCTTAGCGTTGGCTGTAAATTATTCCGGATAAACGCTAATACAATGATATCACGAATTGGCACTCTCATGTCAAGAGTGCCAATTACTACTGACAAAGATTATTAGCTGTCCTGCTTGGCTTGGGACGGCGCTGTGTCGTCGGCGCTGTGCTCCTCTATAGCCTCAAGCAGAGAGCTCTCTAAATCGCTTTTTTTCTTGAGCTTCTGAACTACTGGCTTTGATTCCACGCCGGCCTGTTCAGCTTCGGGCTCGGCTTCGTCGGCTGCCTGTTTGGTCTTTTCGGCCTCGACGTCTAGTTCATAGCCAGTCAGCTTGCCGGCCAGGCGGACATTCTGTCCGGATTTGCCGATGGCGATGCTGAGCTGATCTTCCGGCACTATTACTGTGGCTTTCTTATCCTTAAGCACCACTTTAGCCACATTGGCCGGCTTCATGGCGTTTGCTACAAAAGTTGCCGTATCTGCGTCCCAAACCACGATATCGATCATTTCCTGATTGCCGATCTCGTCGCGGACGGCATTGATGCGGGTACCATGCCCGCCCACGAAAGTCCCGACTGGGTCGACGCCCTGGACATTGGAGGCGACGGCGATTTTGGAGCGGATACCGGCCTCTCGGGCAACCGCCTTGATCTCGACGGCTTTATTGTCCATTTCCGGCACCTCAGCGGCAAAAAGATGCTCGATAAACTCACGGTTGCCGCGGCTGACTATCAGCTGCGGCCCGCGGTAACCCTTTTCGACATCTTTCAGATATAACTTTAAACGCTGCCCAGGGTAATAGCGCTCGCCTTGGATCTGCTCGCTGACCGGCAGTATGCCTTGGGCGCGGCCCAGTTCGACACGGACCAGCCGGCCTTCAACCCTGGTAACCACACCGTTCACAACCGTGCCGATCTTGTCCTCGTACTCAGCCAGCACGATCTCACGCTCGGCTTCGCGCAGCCGCTGCAAAATGACCTGCTTGGCGGTCTGGGCGGCTACCCGGCCGAAATCCTCAACCGGCTGGACTATCTCCACAGTCTCTCCGACCTTAGCGTTCTTACGGATGACCTGGGCTTGGCTCAGGCTGATCTGAGTGTGAGGGTTTTCTACTTCATCGACGACCTCTTTAGCTACATAGGCTGTAACTTCGCCGGTGTTCAAGTTCATCATCACGCGGACTTCTTGTTCGCGATCACCATAATCACGCCGCCAAGCGGCGGCCAGGGCCTGCTGAACTACATCTTGCACCTGCTCTTCGGGCAGATTCTTTTCCTCGGCTATCACCCTGATAGCTTGGGCTAATTGTTTAAAATCCATCTCCATGTTTTTTCTCTCCTTTTCATGAAAAAATCCGACCTGCCGGTCGGACGAATACTTAACAATTATATCAAATTCTTAACGGATGGCAAATTCATAGGTGTTAAAATAAGTGGGAATGAAGAGCGTTAAGAGGTTGTATAACGAATTCAAGCCCGAGAGGTACGAGCTTTATCTGGAGCCGGACCGCGAATCCATGTCGTTTAATGGCAAGGTCAGGATTATCGGCCAAAAAACCGGCCGGCCAAGCCAGCGGCTGACCCTCCACCAGAGCGGCTTGAAGATAAAATCCGCCAAGCTCATACGAAACGATAGGAAAACCGGCGAGAATGTTATTGACATCATCCGCCATAATACCCATAAATCGTTCGATGAGCTGCGGCTGCATGCGGACGAAATACTTTATCCTGGCAGCTACATTATAGAAATCGAGTTCTCTGGCAAAATCACTGAGCCGATGCATGGCATATACCCATGCAACTTCAAACTGGACGGGCAGGACAAGCGGCTGATCGCCACCCAGTTCGAAAGTCATCACGCCCGCGAAGCTTTCCCTTGTATCGATGAACCGGAAGCTAAAGCCGTCTTCAGCCTGAGCCTGAAAACGCCACCCGGCGAGACGGTAATCGCCAACACGCCGGTGCTAACAGAGAAAAAGGCAGGCGGCAGCGTAATTACGAGTTTCCAGGACACGCCGCGCATGAGCACCTATCTGCTGGCATTCGTGTATGGCGAGCTGGGCTTTAAAGAGGCCAAGACGGCTAGCGGCGTCAGGGTCCGGGTCTACGCCACGCCTGACAAAGTCGGCCTGACCGACTTCGGCCTGGACGTCAGCGTCAGGTCGCTGGAGTTTTTCGAGAATTATTTCGGTGTACCGTACCCGCTGCCCAAACTCGATGTCATCGGCCTGCCGGACTTTTCGGCCGGGGCCATGGAGAACTGGGGTCTGATGACCTTCCGAGAAAGCGTGCTTTACGTCGATCCGAAAAGCAGCGGCATCGAGACCAAGCAATTTGTCTGCATGGTCGTCGCGCACGAGGTCTCCCACCAGTGGTTCGGTAATCTGGTAACCATGAAGTGGTGGAACGATTTATGGCTGAATGAAAGTTTCGCCAATCTGATGGAATACCGGGCGACCGACGAGCTGTTTCCGGAATGGAATATCTGGGAGGAATTCACCGCCCGCGAGATGGGCCAAGCCTTAAACCGCGATGCCCTGCCAAACGTCCAGGCCGTCCGGACAGCTGTGCGCCACCCTGACGAACTAAGCTCTGTCTTCGACCCGGCCATTGTCTACGCTAAGGGTGGCTGCCTCCTCAATATGGTCAGGAATCTAGTTGGCGAGGACGCTTTCAGGCAGGCGCTCAAAGCGTATTTCACGGAATTTGAGTATCAGAATACCGAGGCCGACGATTTGTGGCGCCATCTGGGTAAAGCCAGCGGACTGGATGTCGGACCGATGATGCGGAATTGGCTGAATAAACCCGGTTATCCCGTAGTGGAAGCTGACTACGACCACCAAAATAATTCATTGTCACTTAGCCAGAACCGGCTGGTAATCGGCGAGCGGCCGGCCGGCCAGGCAACCGTGTGGAGCCTTCCGCTGGCGTCGTCGTCCGAGCTAGACACACCCATGCTGAGCAGCCAGACAGGCGTTTTTAAAGTTAAGAAGCCTACCGGCTACCCGTTAGTGCTGAACCATAAGGCCCGCAGCTATTTCGTTTCCCGCTATGCCAATGCGGCCCACTTCCAGGCTATCTTAGATTCAGCCAAATCCCAGAATCTGGTCCCAATCGACCGCTTACTGCTGGTCCAGAGCTATCTGCTTTTGGAACGGGCCGGCCAGGTGCCGACTACTGATAATCTCAGTCTTCTGACGGCCTTGGCCGACGAGAGGGAAGAAGCCGTCTGGAGCGTGCTGGGTGCGATTGTCGGCGGCGTCCGGACTCTGATTGGTAAGGATTTGGAAGCCGAAGAGCGCTTTGACAGCATTCTGCGGCCGCTGGCCGGGCCGATTATAAAAGAGCTCGGATGGGAAAGCCGGGCTGATGATTCGTCACAGACATTAAAGCTACGGGCTCTGGCCCTCGGGCTGGCTGCCGGCGCCAAAGACCAGACCGTTATCAAAGAGGGACTGCAGCGATTTAAAGCCTTCAGCCAGCCGGCCGATTTGGCGTCAGATATCCGTTCGACCGTGTATTTCATCGCTGTGCGCTATGGCACGCCAGCTGACTTCAATAAGCTGGTTGGGCTTTACAAACAGCTTGTAAACGCGGAGGAGCGCGACGAGATCGCCGCCGAACTGACGGCGACCCGAAAGCCTGGCGAAATTAAAAAGCTTCTGAGCATGATTACCACCGATGCCGTGCGCTTGCAGGACACGCCGACCTGGTTCGCCTGGCTGATGCGTAACCGCTACTCCACAGAAATGACCTGGGATTGGCTCAAAGACAACTGGCAGTGGATCGAGAATAAATACAGCTCTGATAAATCATACGACCGCTTCCCGCGTTATTCGGCGATGGCTTTCTCATATCCGTCCCAGATTAAGGAATACACGTCTTTCTTCGGCTCAAAGACGGATACCGCTCTGGAGCGGCCGATCAAGCTTGGCGTAGAAGAAATCGATGGCCGGATTGTCTGGCGGCAAAAAAACCAGGCCGATGTCAAAGATTGGCTAGCTAAAAACAGCTAATCCAGTTCGATCAACTGGATATCTTCACAGTTTTCGCCGGAGACTGCGGCAGCCATAAGGCGATAATCGCCGTCCCAGCTGAAATTCTGGCACCAGACGCTGGCCGCAAAGCTCATGCGGCTAAGCTTTTGCGGCCCTATATACTCAAAGCCGTCACCTTGGGCCGCCTGCCGCCGGTACTTTACTTCGACAAAATACATAATTTTACGCTTTTGCAGCACCAAGTCGATCTCGCAGACCTTGGTTTTCCAATTCCGGTCAATAAGCTCAAAACCGTGCTGTGCTAATAGCTCGGCCACTGCCGCTTCGGCTTTGTTGCCCTGCTGGGTAGTTTTTATGATCATACTCCGTTTAGATTGGCGATCGGCATGAATGATTGCCGGTGGACATATTTAAGCGCGCCCAGCTCTTTGAGCGCAAGCATGTGGGCTTTGGTGCCGTAGCCGACGTGATTCTCAAAGGAGTATCCTGGGTGCTTCTTGGCCAGTTCGAACATATAGCGGTCGCGCGTGACTTTGGCATGGATGCTGGCGGCTGAGACTATCGGCACGAAATTATCGGACTTAATCACAGCCCTCGACGATTTATAAATTTTAGGCAGATAGTTGAAGCTTCCATCAAGAATAATCTCTTCTTCCGGCGAAACCCCTAAGTCCCGCAGCGCCCTAGCGCCGCCCAGCCGTAAGGCCGCTGATAAACCAAGCTTGTCGATTTCCGAACATTTCACCCAACCCTCACCAAAATTACAACAGATACTTAACAAGTCAAGTATTTTTTCCCGCTGCTGTCTGCTTAATAGTTTCGAGTCGCGCAGACCCTCAGGCAGACTCCCATGAGCTCTGGCGGCTACCACCAGCAGCGGCCCTGCTAAACAGCCCCTGCCCACTTCATCTACCCCTACCATGATTAAATTATAGTTTAGGGGCTAACTTACAACAAAGGATCGCGGCGTTTATTGTTTGTTTTGGGGTTCAGCCGGGCCTTTGGCTTCAGCTTTTTCCTTAGGCTGCTCTTCGAGTTTCTCGGCTTCGGTCTTCGGCTCATCGGCTGTAGCTGCGGCGGCTTCAGCGGCTTCAGCCTGTTTCTCGGCTTTAGCGGCGGCTGGATCATAAGCTTCCACCTGCTTCTCGTGGATTTCGGCTTCAGCGGCTTCTGCGGCTTCATCGTGGATAGCGTTTACCGCCTCTTTGTCAAAATCCACACCGCTCAAACGGGCGCTTTTGCCGGTACGAGCCCGCATGTAGGTCAGATAATTGCGGCGGACTTTGCTGCGGCGGACTACTTCAACCTTGAGTATATTCGGCGAATGAATCACAAAGGTCTTTTCAACGCCGATACCGCTGGCGACTCGCCGGACGGTAAAGCTGCTGGTCAAGCTGTTCTTGCGGCTGGAGCGGATCGCCAAGCCTTCAAAGATCTGGATGCGCTCTTTGCCGCCTTCTCGGATCTTCTGATGCACTCGAACCGTATCGCCGCTCTTTACGTCGACTACGGCTTTCTTCATATGTTTCGCTTGAATTTGTTCTATAACACTCGCCATAACCGCTAAATTTTACACTAAATACTACAGCTTATCAACACCTTAGCCGACGACGCGGTAGACTTCTTCGATCGTAGTCAATCCGGCGATAGCTTTAAGCACGCCGTCCTGCAGCATGGTCCGCATGCCTTCACCCACTGCTTTGGCCTGCAGCATCTCGGTGGTTATCTGGTTTGGCGGCAACCTCAACAGCTGCTGAACGCCAGCGGTCATCTGCAGCTGTTCGCGCAGCGCCAGCTGACCGCTATAGCCGAAGGGATTATCAGCCGAGCTGCCGGGTTTATACAGCGTAAGGTCCGTTAAATCAGGTTTCTGCAGGTGCGGCGGCAGACTCTCGACTACGGCTGTCAGCTGGGATTTAAGAGCTTCATCGGGCTTATAAGCCTGCTTGGTGGCTTCATCCAGACGGCGGACCAGCCGCTGGGCCATCACCAGGTGCATAGCATTGGCGAATAGCGGGTTGATGCCGACCATATCCAGCATTCTGGCCAGGGCAGCCGCCGCCGAAGCCGCGTGGAACGTGCTCAGCACCAAATGGCCGGTCAGGGCGCCCTGCAGCGCGGTCTTGGCCGTGTCTTGGTCGCGGATTTCGCCGACCATGACCACATCGGGGTCCAGCCGCAGTACAGCCCGCAGACGTTCAGCGAAGTCGTGGCCTTCCAGCTGTCCCTCGACCGGAATCTGAACTACGCCAGGCATGTTATATTCCACAGGGTCTTCCAGCGTGATGATCTTGCGCTCTGTGGTATTGAGGGTATTGATCAGCGAATAAAGCGTCGTCGTCTTACCCGAACCGGTCGGCCCGACGATAAGTACCATGCCGGTCGGATGCTTGATTATATCGTCTACGACCGCAGCCTCCTGCCGGCTGAGACCGAGATTTTCCAGCTTGAGCATGTCCAGGCGCATATTGAACAGCCGCATTACTACATCCATACCGTAGACAGTCGGCACAGTCTCAACCCGTAGGTTGATGCTGACCTCTTCGCCGGTAGCCATTTTGTAAGCCCGGCTGATATGGCCGGTCTGAGGTTCGGTCTCATTGGTCGAAACATTGGCGGCACTGGCCAGACTGGCGCTTAGGTGGCGATACTTTTCATGGCTGACAAATGCCACCGGATGCAGCACGCCATCCACACGGAACCTGACTCTGATATTCTCTTTCTGGCACTCCAGATGGATGTCGCTGGCCTTCAGCTCATACGCCTGCTGGACAAGATAAGCCAGCATGTCGTCCGGCCGGACCTGCTCCAGCGTCAGACTGACGCTGTCGACTATGCTGAGCTTATCCGCGTCGGTAGTCTTGGGCTCGTTTTTAATAGTTATATCTTCATACTCGACCTTTTTCGGCGGATCATACAGGCTCATATACTCCTTGTAGCCGGTCTCGGATATGATAGAGAAATCCACCCGCTGATCGGTAAAGCGACCGGTAAGCTTAGCGATAGTCTGCTGGGCTGTGGTGGTCGTTATACCGAAGTGTATATTGTGCTCGTCAGCCACAAGAGGAATCACTTTCATTTGCCTCAGCTCAGGGACGCTTAGTACGTTGCGGAAAAGCTGCTTTTGAAGCTTGGAGGTATCGACATAGCCCATACCGAGCACGGCGGCCCGGCGGGCAGTCACCTGCTCCTCCTGCATGCGGGCGTTTTGCATAAGCATTATTATATCCGTAGATTGATAAAAACCTAAGCCCGATTTGTCTGTTTGCATTAGAATTTAGCGTATATGCGCCAGATAATATTGATAGCCCATAACGTCAGGTCGGCTCATAATATCGGCAGTTTGCTGCGGACAGCTGACGGACTGGGTATTGATGAGGTTCTGATAAGCGGCTATAGCCCTTATCCGCCAGCTAAGGACGACGGACGGTTGCCGCATATCGCTCAGAAAGCCGGACGGCGGATCGCTAAGACCGCGCTTGGGGCGGAAGTTTCAGTCAGCTGGCGATACGTAGAAGACTTGGCCCAGGCATTGAAGGAACTATCAGCCCGCGGCTTTATCATAGCCGCTTTGGAGCAGACCCCGTCGGCTCTGCCGATAAATGAGTACCGGCCGGCTGAAAAAATCGCTTTGATCGTCGGCAATGAAGTTTCTGGACTTGATGAGCAGTCGCTTAAACTGTCCGGCATCCATCTGATGATACCTATGCTGGGCAAGAAAGAGTCACTCAACGTTGCTGCTGCGGCGGCTATGGCTCTTTATCACCTACGGCACTCTTAACCCGCCGTAGACAAACCTGCCGCTTAAGTTTAAAATAGGCGGTAAATGGCAAAAATAAAAAGTCACGGCACTAATTCGCATAAGACAAAGCCCAGAACCGTCAACAAGAAGGCATTTGAAAGGGTTTACTGGCCGTACATACCGTTAGTTATCGCTATCAGCCTCTTGATGACGCTTAGCATCAACGGCGGAGCACTGCAGGCGGCCATCCATCATAAGTTCGGCAGCGTTCTAAGCTACTCGACAAGTATGAGTATCGGTGGCTTACTGAGCGATACCAACGCGCAGCGGGCCGCCAACGGAGTAGCGTCACTATCACTTAACGCCAAGCTGGATGCGGCGGCGCAGGCCAATGCCGATGATATGGCTGCCCGTAATTACTGGAGCCACTATACGCCAGAAGGAAACCCTCCTTGGGTCTGGGTTAACAACCAAGGTTATGCCTACCAGGCACTAGGACAGAATCTGGCCACCGGATTTTCGGATGAACAGTCTACGATAGACGGCTGGATGGCCAGTCCCCCGCACCGTGAAAACCTGCTGAACTCTAATTTCACAGAAGTCGGCTTCGGCTACGCCAATAATCCTGACTATACATCAGCTGGAGGTGGTCCCCAGACTATAGTGGTGGCTTTTTACGGCACGCCCCAGGTCCTAGCAGCCCAGACGACCGCTCCGGCAGCCGCAGCCCCGACTTCGTCGCCGCCAGCACCTTCGACTCCAGTTTCTAACACCTCTCCGGCATCTGCAGCGCAGCCGGCAGCCGACCAATCAGCTGCGGCTGCCGCCGACGCCGCGCCAGCCACGCGGCAGGCAGCTACGACTCAAACACCGAGGCAGAATACAACCACATCATCAAATACTTCGCACTTACAGCTGGCAGCACCCACCGCCAGCTACGGACCCGCAGCCACAAAGCTGAGCGTAATCCTGGCTGTATTAATAGTCGGGCTGTGGGCTAATCGCCACATCAGGGCACTGCATAAGTTCTTAATCAAAGGTGAGCGCTACGCCATCCGCCATCCGCTAACCGATATGGGTGTGCTGATGATGGCCGCCCTGCTGTTCATCCTCAGCCAAACCGCCGGCTTGATCCAGTAAGCTTATCGGACCACCACATTCGTCGAACCGAATATCGAAGCCAGCTCCCGCAGGCTCTCTTCGCTGATACTAATGGTCTGCGGCAGCTTGATTATCTGCCTAGCTTCCTTAACACCCGTCACCAATACGACTTCCGTATCGCCGGAAAATCCATCCAGCTTCTCTTTTAAGGTCAGCAGCTGTGGCTGGTTGCTGCTATCTTCCAGTCTGATGTAAAGACGCTGCTTGAGCTGGGCATTCTCCGGATCGGCCAGCTCTTTGGTTTTATCGAATTTTTGGGCTTCCTCTTCGCTGATTAGCTTCACCTCCTCGACCAACAGCTTGAGCTCGTCATTCCGGCTGAAGTCGACTTTGGCTTTGACGATAATAACTTTATCCTGAGACCAGATATCTGCGGTCTGGGCATAGGTCTTTGGGAAAACTATTAATTCTGTTTCTGAGGCCAGGTCAGCCAGCTTCACGAAGGCCATCTTGGAACCATTCTTAGTGGTTATCTCTCTGACCTGACTGATAGAGCCGCCGACTTTCAGTACCCGGCCATCGAGGTTTTTGCCAAGCGCAACAATTGGCGTGGTACGGGCTAAAAGTATACCCTTATAAGCTTCAAGCGGGTGATTGCTCAGATATATGCCTAAAAGCTCACGTTCCCAGCCAAGGATCTGTGGCAAACCGACTGGCTCACCGGGCTCGAGGCTGATTGACGGGCTGAAATTCTCCGCCGCTCCCTCGCCGAACAGATTGACCTGGCCGGCGCCGGCCTCTTTCTGCAGACGCTGCGAAATGCCCAGTATGTTGTCGACATTATTTATCAGCAGTCCGCGTTCACCGAAAGCATCCAAGGCGCCGGATTTGGCCAGACTCTCCAGGGCTTTGCGATTGACGATGCGGCAATTTACGAACTTACAGTAATCGGCCAGCTCACTGAATTTACCGCCGGCTTCTTGGCGGGCCCGCAGGATCTCTTCGACTGCGCCGTGGCCGACATTCTTGATGGCATCCAGGCCGAAACGTATATTTGCCGTATCCGGTACTACGCTAAACTCGTGGAACGATTGGTTGATATCCGGCGGCAGTACATCGATACCCATTTTCTTACACTCGGTTATCTCGATAGCCAGACGGTCGGTATTGTCATAATCGCTGGTCATCAGAGCCGCCATGTAGGCCTGCGGATGATTGGCCTTCAGATAAGCGGTCTGGTAGGCGATCAGTCCGTAGCAAGCCGAGTGCACCTTATTGAAACAGTAGGCCGCGAAGTCCATCAGCTGCTGCCAGAATTTTTCCATCATTTTCCTATCGGCGCCAACTGTTTTGATGGCGCCCTCGATAAACTCGTTCTTAAGCTTGACTAAGACTTCCGGATCTTTTTTACCGATACCTTTGCGAAGCGTATCGGCTTGGCCGCCACTGAAACCGCACATCTCCTTGCTGATCTGCATGACTTGCTCTTGGTAAACGATCACCCCGTAAGTATTTTCCAGGGCATTTTTCATTATCGGATGCATATATTCAGTTTTCTTGACACCGTGTTTGCGGGCGATGAAATCATCTATCCATTGCATCGGGCCCGGCCGATAAAGCGCTACCATGGCAATGATGTCTTCGAAATCCGTCGGCTTAAGCTGCTTGAGATAGCGCTTCATGCCAGCCGATTCAAGCTGGAAGACGCCGGTAGTCTCAGCCCTCTGCAGTAATCCGAAAGTTTTTTTATCATCGAGCGGGATCTTATTTATATCGATGTCCAAACCCTCAACTTTTTTAATAATCCGAAGCGTGTTTTTTATAGTCGTTAAGTTCGACAGTCCAAGGAAATCCATTTTAAGCAGGCCCAGATCTTCAACCGGACCCATTGAGTACTGGGTGGCTATCACACCCTTTTGAGCCATTTCCAATGGGGTGAATCTGACGATCTCATCTGGTGCGATGACAACGCCGGCGGCGTGGACTCCGTGGCTGCGGATGGTGCCTTCGAGCTTGATCGCCAGATCGAAGACTCTCTTTGCTTGTTCGCTGTTTGAGTATTCTGACTTTAAGTCGGTATTTTCTTTCAGGGTTTTCTCCAGAGGCGTATGACGGCCCTGGATCGGCGGCGGAATCATCTTGGCCAGCCGATCGGCTTCGGCATAAGGCATCTGGAGTACCCGCGCGACGTCCCGGACCGAGTTGCGGGCGGCCATCCGGCCAAAAGTTACTATATTAGCGACCCGGTCGTCTCCGTATTTGTCGATACAATATCGGATGACTTCGTCGCGGCGGCTATCTTGGATATCTATATCCATATCCGGCATGCTGATACGGTCGGGGTTCAGGAACCGTTCAAACAGCAGGTCATATTTAAGAGGATCGATTTCAGTGATACGCAAAGCGTAAGCCAGGATCGAACTGGCGGCGCTGCCGCGCCCAGGACCGAAAACTATCCCTCGGTCCTTCCCCCAATTTATAAAGTCGGCAACTATCAGGAAGTAGCCATTAAAACCCATCTTATTAACTACGCCGAGTTCGAATTCAGCCCGTTCGACCACTTCTTGGGGCAACTTTTTCTTGATATCGGCTACGTTTAGTTTCTGGGCTTCCGCCTGGTCAATCGTTGCGTAACGCCAGGCCAATCCCTGCCATACTTTTTCTTCTAAGTATGTTTTTTCATTCTGACCTTTCGGTGTCGGGAACTTCGGGATAAGGATTTCACCGAGTTCCAAGCTGACCGTGCAGCGCTCAGCGATCACCGCGGTATTCGTAATCAGCTCAGGGTGACTCTTGCCCCACCGCTTAATGATATCTTTAGGATCGGCTACATGCAGCTCGAAATCTTTAAGGCTGAAACGCTGGTCGTCAGATAAGAAAGCGCCGGTCTGGATGCATAGCAAAATCTCATGGGCTTCTTTATCTTCGTGCATCAGATAATGGGCGTCGCAAGTCAGTACTGCTTCTATATCCAGTTCTTTGGCGATCTTCAGCAGTTCCAGGTTTACGTCGGATTGCTCCTGCCAAGCCGATGGGTGGTCTTTATGGCCATGGTCCATCAGTTCGATATAATATCGATTCCCGAAAATCTTCTTATACCATTCGGCGGTTTTTTTAGCTTGGTCATACTGGCCCTGGCGCAACGCATCGCTGACCTCACCACCTATACAGCCGCTGAGCACGATCAGCCCCTCGCTGTATTTTTCTAATAATCCGCGGTCGATACGCGGACGATAATAGAAGCCTTCCAGATTGGCGATGCTGGATAGGCGCATCAGGTTCTGATAGCCCTGATTATTCATAGCCAGCAGCGTTAGATGGAAATATTGGCGGTCATGGGCAGGATCCTTATCAGCCAGTGAACGAGGCGCGATGTAGGCCTCCATGCCGATTATCGGTTTTATGTCCTTCGCCTTAGCGGCTTTATAGAACTCGATCGTGCCGCTCATTGTCCCGTGATCAGTCAGTGCTACTGCCTGCATACCGGTTTTCTTGATGTAATCAACCAAGGCTGGCAGCTTGGTCAGTCCATCGAGCAGACTGTACTGGCTGTGGTTATGCAGGTGCACGAAGTCGGCCGGCTTCAAAGCCGTTTTTTTGGTTTCCATTAGCTTTATTATAGCTAATAAAATAGCCGCTGAGTGCGGCTATCTGTAGTAAAAATATACTTAGCTGATTTAGCTTTTTAAATACTTGCCGAGATTCTTAGCGGCCTGTTTTGCCTGACGCAGAGCTTTATCAAGGTCAGGATCGGATGCCTCTCCCCGCTTGATAGCTTTCAGCACTTCACCGGCTTTGTTCTGGGCATCCTTGGCTTTCATCATCGACTCATTGTATTCGGCACGGGCGGATGACCCCAGGCCAACGGTTTTTTCCTTTGTGTCCTTAATCAGATTCTTAAGCTCGTCATTGAGTTCCTGCAGCTGGTCCTCAGCCGAGACCTTGACTTCAGCGGCTTTATCAGCCAGGTCCTGCCGGGTCTGCTTACCGCTTTTGGGCGCGCTTAATAAACCGGCCAGATAACCGACGGCGCCGGCAATGGCTGAACCGATGGCGACTTTTTTAACTGTCTCTGATTGCTTGTGTGACATAATTATTTCCTTCCTTTACGGGTTCTATTCGATTGTTTAACTATTTTACCGATTATTTTAAGCACAGCCAGCGGCGCTGCTGTCCGGCCAAAAGCCGATGCTGCGGCTTCGACTGACCCGGCAACGGTTTCGGCACGCTCGGTAATCCGCTTAACCTGGCGCAGAATTTTAACGACATAAATTGTTGCTGCTATCAGCACCAGCAAAAAAATCGCTAATATAGCGCTGACAATTATTAAAAGTACTTCAGATGCCGTATTCATTACCTGCAGTATAAGCCTACAATGGCACGCTTATCAAATATGTTACTTATTTTACAAACCCAGATGCTTCTTAATCAGCTGCTGGGCTACCTGCGGATTGGCCTGGCCGCGGCTCTTAGCCATTACCTGGCCCACCAAGAAGCCGATAGCTTTCACCTCGCCGTTTTTGATATCATCGGCTGCCTGCGGGTTCTGCTCCAGAACTTCGGCCACAATTTTCTCAATCTCGGCTTCATCAGAGACCTGAATTAGATGTTGTGAATCCGCAATTTTTTTAGGGTCCTCGCCCGTTTCTGCGTATGTTTTAAATACTATGCTAGCGGCTGTCGAATTCAGCTGGTTATTACTGACCATACCAGAAATGGTCATTGCAGAGCTTGGATTGAACTTAACATTAATCTTACCGTCGGGAAAATTTTCCATTAGCCAAAAAGTAGTTCGTCTAGCGCCTTCTACATCTCCTTCATCCATAACTCCCAATACCCTATGAAGATTTTCAGGAACATCAATTAGGTCTTCGATAACTTTGGGCGAGATACTTAACTTGTTAAGTATCTCGCGGATCTCCGGCGGAAGCTTAGGCATTTGTTTTTTTATATTTTCAACCCAGGATTCGTCCAGCTCCACTGGCGGGATATCCGGCTCGGGCATGTAGCGATAATCGTGAGCCTCCTCTTTACCGCGCTGAGATGTGGTCTTTTGCTTGGCCTCGTCCCAGCCGCGGGTTTCCTGAGCGATGGTTTCGCCCTTTTCCAGCAGTTCGATTTGGCGTTCAATCTCATATTTAACAGCATTTTCGACACTTCGGAAACTGTTGAGATTCTTGATTTCGGCGCGCCTGCCGAGCTTTCCCTCTTCTTTGCTGACGCTGATATTAACGTCGAAGCGCATGTTGCCATGGTATAAGTCGACGTCGCTGACATCAGCGTATCTCATCAGCAGATAAAGCTCGCGCGCATAAGCTTTGGCCTCGGCCGGACTGTTGATCTGCGGCTCGCTGACAATTTCCAGCAGCGGCGTTCCAGCCCTGTTTAGATCAACCAAAGAATAGTCAGTACCTTCCGGATGGGTATTTTTACCGGCATCTTCTTCAAGATGGACTCTTGTGATCGATATTGTC
>Ga0068857_100002639_pt1 | contig 14725 bp, 13 predicted proteins | sample KBSCornC72_FD_66591 | JGI IMG/M metagenome (GOLD analysis project Ga0068857, IMG submission 66591) | Corn rhizosphere microbial communities from Kellogg Biological Station, Michigan, USA - KBS Corn C7-2 | ecosystem: Host-associated > Plants > Roots > Rhizosphere > Soil ...
ACAGTCGACGTATTTTCGCAGCGCGCGCGGTTGTGTTGCCGCTCTGCCTTTCAAGCCTCTGTCTCGCGCAGTCCGCGCCCGCGCCAGCGGCGCGTAATTCAGTGGTCATCGTTCACGTCAAGCCAGATATGGTGAACGAATGGATCGCCCTCCAGAAGAACGAGTTGATCCCGGCCCAGAAGAAAGGCGGCGTCAAGACGCGCACCACCTATCAGACGGTGCTCGGTAATTCGTTCGAGTACGTCACTGTCACGCCGTCCGCCAAATTCGCGGAACTTGACGGTCCGAGCCCGCTGGTCGGCGCCTTAGGAGCCGAAGGCGCGGCGCGCCTGACAGCCAAGCTCTCCAAGTGCCTCGACAGCCGTCAGGTCTTCATCAGTAATTCGCTGCCTGAGTTAAGCTATCTGCCCACAGGCGAGCTGCCGCCGATGGGCGTATTTTCCCGACGAAGGATAGCACCAGGCAAAATGCAGGAGTACGAGGATTTCATCAAGACCGAAATTTTGCCCATTTACAAGAAAGCGAAAGAGCCCTACACTGTTACCCGTCGCGGCTTAGGCGCCAACAACAATGATGTGACCTCCATCTCGTGGGTCAACAAGGCGTCCGATCTCGACGCCGGTCCGCCGACTACGCGCGCCCTCGGCGCGGCTGGAGCGGCCAAACTCGCAGCCAGGACGGCCGGCTTGGCAACCCTGGTCGATCAAGTCGTCCGGCGCCGTGTTGCCGAACTGAGCTATTAGAGCACGCGTCTTAAGAGGAAAACATGAAAGCGACACCACTTGTCATAATTGCGTTCATACTGGGAGCTAGCGGTGCTGTTTTTGCGCAATCGAAAGCGACACCGCTCGCCGGAGCTTGGCGCATTATCTACTCCCAGTTTACTGGACCCAATGGACGGACTACGAACAACCCACAGCCAGGCCTATATCTCTTCACAGCGAATTATTACAGCAATATGGCTGTTACTTCCGACAAGCCTCGCCCTGCACTCGCTAATGACGCGTCGAAAGCCAGCGCAGCCGAATTGAACGCCACCTGGGGGAAATTCACCGCGAATTCGGGGACCTACGAAATTCGAGGGGATATGCTGACCATCCATCCGATCGTCGCCAAGAATCCGAATGTGATGGCACCTGGGTCAGTGACGACGCTCTCCTTTAAAATTGAGGGCACGACACTCACCCTTAGGGCGGATAGAAGTCCCCTTTTCCCGGATGGGTATACCTTGAAATTGGAGAGGCTCGAGTAAAAATCGTTGGAATGATCTGGGCTGGATTATAAGCTGTCCCGTCAAGGAGCTTTTTGCCGACTCTTATTTGCGCTCCCCGACCCTGCGCCAAACCAGTGAAGCATTACTGTCCGGACGCATCGTTTAGCACAAAGCGCAACTTGATTGTGTAGACTTAGCTAAATCACGGAGATGGGGCTGTCTGCCGGAGACAAACTCGGCCCGTACGAGATCCTCGCGCCCATTGGCGCAGGTGGCATGGGTGAGGTGTATAGGGCTCGCGACACCAAGCTCGACCGTGACGTAGCGATCAAGGTACTACCCGCGGCGTTGGCGCGCGACTCGGAAAGACTTGCCCGCTTCGAGCGCGAAGCGAAAGTTCTGGCGTCTCTCAATCATCCGAACATTGCGCAGATTTACGGCATCCAGGAGGGAGTAGACGAATCCGACGCCGGCCGCGCGCTGGTGATAGAACTAGTGCCGGGCGAGACTCTCAAAGGGCCGCTCCGGCTTGAGACGGCTCTCGACTACGCCAGGCAAATCGCCGACGCACTCGAAGCCGCGCACGACAAAGGCATCATTCATCGCGATCTGAAACCGGCGAACATTATGATCACGCCGGCCGGAGTCGTCAAGGTTCTCGACTTCGGGTTGGCCGCCGTGTCGCAGCCGTCTGTAGCCAGCGGCGATCCGAGCAACTCCCCGACGTTGACCATGCGAGCGACTCAGGTCGGCATGATTTTGGGCACTGCCGGCTACATGGCTCCGGAACAAGCCGCCGGACAAGCGGTGGATAAGCGCGCCGACATCTGGGCCTTCGGCGTGGTGTTCTACGAGATGCTCACCGGACAGCGCCTATTCTCGGGCGACAGTGTCGCGCATGTTCTGGCCGATGTATTGCGAGCACCCATTGATTTCGACAAAATGCCTGCGGTCACGCCGCGCGCGATCCGCGACTTAGTGAAACGTTGTCTCGACCGCGAAGTGAAGACCCGACTGCGCGATATTGGCGAAGCTCGCATTGCGATTCAGGTCGCCATCCAGAATGCCGGAAAAGAGCCGGAGGTTGCGATTGCTTCGTCACTATCGCGGTTAGGTTGGGTAGCGTTGTCGGTCGCGGCGCTATTGCTGGTGGCGCTCTCCGGCCTTGCCATCGTGCATTTTCGTGAAACAGCGCCGGAAACGCCCGTCGTGCGCACATTCATCCCGCCGCCGGAGAAAACTGCCTTTTTGACCGGCAGTAGTAATTCGCAGGGCCCGGTTGCTCTCTCGCCGGACGGAAAGCGAATGGTATTTACCGCAGTAATGTCCGGCGGCACGGACCAGCTTTGGGTACGCTCGCTCGACGCGCTCATGGCCAAACCCCTCTCCGGAACGGAGGGAGCAATGCACCCGTTCTTCTCTCCGGATAGCAAATTTATCGGATTTTTCGGAGGGGGCAAGCTCAAGAAGGTAGATGTTAACGGTGGGCCGCCAATCATCTTATGTGACGCGCCATTGGGGCGAGGCGGAACATGGAACCAGGAGGGAATCATACTGTTTTCGCCCGGTTTCAGCGGTCCCCTCCATCGAGTATCGGCAGCAGGTGGCGTTTCGAGTCCTGTCACTGTGCTCGATCTAGCGCGAGGCGAAAATACGCATCGCTGGCCTTGGTTCCTCCCTGACGGGCGGCATTTCCTTTATTCGGCTGACACGCTGGGAGGATCTGGTGCAACGATTCGCGTCGCCTCCATCGATTCCCAAAGGGGTGGTTCCCAAGCGAGTGACTCCAAGGTTGTGGTGGAGGCGCTATCTAACGCAGTCTACGCGCAAGGGCATCTGCTGTTCTTACGCGAGGACACTTTGGTGGCCCAGCCATTCGACCTGACGCGTCTGATCACGATTGGAGAAGCGGTTCCCGTCGCGGAAAATGTTTTGAGCACAGGGCAGCAGAGACGGGGTGTTTTTTCAATATCCGGGAGCGGGCTTCTGGTTTATTTAACGGGTGGGCGCCAAAGCATTACTCGGTTGGCTTGGTTTGACCGAAGCGGCAAGAAGTTGGCGACGCTAGGCGATGCCGGAGGGCTCAACAATTACATTCATTTCTCGTCGGACCGAAAGGCCGTCGCGGTCAGCATCATCGATCCTGCGACGGGCAGTTCGGACATCTGGCTCTATGATGTCGTGCGAGGGCTGCGGACCCGATTCACTTTCGACCCATCCGTCAAGCAGGAAGCGGTCTGGTCGCCCGACGGGAACGGCATCATTTTCGACTCAGCAGCCGATCTTTATCGGAAAGCCTCCAGTGGAGCGGGCGCGGAGGAGCTTTTGTATGCCGACAAGCTCGGCAAATCTCCCAAGAGCTGGTCTCCGGATGGGAAGTTTCTGCTTTATACCGTCAACGCCGGTCCGAAGACCGGGTTTGACAATTGGGTACTACCCTTAACGGGCGAGCGAAAGCCGTTTCCATTCGCTCAGACGGCTTTTAATGAACGGAACGGACAATTCTCTCCCGATGGGCGCTGGATCGCTTACTCCTCCGATGAATCGCAAAGGAATGAGATTTATGTTGCTCTGTTCAGTGGCTCCGTGGGCGCCACCGTGGGTAAGCGGCAAATCTCCACGGCTGGCGGCGCCTACCCCCGTTGGCGGCGCGACGGAAAGGAACTTTTCTACATCGCGCCGGATCGGCGGCTGATGGCGGCCGAGGTGAGCGTGAAGGGCACGACGCTGGAGGTGGGGGCGGTGCACCCGCTGTTTGGCCCGGTGAATGGCGCCGCCAGCTTTCAATATGATGTCTCCGCCGATGGACAGCGTATTCTAGCCATCGTCGCGCCTGAGCAGCAGGGCGCGGAGCCGTTGACGCTGGTGCAGAACTGGGCGGCCGCTTTGAAGAAATAACCTACGCTTCTCTCTGTCACCGCGCGCTGCACGCCGCCCCATAATTGCCGCCGCGTCAACCGCGATCGCCGGACCGCCGGATAATCAATGCTGGGACACATCCGTTTGAGTGCGCGACGATTTGTCCCACTGTGATCAGAGCCGCAAATGTCGTCGCGTAGCTAAAACCCAGCATCTGGTAGAGCCCGGCCCCAAAAAGCAATCCCCCGGATCGCGCTGAACATTGCCTCCCAGGGAAGGCGGCCCACCCAATAAATCGTAGGCCAGATACAGCCCGCCCAATACATCCAGGGAAATGCCGCTGATGCTAACCGCTGCGATTATGTGGTGGTCCATCGTAGCGGCGCGATTGAAGCTACTTTACGATGACGGTCTTTTCCGCCTCGATCATCACTGTCTTGGTGACGGGAGCGCCAGTCGTCGGGACCACTCTTACCTCATAGGTGCCGGGATTGAGCAACAGCGCCTGCGCGAAGTTGCTGAACTCATCCACGTGGCCCATGTAGCGGTCGTTCACATATACCGCGGCAAAGTGGTCGGCGTTTTCGATCCGCAGCTTGCCGAAAGGAGGCTTGGCCGGAGGCAGCGCCACCATGGTCTCTTTCAACACTGTGGTCTTACCGGGGGTGATGGTAACCTTCTTTACGATCTCCTGATAGCGCGGATCGGCCAGCTTGATTTCGTGCTCCCCTGCCGCGACGTCATATTTCCGGGCGATCTTGAAATTCGCCGCCGGACCAACGTACTTGCCGTCGATGAAGACTCCCGCGCGTCCCGGATCCACCTCCGTCTTTAGCTTTCCGTTATCCGCTGCCGCACAGGTCAATGACGCTAGTATGAATACCGTCAAAATTCGCATGAGACTCCTCTTTCTGTCCTCTTGTTCTATTGTGCGCACGAGTTGCGGACGCATGTGTCGCGTCATCATCTACGGAATCCTGTTCTTGGTTTTTGATTACGAACACACTTTCGACATCATCCTGATGACACTCTCGCACAGTTGATTCAGGTACACCAAAAACCAATTCGCTCGGTTTGCTGCTCTGGTTTGCTTTTGCCTCGGCTACGGTTGCCTGGTGTTCATTGTAACCAGATCATAGACCAGTAGCCGTTTTCACCAATGGCGATGCTACTGCCAGCTATAGCGATCCGGTGTTCATCGGTTTTCATCTGTGAACCAAATTTGAAACCCGTTTCCCGGCCACCTCACTAACCACCCTAGCTCGCCCGTCTCGCGTTGTGCTATATTCGATTGTGCCGCTCAGCATTCTTGGCGTGATTCCCGCCAGGTACGCATCTTCCAGATTCCCCGGCAAAGCCCTCGTCTCTATCGCCGGGAAAACTATGCTGCAACACGTTTGGGAGCGTGCCTCGCAGGCGCGCTATTTAACCAGCCTCGTGATCGCCACCGATGACCCGCGCATTCGCGACGCCGCCCAGGACTTCCGTGCCCGCGTCCTCATGACCCGCCCCGATCACCTCTCCGGCACCGATCGCGTCGCCGAAGCCGCCTCCGCCTCCGCCGCTCAGGTCATCGTCAACATTCAAGGTGATGAGCCCATGCTCGACCCGGCCGCCATCGATGCCGCCGTGCTCGGTTTGCTCGAACACGATGAAATCCCCATGGGAACTCTCAAAAAGCGCATCGAAGACCGCGCCGAAATCGCGGATCCCAACGTCGTCAAAGTGGTCACCGATCACGCAGGTAACGCGCTCTACTTCTCGCGCTCGCCTATTCCTTACGCGCGCGAATCGTCCGCAACGCCCCCGGCCTATTTCAAACACATCGGTCTCTACGTCTACCGGCGCGATTTCCTGCTGGCTTATTCCGACCTCCCCATCGGCCCGCTCGAACAAGCCGAACGACTCGAACAACTACGTGCACTCGAAAACGGCTTCAAGATCCGCGTGATCGAAACCGAGTATGAATCGCTCGGCGTGGACACGCCCGAAGATTGGCGCAGAGTCTCGGCTCTCTACGAAAAAATGGTGGTAACGGAATAATGGCCAAATATATATTCGTCACCGGCGGCGTGGTTTCCTCCCTGGGGAAGGGAATCGCGGCCGCGAGCATCGGTTGTCTCCTGGAAAGCCGCGGCCTCAAAGTCACGCTGCAAAAGTTCGACCCATACCTGAACGTCGATCCCGGCACCATGAGCCCCTTCCAGCATGGCGAGGTCTTTGTCACCGACGATGGCGCCGAGACCGATCTCGACCTCGGCCACTACGAACGCTTCACCCACTCGCCGCTCTCGCAGGCCAACAACCTCACCAGCGGACGCATCTACGAGCAGATTATTTCGCGCGAGCGCCGCGGCGATTACCTTGGCAAGACCGTGCAAGTGATCCCGCACGTGACGAACGAAATTAAAGCCGCGGCCCGCCGCGTAGCCACCGCACCCGACGGGACTCCTGTGGATGTCGTGATCGTCGAAATCGGCGGCACCGTCGGTGACATCGAATCCCTGCCGTTCCTCGAAGCCATCCGCCAATTGCGCCATGAACTCGGCCGCGACAATACACTATTCGTTCATGTAACCCTGGTCCCCTGGATCGCCGCCGCGCAGGAACTCAAGACCAAGCCCACCCAGCACAGTGTGAAGGAATTGCGAGCCATCGGTATTCAGCCCGACATTCTGCTCTGCCGCAGCGAGCGTCCCTTGCCTCCCGACATGAAGGAGAAGATTGCGCTCTTCTGCGACGTCGATCCGCTCGCCGTTATCACCGCGCGCGATGTCGAAAGCGTCTACGAATGTCCCCTGGTGTTCGCGGAGCAGGGCGTCGACGACATCGCGCTGCGTCTGCTGGCGCTCGACGCGCCTCCCCGCGATCTGACCCGCTGGCGCGAAATGGTGGGCCGCATGAAGCATCCTGCGCGCGAAGTTTCCATCGGACTGGTCGGCAAGTATGTCGAATATGAGGATTCCTATAAGAGCCTCAAAGAAGCTCTGCTCCACGGAGGACTGGCCCACGACGCGCGCGTTAACATTACATGGATCGAAGCCGAGAGATTGGAGTGGCCGCAGGCCGCGGCCCAGCTCGAAGGCTTCGACGGCATCCTGGTGCCGGGCGGCTTCGGCAAGCGCGGTATCGAAGGGATGCTGGTGGCCATCCGCTACGCCCGCGAAGCCAAAGTCCCGTACTTCGGCATCTGCCTGGGCATGCAGACTCTGGTGATCGAATTCGCGCGCAACGTATGCGGCTTGGCCCAAGCCAACTCCACCGAGTTCGATCAGGCCACGCCCGACCGTGTCATCTATAAGCTGCGCGAGTTGAAAGGCGTCGACGAACTTGGCGGCACCATGCGCCTCGGAGCCTATCCCTGCAATCTCGCCGAAGGCAGCTACGCGCGTGCCGCCTACGGGCGAGCCGAAATCAGTGAACGCCACCGCCACCGCTACGAATTCAATCGCGAATACGAAGCCATCCTCAAGCAGCACGGCCTGCGCTTAACGGGCGAAACCCCCGACGGCATTTACGTTGAGATTTGCGAGCTCGCCGGGCATCCCTGGTATCTCGGCTGCCAGTTCCATCCCGAGTTCAAGTCCAAGCCGCTCGAGCCGCACCCGTTATTCGAAGCCTTCATCGGAGCCGCGCTGGAGCATCGCAAACGGCGCGTCGAAGGCATCCGCGAGCCTGCGTCCATACCCGAGTTACGACGCGAAGCGTCCATCGTCAGATCGTGATCATCGACGTCGATCCCCAAATTCAAATCGGCGAGGGCCATCCGCTTGCTCTCATCGCTGGCCCCTGCGTCATCGAGAGCGAAGAGCACGTCCACTTCCTCGCCAACGAGATCCGCAAGATCGCTGGACCGTTCATCTTCAAAGCTTCTTTCGATAAAGCCAACCGCTCCAGCACCGGTTCGTACCGCGGCCCCGGCCTGAAAGACGGCCTGCGGATTCTGAAAAGCATCCACGACACCGGGATTCCAGTGCTGACCGATATCCACGAGCCCGCCCAAGCCGAGCTCGCCGCGGGAGCCGTCGACATTCTGCAAATCCCCGCTTTCCTCTGCCGCCAGACTGACCTTCTGGTCGCCGCCGGCCGCACCGGCCGCATCGTCAATATCAAGAAGGGCCAGTTCGTGGCGCCCCACGACATCCAGCACGCCGCCGAGAAAGTCTCCTCCACCGGCAACAACAAAATTCTGATCACCGAGCGCGGCAGCTCCTTCGGCTACAACAATCTGGTAGTCGACATGCGCGGCCTGGCTATCATGCGCGGCTTTGGATGGCCGGTTGTCTTCGACGCCACGCACAGCGTGCAACTCCCCGGTGCATCCGGAACCGTTTCCGGGGGACAACCCCAATTCATTGCCCCGCTGTCCCGCGCCGCGGTAGCCGCCGGTTGCGACGCCGTATTCGTCGAGGTCCACGAAGCTCCGGAGCGCGCGCTCTCCGATGGCGCCAACGCCCTGGGGCTGGATCTACTCGGCCCGCTATGGTCGAAATTGCGCGCGATTCATGAGCTCGCGGCCTCGTGATTGCTGGTGCGGCTGGGCCTGGTCGATTTGGTCGAAACCTTCGTTCCCTCGACCCAACTTCCACCGCGACGCCTCGTACTCCGCCATACCCAGAAGACTCGCGCGGCATATGATACGTTCTACTTCGCGCTTGCCCTGCGCGAGGACGCCCTGCTGACCCTCGACGGTACCTCAAAAAGAAGCCCGCCGCGCCGACGTCCGCGTCGGTTGACCACCATCCGGTTGAAATCACTCTCCACGCCTGCGAACCCATCCGCGTCTAGAATATAGATATGCGTGACTCCGCTAGCACCCGTGCTGCCGCCCCCAAGCCCCGCCGACGCGGCTTTTCGCTGATCGAGTTGCTGATCGTGATCGCCATCATCCTGGTGATCGTGACCATTGCTGTCCCGCAGTACAACAAGCAGATGATGTCGGCCCACGAGACTGCGGCCCAGCAAGCCATCCAGACCCTGCACGCGGTCGAGACCCAGTATTACTCCCAGTTTGGACGCTATGCGGTAAGTCTCGCTGAGCTTGGGCCGCCCGCAAGCGGCGCTGAGGGCCCGGCCGCCGCCGGTCTGATTTCAAAGGATCTCTCCGAAGGCAAGAAGAGCGGCTATATCTTTAACATCGCGGCTACGCCCACCGGCTACGCGATCACGGCGGTGCCCGAGGCCTTTAACAGCTCCGGCCGGCGAACGTTTTATTCCGACCAGACCCTGATTGTGCGCCAGAACTGGTCCCAGGAACCGGCCAACGTCAGCAGCCCCGAAGTCAAGTAGAAGCCACCCGGGAAGCTAAGTGGGCTTTTTCCGGTATATTTCTCCCGCCCCGCTTCAGCCCGCCTCCGCCCAGCGCGCCGCCTGCGACAAAGCCGACAGCTGGTCCTGCAGGAAGGCGGCTTCCTTGGGCTGGCGGAGCAGGTCGAACAGGAACACCCGGTGCTTCAAATTGCGGATTAAGTCCTCCACATGCTCGGACTGAACCGATTCCCACACCTTGGCGGCCCGCGCCAGCTCTTGCAAGGCCTCGTGGTAATGCCCGGTGTCTTCCTCCAGTTTCGCCAGCGCTTCGTAGCCCTTGGCCAGGCGTGCGCCGCCCGTGCGCTTAAAAGTTCCCACCGCTTCCATCAGCAGTTCGCGGGCCCGTGAATAGCGTCGCCAACCCAGGTAACGCATGGCCAGTTCCCATTGCGCTTCCGCGACGGTTTCCAGATCCATTCCTACCATGCGCAATTTTAGCCCGAGCACCCGTTCCAACTGCGATGCGGCCGCCTCGACGTCTCCTGATGCCTCAAACGAGGCGGTTAGCATCTGCAAGTCCGCGGCTGCCTCGGGCGATCCCACGCCATGCTCCTTCTCGTGGACTCGAATCGCTCGCCGCAGGCAGCGCTGCGCTTCCGCGTGATCTCCCAGCGCGTAATACGCTGCGCCCAAATCGCTCAACCGGTGAGCCGTCGCCACATGACTCTCGCCCAAAACTTGTTCATGAATGGCCGCGCTTTGTGCCAGCAATTCCGCTCCCTCGCGCAGTTCGCCGCGCTGCTGCCGCAGTAATCCCAGCCGATGCAGCCGGCGAGCCGCTGCCATCCCGTCGCGGCGCTTCAACTTCGCTTCCGCAGCCCCGGCCTCTTGCAGCAGGCGCTGGACTTCATCCACCTGGCCGCGATCCGCCGCGATCGCCGCTAGCTGGTCCATCACTTGTATCAGCAACTCGCGCTCATCCGCACGGGTTGCCAGTTCCAACGCCGAACGCGTGGTTTCCTCGGCCTCCGCCAGTTTACGAAAGTCTTGACCGCCGCGAAACTGTTTTCGCTGAGCTTCCGCCAGTTCCAGGCGTAACAAAATTCGTTCCGCTGGCGCTTCCTGCCGCCGTTCGCTCTCGACCATGGCTTGCGCCAGGTGCAGCTCGGCGCCCTGATAGTCCGATTCCTCCAGCAATTGCTCGCCCGCTCTGCGCTCAGCGCCGTGCTGGTGGTTTCCCGAAAAAGCAATGAGAGACCGCAGATTTCCGAACATGGGCACCTCCCAGTAACGGCTGATAATCGGTCGTCTAAGGCTAAGACTTTAGCCCTTCCCGGAAAAAAGTTTGCTGGGCCTTCGCCGACCTTTTTTGAAATCTGTGTCCAACGTGGGCAATCCGAAAAGGAAATGTGCCCCTAGATGAATACAGACGCACATACAGACGCACAAGACTTGACCCAACCGTCCCTGTCAGCTAGGTTTGTAAAATGTCCAAGTTCACGCTCCAGGAGCAATTCGGCCAGATCGACATCTACCTTTTCGACCAGCTTCTGAAAGGCCGCATCTCGTCCGGAATGCGAATACTCGACACCGGATGCGGTTCCGGTCGAAACCTCGTTTACCTCCTGCGGGAAGGATACGAAGTCTATGCCGCGGACTCCGACGCAGGGGCCGTGGATAGCGTTCGGTCCCTCGCCCGGGTGCTCGCACCCGCGCTTCCGGAGTCGAATTTTCGAGTTGAAGCCGTCGAGAGGATGTCTTTCGACGATGCCTGCGCCGATGTCGTCATCAGCAACACCGTCCTCCATTTCGCCCGCGACGACGCGCACTTCGAGTCCATGCTGCACGGATCGTGGCGGGTTCTGAAGCCCGGCGGGCTCTTCTTCTGCCGCCTCGGATCCTCGATCGGCATGGAGAGCCAGGTACATCGTATCCAAGGACGCCGCCACAGATCGCCGGATGGCTCGGAGCGGTATCTCGTGGACGAAGCGTTGCTCGGCTCGATCGCCGATCGGTTGGGAGGAGAACTGGCCGACCCGTTGAAGACGACGGTGGTCCAAAATCAACGCTCGATGACCACATGGGTATTGCGGAAGAAAGTACTTTGAGAGAAGCAGACCTGTTTGAGCGTTTGCGCTACTTGGGCTCTTCGTCGAGCCAGCGCAGCGGGCCAGACTTTGCTCGCGGCCCCGAGGCCCAAGTTGCTCCCGAGATTCGAAACCGCGAACGCGTGAGCACGATGCCCGCTGCGTGGGACATTTCGCGATTGCAAAGTCCAAACGAAGTCAGCTGCATTGGCCTACAGGGCTTGCCTGACACAACACCCACTTGACCCCTCAGGATAGCCGCGCAGTTTCCTGAGTCGAACCTGGTTTATGGGAAAACCGCAGTGACTACTCTCTTGGGCGAGGAGCCAACTGGAATAGTGGCCATAACCTTCATCGCTTTGATGTCGACAGCAGTAGTGGTCTCTGACCCGGTATTGGCGACGTAGAGCACTCCGTTCGGCGCGAAGGTGAGCCAGTTCGGGAGGATGCCCGTATGAACCCCTCCAATAAGCTTGAAGTCCGGCAGCGAGAATCCCCAGACCGATTCCGTTACTTCGCTGGCGCACCAAACGCTCTTTCCGTCCGGGGCTACGGCCAAGCCATGTGACGGGGTTCCCCCAATCAACGCGACCGAACCGAACTTGGGATCCGGCGGGCTCACTCTTTGAACTTCTTTCCGTTGATCGAAATCTACTACGGCGAAGCCGTGGAGCGTCGAAAGGTTCATCAGGATCTTGTCGGTAGACCCGTCGGGCTTGGTCGTGAATGTCATCGGCCGTACGCCTTTGCCCATCTTAAGCTCCCAGGCGATGGTTTCAGTGGCTTGATCGATGACGGTCAGGGTTCCATTCAAGGAGCCGCCCACCACATACTTGCCGTCCGGTGTGACGTAGGTATTGTGCACGCCGCCTTTAGTCGGGATGGTCTTGACCTTCTCCATACTAACGGTGTCGACGACGTCAATCGCGCCCGGAGCCTGAATAATCGAAACGTAGACGCGCTTGCCGTCTTTGCTGCGGTCTATGTTATTCGGGCGTCCACTCAGCTTTATTTGCTTGATGATTTTGAGGGTCTTCGCGTCCACCACGTCGAGGGTTTCTCTGGGCTCGTCGCTGATGTAGTAGCGGGTTCCGTCCGGAGCATAAGTTGCGCCGTGATTTACTTCGATGCCATTAATGATCCCGACAACTTTGTTGGTGGCTGGATCAATCAGATGAACATTGTCTCCTGCACTATTGGTTTGGATGATTCGGACTTCAGCGGCCATTACCATCAGAGGAAGCGCAAGCAATCCTCCCAGGCACGCGAAACGGCGGAGCCAAGCGCTGTCTAATCTGCTAAGATTCATAGAATTTTAAGCGCCTCCTGGGCGCGATTCATTCGTTTTGCGACCGCAACATTCTTATTGACGCCGGCTGTTGACGAACTCAACCAGCGCCTTATACTCTGGATCGTCCTTGGTCTTCCAATATTTGCCCCCCGGGTGTTCGGGAGACCCACCCTCACTTGTCGATAGAGGCTTCTGGAGAAGCCGGCTCTTCAGCGGCTGACCTGGCGTGACCAGGCGCGCGACAACCTCGAAGTTATGCCGCGATTGGGCTTCGGTCCAGGTCTTGCTCCCCTCGTTTAGAGGCGCGAGGCGCAGCCGCGTGATCACCGTGGTGTGGCAGGACACGCACGGAACTCCTCCCCCCTCGGCGCCGCCGCCTTCGCGCGGATTCAGCAGAACCGGTTCGACCTTGGTGCGGTAAGTTTCGAAATCCAACACCTGGGCCGCGTGGATTGTGTCCTTGGGTTCGGAGCCGGTTTTTACCCAAGCCGCCCAAACCTGCCAATCCGGATCTTTCTTGGAAAGGAATTTCCTGCCACCGCCATGGAACGGGTCGCCACCTGCTTCGGGCGCAAGCGTGTGCACCAGCAGCCGGCTCGAATCGGGGTCGCCCGGGACCACCAAGCGCAATGCCGCGGCGTAGTTTCGCTTGGATTGATCTTCGTTCCAGGTGGTGGCCCCGGGCGACATTTCCGCAATCCGGAAAGCGGTCCCCCGAGTATGGCAAAGGATGCAGCGGGCCTGACCAGCCCGCCTTTTGGCGAAAACCGGCTGTACCCGGGTCTTGAAAAATTCGTAGTCTGGAGCCTTACTGCCAGGGATCGCCAAGACCGCGGGAGGAACACCAGCCGACGCGCTGGACTCCGTATTCCCGCCGGCCGGTCCCAGGTTCGTAACCAGATAGTCGACAATTGCCTTAATGGTGGGTTGGTCTTCAGGTGTGCCGGGGCCGATCATTTGGAATACTTTTTGCTGCCAGCCGTCCGGGTCCATTCTGCCGACGCCCAGAACCGCCTCCGCCCCGTGACAAGCGCCGCAAACGGTCTCGAGTTCCTTCCTTCCAGGACCATCCGGCAGGGCCTGCGGCAGAACCGGCAGACCGAGGATTAGCACCAGGCCAAGGACACGCGCAGGAAAAGCAATTTCCATGCAGTAAAGTATAGGCTCAGAAGCTGGCGACTGCAAACGCCCAACGGCGGTTTTCAGACCAGCCCAATCTTCCCTTGATCCGTCGTTAAGGAAATCAGTGGCCTCAGCCCTCCCGTCATCCAAGATCCTCAAGGGCGCGACCCTCAGGATCTATCCCGGAGCGCCCACACGGAATGTGTTCGAGGCTCAAACCGATAGGCGGTCAAGGCGATGCCCGGATGGACCACGAGCCGGAACGTGGGCCCGCCTTCCACGCTCCGCTGACCACTGCGCGCAAAGCGGACTCCAGCATTTCAGCTAAGTGCGCCTGGGGCGAGAGTGATGTGGCGCTGGTCCACGTCCCGGAGTATTCGCCGGCGCGGCCCGAGACCGTGGCCCTCCAAGCGCCATTCCAGGATTGCGGGGACTTGCTCGCCGACCACCCGCCCTGCATCAAAACCTTGCCGTTGGCATCCTGGAGCATCCAGGTGCCGGTTGCGCCGCCGCTCGGGTCAGGTTGTGCCGTCCAGCCTCCGCCCAAATATCCCGTCGGCGTGGCTGCGCTCCAGGTTCCCTTCATCTCCGCGCCGGATACCAATAGGACGGAAGCGGCTAGAGTCCCCAAAACACGAGCGGCAAACATTGTTTTCAATCTATCACGCCGCACAGGCGGTGCCGCCTCAGACTGGTTCGGCCAAGCGCCGGTCCAAGCGTCCAGAGTGGAACGGACGAGAGCAGGGAAGCGCTCAGCAGATGGGTGCTGAAGATCAGTTCTGCTTTAGCGATGCAGCGATCTTGATGCCGCTTACTTTGCCGGCGGCAAACCCTCGGTCAATTCGATGCGCACCCCCCAGGGATCGGTCAGAAATGCGGTTTTCAGGTGCTTCGCGTTGGTGC
>Ga0068857_100002643_pt1 | contig 14717 bp, 11 predicted proteins | sample KBSCornC72_FD_66591 | JGI IMG/M metagenome (GOLD analysis project Ga0068857, IMG submission 66591) | Corn rhizosphere microbial communities from Kellogg Biological Station, Michigan, USA - KBS Corn C7-2 | ecosystem: Host-associated > Plants > Roots > Rhizosphere > Soil ...
TAAGATTTTGTTTTCCAAGTCCGGCCCGTTTCCGCCAGTAGTTCAGATCATAGCCTTCGCGGTCGCGCAAAGCAGCGGCTTTCGATAATGGCAAGGAGCCGGCGAGCAAACGGCTTCCGAGACAGCCAATTCCAAAGCGAGTCGGTTCTTCGGCGGTAAAAACGATGAGTTCAAGAGAGCGTTCAGGTTGGAAGCCGGACCCTTTCAGCACACGAAAAGCCTCGAGTGCACCAAGAACTCCCACCACTCCATCGTATCGGCCCGCATTTGGAATCGCGTCTATGTGCGAGCCAGTAGCAACGGGAGCCAGTTTCGTGTCGCTGCCCGGCCAGCGCGCAAAAATGTTGCCGGCAGCATCTTCACGAACGGCTAGATCAAATCCGCGACAAATTTTCTTCAGGAAGGCCCGCGCTTTGAGGTCGGCCTCGGAGAATAATACACGGGTCACAACGGGCGCAGACGCCTCGGAGATGGCCGCGAGAACATCGATTTGTGTCTGCAGCCGGACCGGATCTATTTGAAGGCGCTCCGGAAGGACAATACTCATCCCTTTCGCGGCTTTGGGACGGATTTCGATTTATGCTTTTTGAGTTCGCGGCGGACTTTAGATAATTCAGCCTGGGCCTCTTTGAGTTCACTCTGAAGTTCACCGTGTGCTGCGTGGGCGCGGGCCAGTTCGCGGGAGTGGCGGCGCAACTCGAGTTGGGTCATCACATGACGGGCAAGGACGCGAAGCGCTTGTTTCTGATCCGCGGTCAATTCACGCGGAACTTTATCAATCACGCACAATGTCCCGAGCGCATGACCATCAGGCGTAATTAACGGCGCGCCGGCGTAAAAGCGAATTTTGGGATCGGACGTAACAAGTGGATTCTTTGCGAAGCGCTTGTCCAATGTAGCATCGGGAATGATAAAAAGATCGGATTGCTCAATGGCATGTCCGCAAAAAGAAATGTCCCTGGAGGTTTCGTTGATGGTCACTCCTATTTTGGATTTAAACCACTGACGATTCTCATCGACGAGCGTGATCATCGCAATGGGCGCTTCGCAAATGCGCGCGGCGAGTTCGGTGAGATCATCGAACACTTCCTCCGGGACTGTGTCGAGAATCTCGTACTGCCAGAGCACCTTAATCCGCTGGGCTTCGTTTTTTGGGATCGGTGCAAACTTGGGTTTCATCTTTATCGAGGGCGGATAATAGGCCCCGCAAACAGGAATGCAACGATTTTGGAAAAGATTTGGTCTAATCCTCAGCAGAAGGTGTCCTCACCGCGCTGCATCGCCCCACCTCAACTGCATTCGGAATGTGCAATGATTTGGATTACATCGGATCACGATTCACGTCCTTATAGTAAATATAAGTCGCCGGAGTCTTGCCCATCGCTACAAACCATTGCGGACAATAGGGAGCCATCCAGATGACGTCACCTTCGCGAACCGGATGCCAATCGGAGTCGAGACGATAAATCCCCTGCCCTTGCAACATCAACAAACCGTGCTCCATCACATGAGTCTCGACGAACGGAAGAGTCGCGCCGGGCTGATACGTGAAAATGTTCACCGCCATGTCGAATGACGGCTGATCTGGCAGCAAGACCTGCAACTGCGCATCTTCATTGCCGAGAAATGGCTGGCCTTTGTGCTCGCGTTCATGACCAACCATGGCAACTGGCTTTTCGTGGCCCACAAGCGGTTTGTAAATCTTTTGAAAGATCAAAATGCGCGTTGCCTCTGCGCCGCCTTTGATTTGGATATCTTTTGCGGGCGGAAGATAAACGTAGCTGCCGGTTTCGAGACGGTGTTTCCGTTCGTCGATAAGGATGCTGGCTTTGCCATCGACGATATAAATGAAATACTGGTTGTTGCCAGTGTTACCCTGGCATTGGCCTTCGCTTTCGAGTGTGATTAAAAGTTGCGAGAATCGAGCCCCCATTGCGGGCGAAATCAGGACATTGCACACAGCCTTTTGCCAACCGGGGAGGTAACCGTGAACAAAGCCACTCGGCGTGAGCAAAGCGTAGCGGCGAGAAACTACGTTGCGAGTGAATCCAAATAAATCTGTCATTGACGCAATTAGATTGGGCGCACTAAACGACCGAATGGTTTTGACACGATTTTTCCATCTTTAAAAACGGTTTGCCCGCGCAAGATGGTCTGGACGACTTTGCCTGTCAACTTGCGTCCGAAGTACGGAGTGTGACGGTGTCGATAAAAGAGTTCATCCGATTTGACCTCGAAACTCCCGCGAATATCAACCAGGGCAATGTCCGCTTGCGCGCCAACCGAAATACGGCCTCTATCAGTCGGCAATTGAAAACGTGTCACGAGGTTGAAAGAGAGCAACTGAGCCAGATGCTCCATCGCCATTCCCCTTTTCACGTGTCCTTCCGTTATCAGCAATGGCAACATATGTTGAACGCCGGAAATCCCACCCCACGCACGAAAGAAATCCTGGCCGGTCTTCATTTCCGGGGGTGACGGGGAATGATCCGATCCCAGGCTCGTGATTTCGTCAGCCAGCAAGTATTGCCAGAGAGTCTCCCGCGCCTCGACAGGCCGCAGCGGAGGAGCGCACTTCGCAAGCGGGCCAATTTGTTCCATGTCTTGCTCCGTAAGCACCAGGTAATGCGGGCAAGTTTCACAAGATACGTCCACTCCCATTTTGCGGGCCGAAGCAATCAAAGCGATGCCGGCCCCGCAACTCACATGGACGATGTGCAATCGACAACACGTCTCACCAGCCAGTTCCAATGCGCGTTGAATCGCTTCCAATTCAGCATGGATTGGTCGTGAATCAAGATAATCGCGGACGGATGATTTACCGGCGGCGATGCATTTTTGAGCGAGCTCGCTGGTAATCGTCTCGCTCTCCGCGTGGACCGCGACGATTTTGCCCAAAGCCGCGGCGCGCTTCATTCCTTCTCGCAACGTTGCGTCATCCGCACGGGGGAAATCATCAACGCCGCTGTTCGACATGAATGCCTTGAATCCGACGACGCCACATTTCGCCAGTTCTTCAAGTCGATCCGAATTTCCCGGGACCAGACCGCCCCAGAATGCAAAATCCGTGTATGACTTTGCCTCAGCGGCGGCGAGCTTTTGGTCGAAGCTCCGGGCGTCCAATGTCGGCGGATGCGCATTGAGCGGCATATCAAAAAACATCGTGCCACCTCCGGCAGCCAGCGCTTTCGAGCCAGTTTCAATCCCTTCCCACTCCGTGCGGCCCGGCTCGTTAAAATGAACGTGCGAATCAATCAAGCCGGGAAAAATATGCAAACCGGCTGCATCAACGGTTTCACGCGCCGAATCCTTCAATGTCGGTCCAAGCTCGACAATTTTCCTATCCAGAATGCCTATGTCTCGGGACTGGATTTCTTCTGGCGTAACCACCATTCCGCCTCGAATGATGATATCCAGCGAGTCCATCACGAAAATTCTGATGCAAGCCGTTGAATAAGATCGGTCGTCACTGAAACCGCCATACGCACGTCCTGCAATCTGACCGACTCATCGGGATGATGGCTGATACCGCCTTTGCAGCGCACGAAGAGCATCGCGACGGCGGTAATGACCGCCATGGCAACAGCATCATGTCCCGCACCACTCGCAAGTAAGGGCGCCTCCTTTTGATACCGTCGAATCGATTTGGCGAGAAGATTTGATAGGTTCCGATCACAACTGACTGAGGCACTTTGCTGAACCAATCCGATCGAAACCTTTATATTTCGTCTGCGCCCGATTTGAACAGCCCGTTTTCTCAACGCCGCGACCCCGCGTTCACGAACAGAATCTTTGGCATGTCGAATATCGAGGCTGACCACAACTTCGCCAGGAATAACGTTGCTCGTGTCGGGCAATGCACTGATTTGGCCAACCGTTGCGACGAGTCCAGTCTCCGCAGCTGGGCGACCACGCGCAAAGCGTTCGACTTCCAAAACAAATTCTGCCGCGGCGCATAATGCATCGCGGCGAAGATTCATTGGTGTCGTGCCGGCGTGACCAGCGCGTCCGGTGAACGTTATGCACAATCGAGTCTGCCCTGCGATAGCAGTCACAACCCCAACCGAAAGGTTTTTCTTTTCGAGTACCGGACCTTGTTCGATATGGACTTCGACGTAGCCAAGCAGACGTTTCGGATCTAGCTTCGCGCTCGCCAGAGCTCTGGGGTTTCCGCCAAAGCCGCGAATTGCCTTAGCCATGCTGATACCGTCGGCATCAACACGCTTCAAGTCCTTAAGATCAAATGTTCTCGCCAAGACCCGGCTACCAAGGTAAGCGCTTTGGTAACGAACACCTTCTTCATCAGCAAAGCCGGTGACTTCAATTGCGAACGGCAGCCGAGTTTTAGTCTCGTGAAGCTGCTGGACGCAGGCAATAGCGATGAAAACGCCCAGTGGACCGTCGAATTTTCCTGCATTACGCACGGTGTCGAGATGTGAACCGAAGAGAAGGACTTTTGATTTCTGATTTCTGCTTTCTGCTTTGCACGGATAGTGGCCGATCAAATTCCCGATTGTATCCGTACGGACTATCATCCCTGCTTCGCGCATCCAGGACGCAACGAGCGCATTTGCACGTCGCATTGCGGGCGAACAAAAGGTTCGTGTAAGACAATTCGGATCCTCGCTGATCTTCGCAAGGGCATCGATCCGCTGCATCACAGTGCGAGCGATGTTCATTCGATCGCCGCCCACGTCAACTCCCCCGATAAGTGCTGTAAGCCCACGGTGAAACGAGAAGAGGGACATGGTAGGCTGCATTGGCGTCAGCAATACCGAACCGAATGGGGACACGGTCAAGGAAGCGAATTTCGGAATGCGCCCCTCCCTTAGTCGCGAAGTAATCGCCAACGTAAAACACAAGCTCGTATTGGCCGGCCCGAAGTTCGTCTGCGGACAGCAACGGTTGTTCGGTCCGGCCATCGGAATTGGTTCGGACGGTTTTCAGGAGCTTTGGCCTGGCCGATTCAATATGCCAAAGTTCGATTTGCAAACCTTGCGCCGGGCAGCCATGCGCTGTGTCGAGAACGTGCGTGCTAAGCCTGGCGGGCATGGAAAGATTTCAACAACAAAAAACCGTTGGAATAGCGAGGCGAATGAGTCGGAGTGCGATGATTTGTCTTTCATTAACACCCTGCTTCAGCGGGGTGTCTGTGAGCCACGACTGGCCTTCCCCCAACCGTTTCAACGGTTTCTGGACTTGTCTCGTCGAGCGGTATGAGCCGAAGGAACTCATTTTCCAGAAACCTTTTTCAACTCTTTGTCCAAGGCTTCCAGCAATTTTTTGAATTCCGGTTCGGTATAACCGACGGATTGAAAAGCGATCTTTCCGTCAGCGGCGATGATGTAATTTCGCGGAATATACTGCGTGGCAAAACGTCCGAAGATTTTCCGTTCGGGATCTGCAGCGATCGGAATTGTGAGCTGGCGCTTCTTCCGAAACTCCTTCAGATCGGCCTCATTATGTTCGCGGCCGACGGAGACCATGACAAAGCTTTTATCTTTGATTTTTTGGAAAACGTCTTTTTGCAAATGCGGCATTTCTTCCAGGCACGGACCGCACCACGTCGCGAAGAAATTGATGAGAATCACTTTGCCACGAAGGTTCCTAGTATCAAACTTTTGCCCGTCGAGTGTTACCCAGTCGGTTTCGGGCACCGGTTGACCTACTTTCGTCAGAGTGCTTTCGAATTCCGTTTGACCGGCCGCTGGGAAATTTATTCCAAGGACGCAAAAGAGCAGAGCAGCAATTAACGTGAAGTTTCGCATAAGACTAGCTTTCGATGATGTCTTGAAGACGCAGATACGCGATTTTTTCAATCTCAGCAAGCGCCGTTTTGATTTCATTTTTCCGCGAATGCCCGAGCCGATCTTCAAAGCCTTTCAATATCGCTTCCTTTTTATTGAGCCTCGCACAGATTACGAACGGGAAGCCAAACTTGTCGCGGTAGGATTGATTGAACTTCTGGAACAGAACAATTTCTTCTTCCGTGAGTTTGTTCAATCCTGCGCTTGCCTGTTCAGCAGTAGAGGCCGGATTGAGCGCGCCGGCCAAGGCAGCGCGCCCCACGAGGTCTGGATGAGCACGGATGAGATCGATTTGTTTGTCTTCACTAGAGTTTTGGACAGTTTTGCATAGGGCTTTATGCAATTGGTCAAGCGACTTGAAAGGCCGGCCAGACCATGTCGCTTCAGCAACCCATGGCGAGTCTTCGAACACCGGACCAATAACACAGACAAAGTCCTCTCGCGAAAAAGAATTAACCTGCGCGAACGTAAAAGGCTTTTTCATTTGAAATCGGACGGTGGGGCGAGCGTCCCAGCGAGCCGACGAACTAGCGAGACCGATCCAGTACTGGCGGCTCGCGGGGACGCTCGCCCCACCCGTCTTACGACACACTGACGTAATATTTTCTTCATTCAAAGCCGCCGCGCCAACCGTGCAGCAAGACGATCCAATGCAGGCGAGCGATCCAGTTGAGCAAGTCGCACCTCGATTAGACAGAAGCTCTCCGTCGAACGTTCGGCTTCGATGAGAGCGCGATCCAGTTCCTGCTCGGTCTCGACGATGAATCCGCGGCCAACTCCTAAAAGTTCCGGAAACCGGCTATAGCGCATTGGCCACACATCATTGTACGGACCGTCCTGCATGTGACGTTCGGTGCCGTAACCATTGTTATTGAGCACGACCACTACCGGATTGAGCTGATAACGCGCGATGGTAGCCAATTCGAGGCCAGTCATTTGAAACGCGCCATCACCAACCAGAACCAGCGGACGAAGCTTCTGGTTTGCAAGTTGCGCGCCGATGCTCGCTGGAATCGCAAAGCCCATCGAAGCGTAATATGCCGGCCCCAGAAATTCGGTTCGTTGCCGAATAAACAGGTCGGTTGCGCCGAAAAGAGCATCGCCAACATCAGCTACGACCACCGTATTTTCATTCAGGAAAGAGTTGAGACGTTGAAAGAGACGTTTGACTGTTATGCGATGCGAATTGCGGCGCGACAAGGCGGACGTATGAAGCGATGCTCGTGCTTCGGGAGAAAGCGCATCGCCATATTCTGCTGTCGGCGGAACTGGCCGCGGTATTTTTCCAACTTTGCGTCGGCGCAGGGGTGTGCGGATGAGGCCACTAATGAAATCCTTCAAACGCACTTGTTCATATGTCGAGTAGCGGATCGAGAGCTTTTCACTCGTGACAACAATCGAGCGGGCAGAATCGAGGCGAGCGGTATAAACGCCCAGGTTGATGTCGGTCATGAACCACCCAAGCATGATTAAGCAATCGCTGCTTTCAACGTATTGCCGAACGTCCTCCCGGCCCATTGCCCCTTCGTAAATGCCGAGATAAAATGGATGCTGTTCGCCGATGACCGATTTGCCAAGCACGGTCGCCGCGACGGGAATATTGGTTTTGCGAACCAGCTTGAGAACCTCATCTTGCAATCCAAACCGATGAATCTCGACGTCGGCAAGAATCACCGGCTGCCGAGCAGCATTTATCATCTCCCTGGCATCGGCGAGGGCAGCTTTGAGCGTCTTGGGATCGCTGCGCTCGTGAATTTCCGCCGTCTTGTAAGCTGGGATGCCGGGAACAAAAACCAGATCGCGCGGAATCTCGATATAGACAGGGCGCTTGTATCTAAGCGCAGCATGGATCACACGGTCAATTTCCTGAAACGCCGTCTGAGGGTCGCTCAGCACGGTCGAGGCAACAGTAAGTTGTTCGAATACCTTTTTCTGTGTGTCGAACTCCCGAACTTTATGATGCAGCAGCGGATTTTTTTCCCGTTCTTTCATTCCGGGCGCCCCGCTGATTATAACTACAGGAGATTTTTCGGCGAAAGCTTCGGCAGTGGTATTGGCGACTTTAAGGCCGCCCACACAATAGGTGACGCAAACTGCACCCAGCCCGCGAACCCGGGCATAGGCGTCCGCGGCAAAACCAGCGCCCTGTTCGTCGCACGTATTAATTATCCCCAGCTTGCTTTTCGAAAGCAGATCATAAAAACCTAGGACATAATCGCCCGGGATGCCGAAGACGTGGCGAACACCGTGGGCGTACAGCCGATCAATGAGGTACTGGCCGATCGAAGGCGCTTTCATTCCCATCATTGATAATTGAAAATCGCAAAATGCAAATGGCAAATTACCTCGAAGGCTGCGGAGCACCAAAAATCGCACTTTTTATCCGATTCAAGTTGTGGTAGTTTTCACCAGAAAGCTTAAGAGAAAGAGAGCGAAGCAGACTTAGAGAATTGAAAGCGCTAATCGAGACGAGGAACCGAAAGACTGAACGAGTCTTTCTCGTAGGAGTAGAACTAAAATCCCGGAACAGCTGGGACGCCCGCGATTCATTGGAGGAACTTTCCGAACTGGCAACCACCGCTGGTGGACAGGTCGTCGGAGATGGTTTGCAGAAACTTGCCGCGCCTTGCGCGACCACTTTCATTGGCAAAGGAAAGGCAGACGAATTCGCGGAACATTGCCGGCGCGCGGATGTCGATACCGTCATATTCGACGACGAACTTTCCCCTGCTCAAAGCCGCAACCTGGAGAAGGTATTCAACTGCAAGATCCTCGATCGGACCTCATTGATCCTCGATATCTTTGCTCAGCGCGCCCGCACAAAAGAAGGAAAGCTGCAGATCGAGCTGGCCCAACTTCAACATTTGCTCCCACGCCTGACCCGTTTTTGGGGCCACTTGTCGCGACAAAAAGGCGGCATCGGAATGCGCGGCGGTGAAGGTGAAACGCAATTGGAAACGGACCGTCGCCGGGTGCAGGACCGAATCGCACGAATTGAACGCGAACTGGAAGTCGTTCGCCGGCAACGCTCTACCCAACGCTATGCTCGTCAGCGAAATCATTGGGCGTTGGCATCGATTGTCGGTTACACAAACGCTGGCAAATCCACTTTGCTGAATAAGCTGACTGGCGCGGAAGTTTTGGCCGAAAACAAATTATTTGCGACGTTGGATCCAACGACTCGTCGTCTGCGACTGCCAACGAATCAGAACGTGCTGCTGACGGACACGGTCGGTTTCATTCGCAAACTCCCACACGGATTGGTCGAAGCTTTCAAGGCCACTCTCGAAGAAGTTGTTCAAGCCGATCTTTTGTTGCACGTTGTCGATGCCAGTCATCCGCAAGCCGAGGATCAAATTCAAGCTGTCGATGCGGTGCTCAAGGAAATCGGAGCGGATGGCAAACCAACCATGATGGTATTCAACAAAGTGGATCAGCTTAATGGGAACGGCGAATTGCTCGCCCGCTTTACGGAACGCCATCCGCATGCCGTGGCAATTTCCGCAACTCGCGGTGAAGGAATTCCGAATCTCCTGGCGGAACTGAGCAGCCAGCTACGACCCATTCGCGAATTCATGGAATTCGCCGTACCACATGATCGACCTGAAGTCGTGGCCCGTTTGCACGAAGTTGGACAGGTAATCGAACGAAATTACGCCGGCAAACAGGCACGGTTCAAAGCCCGAATTCCACCGCATTTGCACGAAGAGTTCGCGCCATTTATTGTGCGCGAATTGCAGACGGCGTAGTGCGGAATCACTCCTTGGTGTCTTCTCCGGAAAGCTTTCGATAAAGAGTAGCCAGGCTCACTCCCAGCAACAACGCAGCCTTCTCTTTATCGCCTTCGCATTGCTGCATCACTTTATTGAGATAAGCTTGCTCCTGTTCCCGAAGATAGTTTTTGAGAGAGACTGTTTGCGTAAGAGATATCGGCGTGGCTGAAGGAGCTGCCGTAGAAGGACCGTTACTCGAATGCAGCGGATACAGGGCTGTTTCTGGAACTGATGGAAGCGCCGCGGTTGCCGCGGCATCGACGCCGCTGGAGTTTTTGGCCCCCGCGGCAACGTTTGACGGCAGGTCGCTGGCCTGGATGACGTCCTCTTCACACAACGTTGCCGCGCGTTCAATCGCGTTTTCCAGTTCACGAACGTTGCCGGGCCAATCGTGAGCGGACAACAAGTCCATGGTCTGTCGAGTCAATTGATACGGCTTTCCAGAACGGGGATTGGTTTTCCCTTTAAGGAAGTGGGCCACCAGCAACGGAATATCTTCGCGCCGATCGCGCAGGCTCGGCAATTGAATCGGGATTACGTTAAGTCGATAATACAAATCCTCGCGAAAAGTCCCTTCCTTGATTCTTTTCTCGAGTGGCTCATTCGTCGCGGCAACGACTCGCACATTAACCGAAACAGATGTGTTGTCTCCAACCCGCCGGACTTCGCGCTCTTGCAACACACGCAATAGCCGGCTCTGCAGCATGGGAGGCATGGTCCCGACTTCATCGAGGAAGATCGTTCCGCCATCAGCTTCTTGAAAGAGGCCTTTCTTATCGTTAATTGCCCCGGTAAACGCACCGCGACGATGGCCGAAGAGTTCCGATTCCAGCAAATTTTCTGGCAGCGCACTGCAGTTGATCGGAACAAAGGGAGCAAGCTGGCGGCGGCTGTTGAAATGCAAAGCCCGCGCAACAAGCTCTTTCCCAGTGCCACTCTCGCCAAGGATGAGAATGGTGCTGTCCGTATCCGCGACGCGCTCGATCATTCGGAATACCTCACGCATGCCCGGCGCGCCGCCGATGATCTGGCCGAATTGATAGGTCTTGCGTAATTGCTTGCGAAGATACGCGGACTCGGTAATGGCAGCGGTATAGGACAGCGCCCTCTGCACGCAGAGTTTGAGCGCATCCACTTTGAAAGGTTTTTCAAGATAATCGAAGGCGCCTTTCTTCATCGCATCGACCGCAGTCTCAATCGTGCCGAAGCCGGTAATAACAATAACAACCGCTGGAGGATTCAACTCGCGCGCTTTTTCAAGAATCTCCAATCCGTGGGCGCGGGTTTTATCGAAATAAAGGTCCGTAATGACCAGTTCCGGCGAATGCTCGGCCAAAGCAGACAATGCCGCGTTGCCGTTCGTGAAGGGAAAGACTTCGTGCCCTTCTTGACGGAGCAGTTCGGCGACCATCTGCACCATCGTCAGATCGTCGTCCACCAGCAGCACTTTCGACATTGCCGGTCAGCGTATTGAACTGAGAGAAAGCGAGCAAGAGGGAAGCGTTGGGCCTTAAAACGTTCGAAGACAGAACGGTGCGGCGAAGACATTGCGCGCTTCTAATCAGATGGCAATCGCTTTAAAAGGCAAACGCCGGTCCATCGCTGGACCGGCGTTTCAAGTTTCTTCCGTTTTAACGTTTTAACGTTCTTCCGAATCAACGTTTGCTGACGATTTCTGGCATCTTGAAGATCGGCAGGAACATACAAATGACCATGCCACCAACGACGACGCCCAGGAACACAATCAGGATTGGTTCGATAAGAGACGTCAGGCCAGAGAGGGTGGTTTCAATTTCTTCGTCAAGGAAGTCGGAAATACGTTCGAGCATGTTATCGATTTTACCGGTTTGTTCACCGGCAGTAATCATGCGGATAATCATCGACGGGAAAACCGGATGCTTGCCAAGAGCCGCGGAGATGCTTTCGCCCCGTTCGATGTCCAGGGCGGCAGTCTTAATCGCTTTTTCCATGATCACGTTGCCGACAGTTTGAGAAACGATTTGGAGGACTTCGAGGATCGGAACACCGCTACGAATGAGCGATGCCAGTGTACGGGTGAAACGCGCAAGGCAAATCTTATGGGCAATAACGCCAAAGATGGGCAACTTGATTCGGCGGGCATCCCAGAATTGGCGGCCTACAGGCGTCTTGATGAAGTAGAGCCAGCCATAAACCGCACCGCCACCTGCCACCAGAATCGGAATTAAGAATCGTTTCACGAAATTGCTGAGGTTAATCAGCCCCTGAGTCGGTCCGGGAAGCTCGGCGCCGAAGCTGGCAAAGATTTCGCCAAAGACCGGGACGACCTTAACAAGGAGGAAAATCGTGATACAAATCGCCACGACGGTTACCACTGTAGGATACATCATCGCAGACTTAATCTTTTTGCGGAGCCGATTCGTATTTTCGAGATAAGTCGCGAGTCGCGCCAGGATTTCAGCCAGCAAACCGCCCTTTTCACCGGCTGCCACCATGCAGACATAGAGCCGGCTGAAAACCTTGGGATGCTTCTGAAGAGCTTCGGAGAAACTGTCACCGCCCTCGACGCGCGTGCAGACGTCTTTGATAACGTCGCGCATGATCTTGTTCGTCGTCTGCTCGGCGAGCGCTTGGAGAGATTGAACCATGGCGAGACCGGCGTCCACCATGGTGGCCAATTGGCGCGTGAAAATGACTAAATCGATGAGGGCAACTTTGCCGCCCGCCGTCTTGCCTTTCTTGCCGATTTTCTCCTGGATGGAGACGACCAGCATGTTGCGGTTGAGGAGCGCCGCAATGGCGGCCTGTTCAGTGGCGGCTTCGACCGAGCTTCGAATCTCACGGCCCGAGGCCGTTTCCCTGGCTACATAGACAAATGAGGGCATAGTTAACCTTCAGTTTATAGGCGTTGGCAGCCCAGATTCCATACCTGGGCATGTTTCATAGCATTTCGCTGACATTTCGATATGGCGAAGTGAGCAAACTTTGTTCCAGCGGACTGAGAATTTGGTTTTACGCGTCGGAACCCTGACCTTTCTGAAACCAAATAAAACTGAAGTGATCCAAGGCCGTACAGGGTTGTTCCAAGATGGGGCAGTGGTGGAATTTACCTGGACTTGGCCACGCCTCCCGTGTGGCCGTTTCACGGTCTAACCTTTCACTCTCCGCCCATCTCTCGCGACAACGAATAACCCTTCCTCAATTCCGGCACCAAATGTCCCCAAACTTTGCCCTTATTTGACATCTCGGCGATATGCGACTGTTGCAGTCATGAAAATCTCGGTTTTTGCGTGAAACCGCCAGGTCTCGGAATATTACAATTCCCCGTGATCTTGCCACCATGTTTTGCCACTGGGGTTGCCCCGGCGGTAGTTGAAAATAGAGGTGGTTCTCATTTTCAGCTGAGCAGCCTTTAGGGTTGTGGTTGTTTGCAGGGTAAGCAAGCTTCTTTGGAGGCCATCCAGATGCTCACACGCTTTGATGCGTCTGAAATGTTTTTCTGCCCACAGCAGCGTGGCGGCTGTCCAGCGTAGAATCAAGTCGGCATGTTGCCATTGTTCACGGGTCGCGTCGATATGCGACCGATCAGCCAGTCACTACCGTTTATTGCTGACACAAATTCGCGAAGAAGTCGGTTTCGATGTTTCAACGCATTACATTAATGTGTGGGCGTTTCGCGCTTGCTGATTGCGAATCCTTGCTGTTAAGAATCCAGTGCGAATGACTTCAGGCAGTTCCTCAGTCGCTGCGGCAAAACAACAAGACCGAAAGGAAACTTCGCGCAATCCATGGGTTTGGATACCAACTCTCTATCTGGCTGAAGGGTTGCCTTACGTCGTCGTGATGACCATTTCGGTGATCATGTACAAAGGAATGGGAATTTCGAATACCGACATCGCGCTCTATACAAGCTGGCTCTATCTCGCATGGGTCATCAAACCGCTCTGGAGTCCAGTTGTAGACATCCTTAAAACCCGGCGACTTTGGATCTGGGTCATGCAATTGCTGATTGGCGCGGGATTGGCCGGAGTAGCGCTCACAATTCCAACATCGCATTTCTTTCAATACACGCTCGCATTCCTTTGGCTATTGGCATTCAGTTCTGCAACTCACGACATCGCAGCTGATGGATTTTACATGCTGGCGACAACCGAAAAGGAGCAGGCGTTCTTTGTCGGCATTCGGAGCACCTTTTACCGCATCTCAATGATCAGCGGCCAAGGGCTTTTGGTTATTTTGGCTGGAGCAATTCAAAGTCGAACGGGGCCCCCAACAGTGAGTTTGGAGGTTCAGGCAATGCCTGGTGCGCCAATGGTTCAAAAGATCGATCCTGACGACTTAGCAAATTCAGTCACAAACGGTAATGACCTGCGCCTGATCACCACTTCTCCTTGGATTAAAATCAGTCCAGAGCCGGGCACTAAGTCTGCGGTCAGCGCGCTCTTAGGCAGCGCAAAGGAGTGGAATGCGACCAATGGTTTCAGTCGTGTTCACCAAATGTCTCGAACCGAGGCCAAAATTGAAACCGGCGACTCATTGTGGAAGAAAACTATTTCGGGTCCGCTCGGCGAGTTCTTGCGGAAACACTTTAGTCCAGAGAATAAAAGCAAGGACGATATGGCCGGTAATCTTGGCGTAACATATCTGCACCTCTCGAAGCCGCCAGGCCGCGAAATCGCAGTCAACGTCGCACTCGCCTCAGGGGACAAAAGCATCTCATTGGCCGAAGGTTCGCGATTGGTTTTTGACGATCAAAACTGGAACAGGCCTGCGGCAATTGTGTTTCAATTGGATCCGAAACTCCGAATGCAAACATCCGCTCTATATGAAATTCGCTCGGGGAACATTGCGGTCTCATGGATTGTTGCATTCGGCGTTCTCGTTATCCTGTTCCTTTTCTTTGGCCTCTATCACAAATTCATGCTGCCCGTTCCAACCAATGACCGATCGGGAAAGGCAGACAACATTCTAACTTTTCTGAAGGAATTCCTGGGAACTTTCGGCGCATTTTTCCGCAAGGAACGCATTGGCATCCTGCTTCTGTTTCTCCTCTTCTACCGCTTTGCGGAAGCTCAACTGGTCAAACTCGTCACGCCATTCCTTTTAGATGGACGCGAAATTGGAGGATTGGGCCTGACCACCGGACAAGTCGGTTTTG
>Ga0068857_100002645_pt1 | contig 14711 bp, 15 predicted proteins | sample KBSCornC72_FD_66591 | JGI IMG/M metagenome (GOLD analysis project Ga0068857, IMG submission 66591) | Corn rhizosphere microbial communities from Kellogg Biological Station, Michigan, USA - KBS Corn C7-2 | ecosystem: Host-associated > Plants > Roots > Rhizosphere > Soil ...
CGTCGTCTCCGACGCGCCCAGTCTCGAGAAGGCAAGACGGACACTGCGAGTGTTCCCTGCGCCGTACTCGCAGAGCGCGACCTTCACAGGACGCCCTTCGTCGACGGCAGCCCGTCCGACTCGAGCCGCACTGCCGCGCGCAGCGCACGACCGACCGCCTTGAACGCGGCCTCCGCGACGTGGTGTGCGTCGCGGCCGTACGCCTGGACATGGATCGACGCGCGGGCCGACTGCGCCAGGCTGGCGAGCATGTGCGTCGCGAGACCGGGATCGTGCTCGAGCGCGAGCTCGCTGTGTGCGCGACCTCCGAGATCGACCGCCGCGCGCGCGAGCGCATCATCCATCGGCACGACGGCATCGCCGTACCGCGCGATGCCGCGACGGTCGCCGAGCGCGTCGTCGAGCGCAGCTCCGAGCGAGAGGGCCGCGTCCTCCGCGGTGTGGTGGTCGCCCGTCTCGTGATCGCCGACGCCCTCGAGGACCAGGTCGAAGCCTGCATGGAAGGCGAGTTGCTCGAGGAAGTGGTCGTACAGGCCTGCGCCGGTGGCGACCCGCACGCGGCTCGCGCCGTCGAGAGCGAGACGGGTCGCGAAACGCGTCTCCGCCGTCGCCCGAAGCGTCCGCGCGACACGACGCCCGCCGGCCGCAACGGGTGACGGACGGTCGAGCACGCGTGCGAGCGCCTCGACGAGCAGGTCGTCGTCGGCGGCGTCGCGCACCGAAGCGCGGATCGCCTCCGGGTACGCGCGGACCACGAGGCCGTGGCGGAGCAGTGCGTCGCCGAGCGCGAGCCCGTCCTCGACGGGTACATAGAGGAAGTTCGTGTGCGACTCGAGCGGCGCCAGGCCGAGGGCGCGCAGCGCCGAAGCAAGCCGCTCACGCTCCTCGATCTCGCGGCGCGGGTCGGGCCGGGACGCGAGGGCCGCGATCGCCAGGTCGGCGGCAAGCGAGCTGACCGGAGCTGGAGCCTGCCGAGCGTTCAGCTGATCGGCGACATCGCGGCGCGCGACGGCATAGCCGACTCGGGCGCCGGCGAGGCCGAACAGCTTCGAGAACGTCCGGAGCACGATCACCTCGTCGTCGACGGCCAGGTCGACTGCCGTCTCGCCGCTGTACTCGAAGTACGCCTCGTCGACGACGAGCGGCCGGGCGGCGGGCAGCGGGTCGAGTGATCCGGTCGGGTTGTTCGGACGGCAGGCGAACGTGAGCGTTCGCTCCGGACCGTCGACGGAAGCGCCGGCGAGCTCTGCTGCGATCCGGTAGAGCGGATACGTCGGGGCAGACGGAACCGCGATGCCGTCGCCCGGCCCTGCATACGCACGGGCGCAGAGCAGGATGAGGTCGTCGGCTCCTGCGCCGAGCACGATGTTCTCAGGGTCGACGCCCGCGTAGTCGGCGATCGCCCGGCGAAGCGGCCCGTAGCCACCGCCCGGGTAGCCGTTGACCCGTGCCAGGGCGCCGGCGACGGTTGCCGGGCGCGTCGAGGGGAGCGGCTGTGCAGGCGTGTTCTGATCGAAGCGCAGCACCTGCGATTCGTGGATCCCCGCCAGGCGGGCCACCTCCGGTGTGGTCGCGGCCCACTCGTACGGACGAAACCCGGGCGCGAGCGTTCTCATCGCCGCACCGCCGCCGCGTGCGCGGGCATTCCTTCGACCGCGGCGAGTGCTTCGGCGGTCGGACGAACGCGCGCGAGCCCTTCCCGCGTCAGTCGCTGGAACGTCACGGGCTTCATGAAGGTCTCGAGGCCGAGCCCGCCGAGCGACCGCGCCCAGCCGCTCGTCGGCAGCACATGGTTGCCACCGGTCGCGTAGTCGCCCGCGGCGACAGGCGACCAGCGGCCGACGAAGACCGCTCCGGCGTTTCTGACCCGGCCGGCCTCGCGCTCTGCGTCGCCGAGCAGGACGAGGTGCTCCGGCGCGAGCTGCTCCGCCTCCTCGAGGGTGGCGAATGCCCGGCAAACGGAGCCCGGGCCGTGCTCCTGCTGCGCGGCGAGCTCCTGGTCGATGACCAGCCGATCGCCGTTCCCGACCACGATCACCTCGGAGGGGCCGCAGGGCAGGTCGATGGCCACGTCGCGCGCAACCTCCAGCTTCGCCTCGTTCACGTGGCTGTTGCCCGGGCCGACGATCTTGTCGACACGCTCCACGTACGCGAGGTACCCGATCGCCTGCGGACCGCCGAGCGCCCACACGTCGTCCAACCCGAGCAGCCGCGCGGCGGCGGCGACAAGGCCTGCGCCTTCCGGCGGCGTGCAGACGACGATGCGGGAGACGCCGGCGACCTGCGCCGGCACGACGCACATCACGAGGGTCGAGACGAGGTTCCGAGGCACGTAGACCCCGACCGTCTCGAGCGGGAACCAGCGCCGCTCGAGCAGGACGCCCGGCTCGACCTCCAACTCGAGGTCGCGCGGCCGCTGCAGCTCATGCCAGCGGCGGACACGGTCGGCGAGCGCGAGGATCGCCTGCTTCGGGACGTCACCGGCCGGCACTGCACGCACAGGCTCGACGCCGTCGAGCTCCACCGACCAGTCGCGGACCGCGTCGAAGCCGCGCTCCTTGACGTCCGCGACGATCGTCATGCCGCCATCCGCTCGACGGGGACGATCAGGATCGAGGAGCCGCCGGCCGCCTCGAGCTGCGGCAGCAGCTGCCAGACATCCGCCGTGTGGACGAGCGCGTGCACCGCGACCATGCCCGGCTCCGCCAGCGGCAGCACGCTCGGCACGCGCGGGGCGAGCAGACCGGTGATCTCGCCGAGTGCGGACTCGGGTGCGTTCAGCATCACGTAGCGGTGCCGTCGCGCGTCGACGACCGCGCGCAGCATCGCCGCGAACGGCGCCGCCGCCGGGTCGTCGCGTGCGACGAGGACGGCTTCCGACTCGAGCAGCGCGCCGAGCGAGCGCAGGCCGTTCGTGCGCAGCGTGCTTCCGGAAGAGACGAGATCGACGATCGCGTCGGCGAGCCCGAGCCGCGGTGCGATCTCGACCGAGCCCGAGACGTCGACGAGCGTCACGTCGACCGGCAGCAGCGCACGGGCGAGTCGCGGATACACCGTCGCGACGCTCATCCCGGCCAAGTCGGAGAGCGCGCGCGCCGCCGACTCCTCCGGGACTGCGGCTTCGAGCCGGCACGAGCCGAAGCCGAGCGGCAGGAGCTCGTGCAGGACCGCCCCGCTCTCGCGCACGAGGTCGATGCCCGTGATCCCGCAGTCGACGACACCGTCCTGCACGTACTCGGGGATGTCGGCCGCCCGTACGAGCAGCACCTCCACCGGCGCGTTGCGGCAGGGAAACGCGAGCGCCCGGTCACCCGGTTGCTCCGGGCCGAGCCCCGCGTCCTCGAGCAAGCGGTACGCGGGCTCGCGGAGCCTGCCCTTCGACGGGAGCGCGACCTTCAGGAGATCGCGTGGTCGAGCGCCGCCCGGTACCCGCCCTCGCCGTGGTGCAGCCAGTGCGCCACGCGCGTCACCGTCGTGGTCGACGCGCCGGTCCGCTCTGCGATCTCGAGGTACGGGAGTCCCTTCTCGAGGAGGCGCGCCACCTGCCAGCGATGCGCCATCGCCTCCAGCTCCGACAGCGTGCACAGATCGCGGAAGAACGTCTCCAGCTCGCTGCGTGACTCCAGCCGCGAGATCGCGTCGAAGAGCTCTCGCATCTCCTTCGTCCGCCATGAGTGTCGCGCTCTCTCTGTCATCTTCGTATGTTAGCAGGGTAACATGTGACCATGTGGTTCGACCTTCCGATCGAAGTGATCCCCGCAGTAGACGTCCTCGGTGGAGAGGCGGTTCGACTCGTGCGCGGCGACTACAGCCGGGTGGTCGAGCGGGCCGGCCACCCACGTGAGCTCGCCGAGCGGTGGGTGCGGGCCGGCGCACGGAGGCTGCACGTGGTCGATCTCGACGGCGCGCGTGACGGCCGCGTCGACCCGGCGCTGGTCGCCGAGGTGGCCGCGCTCGGCGTGCCGGTGCAGGCCTCCGGAGGCATCCGCTCGCTCGACGACGCCCGGGCGCTCCTCGACGCGGGTGCGGACCGGGTCGTGATCGGCACGGCGGCATGGCCCGATCCCGCTCGGTGGCTGGCGCTGGGAGACGCAGTCGTGCTGGCGGTCGACGTGCTCGACGGCGTCGTGCGCACCGCCGGCTGGACGAAGAGCACTGGGCTTCCTCTCGCCGAGGCGCTCCAGCGGAGCGCAGGCACGCGCCTCCTGGTCACAGCCATCGACCGCGACGGCACGCTTACCGGGCCCGACCTCGAGCTCGTCCGGACCGCCGCGACAGGAGGACGGCGCGTGATCGCGGCGGGCGGGGTGCGGTCGCCGCAAGACGCGTTCCGCCTGCACGACGCGGGCGCAGAGGCAGTGGTCGCCGGCCGGGCGCTCCTCAGGCCTGCGACGCCCGCAGGCTCTGACGGCGGCGCCTCATTCACGCGCCTCCGTCACGCGGACACACACGTGAGCCCACCGTCGACGACCAGGCAGTGGCCGGTGATGTAGCGCGCTTCGTCGCTCGCGAGAAAGAGCGAGGCGTGGGCGACGTCCCAGGCGTCTCCCATCTTCCCGGTCGGGCAGCGCGCGTCACGTGCGGCACGGATCTGCTCCGCCTCCGCGGTATAGGCATCTGCGAGCGCACTCTGCACCATCGGCGTGTCCATCAGCCCCGGCAGGACGGCGTTGCACCGGATTCCCTTTGGCGCGTATTCGATTGCGATCGCCTGCGTCAACTGGTTGACCGCCGCCTTCGATGTTGCATAGGCAAGGTAGGAGATGCCCGTCCAGCGGATGGAGGCGACCGAGGACACGTTCACGATCGCTCCGGCACCCTGGCGCTCCATCTGCGGCAGCACGTGCTTCGCGGTGAGGAAGAAGCTCTTCACGTTGACCGCGTGGACACGGTCCCACTCCGCCTCCGACAGCTCGACCGGCCCTCCCAACGCGACGACCCCGACGTTGTTGTGCAGGACGTCGATCCGGCCAAACGTCCGAAGGCAGCTCGCCACGAGCTCCTCGACCGCGGCCCCGTCCGTCACGTCCGCTGCGTACGGCTCGGCCGTCCCGCCCTCGTCACGGATCAGGGAACACGTTTCGCCGGCGGCGCTCGCATCGATGTCGACGGCGAAGACGTGGGCGCCCTCCCGCGCGAAGAGCGTCGCCGCGGCCTTCCCGTTGCCCCAACCCGGTCCGCTCGAGCCCGCGCCGACCACGACGGCCACGCGATCCTTGAGCCGGTCGGCCACGAGCTGATGATGCCAGCGAGGCCGCGTTCACGAATGACGTGAACCGCTGTAGGGCAGGCCCGCCGGTATCAGCCTGGTGCAAATCGTCGCGGCGCTCTTGAACCGGGGAGCGTCCTGGTCGATGCTCGACGGGACGTCAGCCTGGACCGAGTTGTTCTCGAAGGCCGGGTCGGGGAAATCGGGAAAGCCGTGCGAACGCATGCAGGCGGCCGCCTCGAGGTAGTCGGTTCGATCGGCGGCGGTGATCGGCGGCCCTGGTGGCGGACCGCTCGGGAGCAGGTGACGGCAGGCACCGTCCTCGACCGCTCGCACCTGGGACCCGCTGTACCCGGTCTGCCGGAGCTTCGACTTGTCGAACACTCCACCGCTCGTCGGATCGGGCCACTTCGGCAGGCCGTGAGAGCGCAGGCAGTGGGCGAGGGCGAGCGATGTGTTCCGCGCTCCCGGTGCAGCAGTCGTGGCCGAGACGGCGCCGGAACCCGGCGAGCCAGCGCTGCCGCAGCCTGCCGCGAGCAGCGCGACGGCGGCAACCCCGACGGCCGTGGCAACGCGCGCGCTCATACCGTTCGCAGCGCCTCGGTGGGCGACATGCGAGCTGCGCGGATCGCCGGCAGAAGACCGGCGAGAGCTCCGATGAGGATCGCGGCGCCAAGGCCGCCTGCCCAGGCGGTGGTCGGGATGGAGACCTGCCAGTGCTTGGTGGCAGCGTAGACGGCGGTCGACACGACGCCGGCGCTGACGCCGACGGCGCCGCCGATCAGAGCGAGCAGGATTGCTTCGGCGAGGAACTGGGTGCGGATGTTCCGCTTCGTGGCGCCGAGCGCGCGGCGCAGCCCAATCTCGGAACGACGCTCGAGGACGCCGATCAGCATGATGTTTGCCACACCGACGGCACCGACGAGGAGCGAGACTGCTCCAAGGCCGAGGAAGAGGCTGTTCAGCGCGCCCTGAGCCTCTGCGCGTGCGGTGAGCGCCGCCGACGGCTGGCTGACGTCGACCTCGTTCGGCGCCTCGGGGTTGGCGGTGGCACCGAGCACCGACTGGACGGCTGCGGTCCGGCTCGTGACGCTCCGGACGTAGACGGTGGTCGGGTGGCCGTCGAAGCGGAGGTAGCGCCCGGCGGCGGGGAAGCCGACGAGGACGCTCGAGTCGATCTCGGGAGCGAGCGCCGCCGAGTCGAGGATGCCGGCCAGGTAGAACCACATGCCGCCCACCCAGATCCGCTCACCCGGGTAGAGACGGTCGATGCCGAGCCGTTGCGCGGCTGCGGAGCCCAGCACGGCGACCGGCTCCCGGGCGGTGGCGGCGTTCAGGAACGTGCCGGCGGCGACGGTCGCTCCGACGGTCTGCGGCAACCCGAGGCTCGCCGCCTGCACGGAGAGGGCGTTGGTGTTGACCGCCGGGATGAGCGGGCTGCGATAGACGTTGGCGCTGGTCGAGCCCGTGTACTCGACCTGCTGGACCGGCCCGATCCGGGAGATCATTCCGGGGGCGGCGAGAGGCAGCTCGGCAGTCTGCCCGAAGAAGGTCTGCCCGTTGGTGACGGTGAGCAGGTTGGTGCCGAGCTTGTCGATCTCGGCCAGAAGGCCTGCCTGACTGGAGGAGGAGAGGCCGAGCACCGCGACGATCGCGGCGACGCCGATCGCGATCCCGAGCGCGGAGAGGGCCGCCCGCACACGGCGAGTTCGCAGACCGACGCTGGCGACGCGGGCGAGGTCGGAGATCCCGAGGCGGGCGGGCTCCGGCGCAACGGCAGGCTGGTGCGCCGTCACGGGCGGTTGACGAGCGCGAACGCAGCGCGTCTCGAGCCGGCGCGCACCGCGACGGTGTAGCCGCCGGCGGCGCGGTTGGCGGTGAAGGTCGGCGCGATCGCAATTCCCTCGGCGTTCGTGCGGACCCGGACAGTGCGGACCGGGTGCCTGGTGCGATGCCCTCCGATCGTGAAGACGCCGCCGGGGCCGTGGGTCGGAGCGATGAAGCGGACGGCGGTGCCGGAGACGGGGTTGCCGTTCCTGTCGGTGACGGTGACGGCGAGGCGGATCGGAAGGCGCGAGCCGATCGTGGTGGAGGTCCCGTCGGCGGCTCCGGTGAGAACGGAGTCGGGCCGGCCCGCCCGGTTCTGGAGCGTGTACCTGATCGGCTTGCTGCCGGCGACTGTCGCGGTCGCCTCGAAGGTGCCTGCGATGCTGTTCGCGGTCAGGGCGGGCGCAGTGGCGCTGCCGTTCCTGTTCGTCGTTGCCGTTGCCTGGCTTGTTCCGTCGGGAAAACCGGCGCTCGCGTTGTTGGTCGCCTTGCCGACCGCGAAGGTGACGGTGACACCGGCGAGCGGTTTGCCGTTCGCCGCACGGATGCGCACGCTCAATGGCCGGGAGTAGCGGTGCTCGACAGCCGCAGTGCGGGCGGTGTCGTGGGCGACGAGCCTGGCGGCGAGGTTGTGGAGCGCATAGCCGAGGGTGGTCGTGGATCCCGTGACGGTGGCGGTTGCCGTGAAGTCGCCGGGTGTCGCGTTAGCGAGGATGGCCGGGGTGGTGGCCAGGCCGTTCGCGTCGGTGAGCACGGTCGCCTGCGCGGTGCCGCCGAGGAAGCTCGCGCCGGCACCCGCCCCGCTGCCGTCCGCGGTTACGCCACCTAGGGTGAAGGTGACGCCGGCACCCTCGATCGGCTGACCGTCCGGGTCGAGCAGCCGGGCGGTCAACGGCCTCGGATAGAGGCTGTCGATGGTCGCACTCTGGGTCGTTGCGCCAACGGCGCCGAGCGCGACGGCGGCGGCATGGTTGTCCAGGCTGTAGACGGCAACGGCCGCGACACCGTCTGTCGAAGCGACCGCGCTGAAGCGGCCGGGGCTGCCGTTTGCCAGGAGCGGCGGCGAGGACGCGAGCCCGTTGGAATCGGTTGTCGCCACGGCCTGCCCGCCGCCGAGGAAGCCGGCGCCGGCGCCGGTTGCGCCTGGGACGATCGAGAAGCTCACCACGGCCCCCTGGACGGGGTTGCCGGCGGCGTCGGCGACCCGCGCTTGCAACGGCTGTGCGTAGCGGGCGTTGGCCGCGGCCGCCTGCGGAGTGCCGGCGGTAGGTGCGATCGAGGCTGCGAGCCCGGCCGCGGTGTTGGACAGCTCGATGTTGACGGTGCCGAAGTCGGAGTGGGCGGCGACCGTGTAGCTGCCCGCGGTGAAGTTCGCCGTGAGGAGGGGTGCGGTCGCGATGCCCTGTCCGTTGGTGCCGACGACGGCCTCGCGCGAGCCGCTGCCGGCGAAGCTGGCGCTCGGGCCGCTGCCGGGCGCGTCGAAGGTGACGTCGTCGCCGGCCAGGTTGCCCGTGAGCGGGCAGCCGTTCGTGTTCGCGAGCTGGACCTGCAGGTTCTGCGCGAACTGCTTCCCGAGCTGAGCCTGCTGGCCGGAGCCACCCGCGAGCACGAGCTCGTTCGGTGAATTCGACGCCGGGCAGGCACTGCCGGCCGCGCCGGCCCCGGAGCCCGAGGAGGCAAGCGCCACCGCCGCCACCAGCCCGCTGAGCAGAAGTACGCGGATCATGCTGCCTCCCCCCGCCGGCGGTCAGAGACGATGCGTCCGTCCAGAAGCGAGATCTGACGTGGGAAATGGGCTGCGATCTCGTGCTCGTGGGTGATGACGACGATCGTCGCCCCCTCCCCGTTGAGCTCGTCGATCAGCGCCATGATCGCCTGGCCGGTCGCACTGTCGAGGTTGCCGGTCGGCTCGTCGGCCAGCACGATCGCCGGACGCCCGACGAGCGCGCGCGCGATCGCGACCCGCTGGCGCTCGCCGCCCGAGAGCTGCGTCGGCCGTGCGCCCAGCCGCGTGCCCAGCCCGACCCTGGCGAGCGCCCCGGCGGCTCGTTCCCGTCGCTCGCGGACGGCGACGCCCGCATAGAGAAGCCCGTCGGCGACGTTCTCGAGGATTGTCGAGTGCTCGGAGAGGAAGAACTGCTGGAACACGAACCCGATCCGGGTCGCGCGGACCGCCGCCAGCTCCCGGTCGGACAGGTCCTCGACGTCGAGACCGGTGACCGAGACGCGGCCCGAGCTCGGCCGCTCCAGCGTCCCCATCACGTGCAGCAACGTCGACTTGCCCGACCCGGACGGGCCGACGATCGCGACGAGCTCGCCGGCAGCGATCAGGAAGTCGACGCCCTGCAGCGCGTTCACGGGCGCGTCCGTCCCGTAGTCCTTGGTCACCCCGTCGAGCTCGAGCACCGGCGCATCGGCGCCGGGGGAGCCGGCCGGGCGTGCAAGCGTCAGGGCTTCGCTGCTCATCAGGACGCCGGCACCACCACGCGCTGGCCGGCCCGCAGGCTGGAGCCGCTCACCTGCACGAGCCCGTCCGCGTCGTCGAAGAGGCCGAGGGTGACCGCCGCCAGGCGGCGAGCGCCGCCGGCCCCGGCGACCTCGACCGCGTAGCCCCCGCCCGCGAGCGCGAGCAGCGCGTTCACCGGCACGGCCAGCACGTTGTCAACGCTGCCGGCGATGATCGAGACGCTGACCGGAGCCTGGTCGAGGCTGCCGGCGGCTGCCTCGTGCAGGAGCCGCACGTCGACCTCGACCGTCGGCGTGCTCGAGCCGCCGCTCCCCTGGTCGCCCGACGGGACCGTCGCGACCTTTCCGACCTTCGAGACGACCGCCGGGGTGGTCGAGTTGTCCGGCAGCGTCACGACCACGCGGTCGCCGACCTTGATCTGCGACTGGTGGGCCGCATCGAGCTGGATCGCGACCTGATGACGCGTCGACGTGACCGAGAGCACTGCCGATCCCGACTGGCCCTGGCCGCCACCCGTCTGCACCGGCTGGCCGAGCGTGGGCGTCACGCTCGTCACCCGCACCGCCCCCGGGGAGAACGCAACGGCCCCGAGCAGCAAGGCTCCGGTCTGCTCGAGCCCGTGCGCCGCCTGAAACGCCGTCACCGCTTGCCGGGTCGCGGCCGTGAAGCGCGCGCCCGCGAGCCGGTGCCCGAAGCCGAGCGCATCGAGGTTCCGGTTCAGCTGTGCCACGTCCCCACCCGGTGCCATGCCGGGCCGGAACGCCCGCCAGGCGGCCACCGACCCGTACATGAGCACCGTCGGCTCGCCGTCGATCGCATAGATCGGCTGCCCGCGGCGGATGACTGCACCAGCCTCCGGCAGCATCGTGTAGGCGGCGCCCGAGTCGTAGACGACCGCCGATGACTGCGCTGCCGCCAGGCTCTGCTCGGCGCCGGTGAGGCTCGTCTGCGCCGAGGCAACCTGGCCCCGGTCACCCGTCAGCTTCTGCCCAGCCGTCGCCACGGCCGCCTCGTCGGCTGCGACCGCCTGGGCTGCGGACGCGCAGGGCGGCGCGGCACCACCACTGCCGGCGGTGCCGGCAACGGTGCTCTGAGCGGCGTTCGCCCCGGCGCAGTCGCTCTGTTCTTTCAGTCGGTCCGCGGCCAGCCGGGACTGCGCCTGCGTGAGCGCTCGACCGTCGTCGGCCCGCGTCGCCAGCGCGCTCGCGAGCGCCTGCCGCGCGGCCACAACTGCCTGCTCGGCCTGGCGAAGGCTCGATGGTGAGGTCCCCGCGGGCAGGCTCACCGTCGACGAGTCGGCGTAGCCGAGTGTGCCGTCCACCTGTATCTGCGAGGTCAGGCTCTGACGGGTCACGGCCTGCAACGTGGTCGCCGTCCCGTTGTCGGAGGCTCCGCTCGCGGCGGGCGCGCTCCCGGTGAACGGATCCGTGACCGCGACCGCCACGCCGGCGGCAACGAGGAGCAGCGTCACCCCGGCGAACAGCCGGCGCCCCGGCCGCGGCAGACGCAGGCTCGACAGGCGCCCGGCCGCCATCACTTGCCCGCGGACGCGTTCCCGCCGGTCTTCACGCCCTTGAAGGGCAGGTTGCCCTGGCACGCCTGCTGGGCAGCCTGGAACTGCGGGTTGTCTGGACTGAGATCGCTGCCCGGCCTGCTGCTGAGCCGCAGGCCGCCGTTCGTCGGGTCGGGGAAGTCCTTGATCCCATGCGACCGCATGCATTTCGAGAACGCGAGCAGTTGCCGTTGCTGCTGCGCCTGCTGGGCCGGGGTCGGTTGTCCGCCGTTCGGCAAGAGCTTCTGGCACGTGCTCCGAGCCGACTCGAACGTGGGCGAGTTCGGGTCGAGCCCCTGACCCGAGCCGAACTTGATCACTCCCTGGCCGTTCGGATCGGGAAAGTTCGTCACGCCGTGCTTGCGCATGCACGACGAGAACTTCGCCCCCTGCGCGGCGTTGCCGACGTTCATCGCGATGCTGAAGTGCGCGCCGCTCGGCACGTTGAGCTTGCCGCCGGGCGCCGCGCCGCCGCTCTCTGTCGTCGACGTCGTCGACGTCGACGCGGTGGTCGTGTCGGAGGCGATGCTGGCGATTCCGGGCGAGCCGCCACCGCCGCCGCAGCCGGCAGCGAGAAACGCCAATGCACCGGCCGAGACGGTGCAGGTGAGGAGGAGCGGGCGGCGGCAGCGCATGCTCGATAGAGATAGCGTCGAGGTGGTAACGGCGGGGATACAGGAGCTGTTACCTGCGTGTAACCCGCGGTGAGGCATCGTTGAGCCGCAGGGGCAGAGGAGAAAGCCGGGATGCGCGTGCTCATCGTCGAGGACCACAGAGAGCTCGCCGCGACGATCGCGGTAGGGCTCCGGCGTGAAGGCATGGCCGTCGACATCGCCTTCGACGGCGAGGACGCGCTGCGGCACGCCGCGGGCGACAGCTACGACGTGATCCTGCTCGACCGTGACCTGCCCAAGATCCACGGCGACGAGGTCTGCCGCGCCCTCGTCGCGCGCGGATCGCGCTCGCGTGTCCTGATGCTGACCGCGGCCGACACGATCGAAGACCGCGTCGACGGCCTCGGTCTCGGCGCCGACGACTACCTGCCCAAGCCGTTTGCCTTTGCCGAGTTGGTCGCGCGGGTCCGCGCTCTTGCGCGCCGGCCCGAGACGACACACGCGCCTCTCCTCACACGGGGCGATCTCCGCCTCGACACCGTGCAGCGCACCGCCAGCCGCGCCGGTCGCCGGCTCTCGCTCAGCCCGAAGGAGCTCGCCGTGCTCGAGCTGCTGCTCACCGCCGACGGCGCCCCGGTCTCCGCCCGTCGCCTCGTCGCCCGCGGCTGGGACGAGTACATCGATCCCGACGGCAGCGTCGTCAAGGTCACGATCAGCCGCCTGCGGCGCAAGCTTGGTGACCCGCCGCTGATCGAAACCGTCCCGCACACCGGCTACCGAATCGCTCGATGAGCGCCGCGCTGTCAACCCGTCTCACCGGTCGCTGGCTGCGCGCGCACCTGCCCGCGCGAACCATCCGGCTGCGCCTCACGCTCGTCTACGGCGGGCTCTTCCTCTGCTCGGGCGCGACCTTGCTCGCGATCAACTACGCCCTCGTCCGCCACGAGTACACAGGCAGCTTCTTCATCAGCTCCGGCCGACAGGCCGTGTTCTCCGTCCAGAGAGGCAACACCGTGAAGGTTGGCCCGGATGCCGGGTTCGGCGTGCCGATCGGACCGAATGCCTTCGTTACCAGCTCGAAGCTCGCGAGCGCCGCGGCGCAGGGGCAGTCGGATGCGGCTCGGAACCAGCTGCTCGTCGACTCGGCGATCGCGCTCGCGATCATGGCCGTACTCTCGATCTGGCTCGGCTGGGTGATCGCCGGCCGGGCTCTGCGCCCGCTGCGCACGATCACCAACGCCGCTCGCGATATCTCTGCGAGCAACCTCCACCGCCGGCTCGCTCTCGAGGGGCCCGACGACGAGCTCAAGCAACTCGGCACGACGTTCGACGGGCTGCTCGCCCGCCTCGAGGCGTCCTTCGACGCGCAGCGGCAGTTCGTGGCGCACGCCTCCCACGAGCTGCGCACCCCGCTCACGCTGGAACGCACGCTGCTCGAGCTCGCGCTGAGCGATCCGGACCCGAGCATCGACACCTACCGGCACACCTGCGAGCAACTGCTCGCGGTCGGCGAGCAACAAGAGCGCCTGATCGAGGCGCTCCTGACTCTCTCGCGCAGCCAGCGCGGCCTTGCGAGCCACCAGCCCGTCGACCTGGCCTCGATCACGGCCACCGCCGCGGCGGCAGCAGACCACGACGGGCTCGTCGTCGACTCCGGCCTCCAGCCCGCCCGGACGGCCGGCGACCCGCGCCTCGTCGAACGACTCGTCGCCAACCTCATCTCGAACGCGATCCGCCACAACACCAGGGGCGGTCGCGTCGAGCTGACAACCGAGAGCCGGGACGGCCGAGCGCTCCTCGCCGTGGCCAACACCGGGCCCGAGGTTCCGCCCGCTGAGCTCGAGCGAATCTTCCAGCCGTTCCAGCGACTCGACACCGCGCGGACCGCCGGTGCGGGTGGGCTTGGACTCGGCCTCTCGATCGTCAAGGCGATCGCGGATGCCCACGACGCCGTCATCACGACTGTTCCGCGCCCGGGCGGCGGTTTGCGCATCGAAGTCAGCTTTCCCGCAGGCGCTCCGGCCTGAGTGGCCCGCGACGCTCATCCCCCGTGTGTCCGCGCGTAGGCGTTGAAGGCGGAGTTCGAGGGCATGTACGGCGGCCGGTACGTGCCGCAGGCGCGGTTCGCGGCCTCGAACCTCGGCGAGCCCTGATCGATGCCGACGGTCGCAGGGTCCGGGATGCGACCGTCGCCGGCGGGGTCGGGGAAGTTCGGGACGCCGTGGGCGCGCACGCACCGGGAGAACTCGAGACCCTGAGCTTTCACCTGCTGCCGCTGGGCGGCGTTCGGCCCGTTGCCGCCGTTTCGGAGCAGGTGGTTGCAGGCTCTCTGGGCCGCCTCGACCTGCGAACTGCTCGCCCCGAGTTGCTGCAGACCGAGCTTGGACTTGTCGAACACACCGCCGCTGGTGGGGTCGGGCCAGTTCGGAACCCGATGTGAGCGCATGCACCCGGCGAAGGCAACCGGCCCGTTCCGATGCGTCGGCGAAGCCGAGTTGCCGGTCACCTTCGAGCCGCCGCACGCCGCCAGCACGGCCAGGCCGGCCGTGGCGAGAACGACGGTCGCGACTCGCTCGGCAGGCCGCCACGACGGTTGCGAAGCACCCTTCATGGAGACAGATCGGACTTGCACATCTGGTAGGCGGCCTCGAACGTCGGGCTGTTCACGTCGACGCCTGATCCCGGCCCGATGTCGAGATGTCCGCGGCTGTCGGGGTCGGGCATGTTCGAGACTCCGTGGGCGCGGATGCAGCGGGCATAGGTCAACATGACGCTCTTGTACTGCTGCACCTGGGCAGGGGTCGGCCGGCCGCCGTTCGGTACCAGGTGAATGCAGGCATCCTGGGCCGCCTGGAACACGGAGCCGGCGACGCCGAGCTGCTGGAGGGTCTTCTTGGGGAGCAGCCCGTCGGCGCCGGGGTCCGGATAGGCCGGCACGCCGTGAGAGCGCAGGCAACGAGAGAAGGCCATCGCTCCATGCCCCTGATCCGACACCGCCGAAGCGGAGGTGGCCGAGCCGACGTGCGCCACGCGAGTTGTGTG
>Ga0068857_100002647_pt1 | contig 14707 bp, 13 predicted proteins | sample KBSCornC72_FD_66591 | JGI IMG/M metagenome (GOLD analysis project Ga0068857, IMG submission 66591) | Corn rhizosphere microbial communities from Kellogg Biological Station, Michigan, USA - KBS Corn C7-2 | ecosystem: Host-associated > Plants > Roots > Rhizosphere > Soil ...
ACCAACCTCGTCAGCGACCTGCTGGAACTCTCCAAGCTCGAAAGCCAGGGCGCCGTGCAGGGCGGGGCGCGCAGCGGCCCGGTGGACGTCGGCTTCGTCGTCCGCAAGGCGCAGGAACTCCTCTCCCCCGCCGTCGAGAAGAAAAGGCAGACGCTCTCGGTCGACATCGACCCCGACCTCCCCGAGATCAAGGGCAACGCCGACTACGTCGAACGCGCCGTCGCCAACCTTATCGACAACGCCAGCAAGTACACCCAGGAAGGCGGCCGCATCCGGGTCGCCGTCCACGGCAACAACGGCACGCACTCGACCGCCCTCGCCGACCCGGCGGAGCGCGGTATCAGCGCCCACCACGTCATCATCGAAGTCGCCGACAACGGCATCGGCATCCCGCGCGAGGACATCCCGCGCATCTTCGAACGCTTCTACCGCGTCGATCGCAGCCGAAGCCGCGAGATGGGCGGCACCGGCCTGGGCCTCTCCATCGTCAAGCACGTCGCCCAGGTCCACGGCGGCCAAATCGAAGTCGAATCCACCCCCGGACAGGGCTCGACGTTCCGCCTGAAGCTCCCGGCGCTCTGATCGGGACAAGCACGCCCCCGCGAAACACGCCGGGGCAAAGCGTAAGCGCCGCCCCGCCGATCCGTCCGCGCGTGTGCCGGCACCTCAAAAAACAATCGGTCAATTCCCCGAAAACTGCTCCATCATCTTCTGCAAATGCGCCAGGTGCACGTTCGCCCGGTGAACCAGGTTGACCGCGTCGTGAAGCGAATCCCGTAGATCCAGGTAAGCTTCCCGATAATCCCCGTCGTCCGCCGGCCCGAGGTTCGGCATCGCGTCCAGTTCGGCCCGCAGCACGTCTTCGCTCTGTGCGAGCCGCCCCGCGATGTCCGCCACGATCCGCGCGTCCGGCACGGTCTCGCCCGTGAAGACGCCTTGCGCCTCCCGCAGCGTCGAGACCAGGCTCCCTTCGACGTCGGTCGTCTGGAGCACCGCCGTCGCGACGTCGTGCAGCTTGTCAAACTGCTGGGCCCGCGCCGCCGCCTCGCGAACCTTCTGCACCGCCGGCAGCAGCAATCCAATCAATACCGCAATAATTGCGATAACAACCAATAGTTCGATCAGCGTGAACCCCCGTACCGTACGGACGCGTCGCCTCATGGGGCACCTCGCGGGTTAAAAGGGTGAAAGGATCGAAACTCCAGTTCGACCCCTGCAACCTAGCGTCCGCCATTCCGCCGATCAAACTAATTTTCGGCTTCTTGCGAAAAATTTTCGCATCGCATTGCACTGTCGCCGCCGGGGCATCCGCCATCACGTCAACACCAGCGTCCCGCGCACGTCCTGCGCCCCCGCCTCGATTCGCACCGGCAACACCACCCAGAACGTCGATCCTTCGCCCGGCGCGCTGCGGACGCCGATCGTCCCGCCGAGCAGCCCGGTGAGTTCTTTCGAAATCGCCAGGCCGAGCCCCGTCCCCCCGTGCTCGCGCGTGACCGACCCGTCGATCTGCCGGAATTTCTCGAAGATCAGCTCCTGCTTCTCCGCTTCGATCCCCACGCCGCGATCCCGCACCGAGATCCGCACCCGCCCGTCCTCCACGCGCTCGGCCGTCAGGTCGACCTGTCCCCCCGCCGGCGAAAACTTGATCGCGTTCGACAGGAAGTTGTACAGCACCTGCTGCAACTTGGGCGCGTCCGTCTGAAGGATCGGCACGTCGCCGGCGATCGACGTCACGATGGTCAGGTTCTTTTTCTCGGACAGCGGCTTAAGGATCCCGGTCAGCCCTTCAAAGAGATCGTTGAGGGGCAGCGGCGCCGACCGCACTTCCATCCGCCCCGCCTCGATCTTCGCCAGGTCCAACAGGTCGTTGATCAGCTCCAGCAGGTTCCGCCCGCTCACCAGGATGTTCTGCAGGTAGCGCGCCGCCCGCGGGTCCGCCTTCTCGCCGGCCGTGTCGCGCAGCAGCTCCGCGAAACCGAGAATCGAATTCAGCGGGGTCCGCAGTTCGTGGCTCACGTTCGCCAAAAACTCGCTCTTCAGCCGGTTCGACTCGTACAGCGCCACGTTCGATTCCGCGAGCTGCCCCATCTTCAAATCCAGGCTCTTGTTGATCGCGCGGAGCTGGTCCTCGCTTTCCTTCAAGTTCGCGAGCATCACGTTGAACGTCTCGGAGAGATGCTGGAACTCGTCACCGGTGAAGATGTGCGATCGCACGTTCAGATCGCCGTGCGAAACCTTTTCCGCCGTCTCGCGGAGCACGCGCACCGGCTGGAGGATCAGCTTGTTGGTAATCAGGTAGAACACCATGATCGCCAGCGTCCCGGCGAGCAGTCCCGCCGTCAGCAGGAAGATGCGGTTCAGCAGAAGCTGGCTCGCGTCGACCTGCGACTTCATCTCCAGCGTCACCACGCCGATCAGCGTCGTCGGCGCGACGGCCGCCTGCGTCGTCGGGATGGTCGTCGCCCGCGTGGCCCGCGTCGCCGGCGTGACCGCGGCCATCGTGGTCGGCGCCGTCGCCGGTGATCCCAATCCCAGCGCGATGACCTGCCGCTCGTGGCATTGCATGCACGTCTCTTCCGCCCGCAGCGCCAGCGCGAAGTGCACCGAATCCGTCCCGTCACGCGTCTCGAACCGCTGGGAATACGATTCGAAGTTCGGGCGGCTCGTGAAATGCTCGATCGATTTGCGCAGGAAAAACGCCGGCTTGGCCGCCATGTTCCACCGCCCGACCAACTGCGGCACCGCCACCGACCGCCCCTGGGCGTTGACCGGCAGCGTCGTCGCCCGTCCCGCCAAAAGCGATGGCATCGGCGTCCGCGCCCGTTCCGCCTCCGGTTTGGACGCCCAGAGCAGGTGCTGGGCCTTGGCCGTCTCCGCCAGCGCCTTGGCCGAGCGTTCATTGATCTGCTCGGTGAGTTGCTCCATCCGCTGCCACGGCACGAACAGCGCCGCCGCGATAATCAGCACCACCGCCGCCCCGAAAAGCAGTTGGCACTTGGCCGCGAGCGAGACCTCCAAATGCCGTAGCCGCTGGAACATCGGTTCGCGAATTCTACCGCCGCGCCCGCCGGCGTCGAAATCGCCTCGGCAACTCTCCCAAGGTCACGGGCGGTCATGATTTTTCGCCGTTCCCCGTTCACCTGTTGTCGGGTATGACATTCGGTCGTGGACGAACGCAAAATGACTCCCTTATTCTCCCCGCAGCTCCCACGACGAGGCCTCCCATGAACCAGTCCGGGCATTTGCTCGTCGTCGAAGATGACGACATCGAACGCAAAGCACTCATCGCCAAGCTCAAAGGTGAGGGTTTCACCGTCTACGGAGCCGAAAACGCCGACAAGGCCTTCTCATATGTAGACGAGGACATCAACGTCGTCCTGTCCGACCTGCATATGGGGGACGTCTCCGGCCTCGACCTCTTGAACCTCTGGAAGCAGCGGAAGCCCGATACCCACTTCATCGTCCTGACCGGCGAACCCTCCTCCGCCGCCGCCGTCCAAGCCATGAAGGCCGGTGCGTACGATTACATCAATAAGCCGATCAACCTCGACGAGCTGTTCATCACCATCCGCCGCGCGATCGACTCGACACGCAAGGAACGGGAGATCGACGACCTCCGCCGCCGCCTGGACCAGAAGTTCGGCCTCGACCAGATCGTCGGCCAATCCAAGCAGATGCGCGACGTCTACGCCAGGATCCAGCGCGCCGCCCCGGTCGATTCCACCGTCCTGGTCCTCGGCGAATCCGGCACCGGCAAGGAACTCGTCGCCCAGGCGCTGCACCACAACAGTGGCCGCAAGCGCGGGCCGTTCGTCGCCGTCAATTGCGCCGCCGTCCCCGCCACCCTGGTCGAATCCGAGTTGTTCGGTCACGTCCGCGGCGCCTTCACCGGCGCTACCGACCGCCGCATGGGACGCTTCGAACAGGCCGACGGCGGCACGCTCTTCATCGACGAAATCGGCGACTTCGAGCTGGGCCTGCAAGCCAAGCTCCTCCGCGTCCTCGAAACCTTCCAAGTGACCCCCGTCGGCGGGCACGAAGACCGCAAGGTCAACGTCCGCGTCCTCGCCGCCACCAGTCGAAACATCGTCCAAATGGTGAAGGAAGGGACGTTTCGCGAAGACCTCTACTATCGCTTGAACGTCATCACGATCACGCTACCGCCCCTGCGCGAACGCACCGACGACATCCCGATCCTCTGCGAGCACTTCCTCAAGGAGATCTGCGACCATAAGCATACGGCGCGCAAGCGTATCTCCCCCGAGGTCATGCGACGCTTCGGCACCTACCGCTGGCCGGGCAATGTCCGCGAGTTGCGCAACACCCTCGAGAGCATGATGGTTCTCGCCGAAGGCGAAATCCTGGGCGAGAACGACCTTCCCGAGCGCATTACTCAGGAATCCCTGCCACAGGTCAGTTCCGGCGCACTTCCGTCAGGCCTGACCATGGAACAACTCGAACGGCTCGCAATTACCAAGACGCTCCAGGAATGTGGCGGTAACCGCACGCATGCGGCTGCCCGCCTGGGAATCTCCGTCCGCACCCTTCAGCGAAAGCTCCGCCAGTACGAGTTGGAGGGCGGCCGGGACAACTCTACGCCCGGGGATGTCCTTAGCAATGCATAATGCGACAAAAAGTGCAGACGTGGCCCGATAACGTCACCATGTCGTACTACGTTTCCCGTAGGGGTACTCCAAACACGCAAATGCTGCGGGATGAACGGTTCAAAAGCTAGCTTGGCATAGCCATTGCTTTAAGTCTCCTCGTTAGCGGAGTCCAATTTCGCTAAGTCACTCAATGAAGGAGATTTAGAAATGTCTATCGCCATGGAAAAGTTTGCATCCGAAGGCCACTTCGCCACCTACGATCCCTTCCGTCACGAAAACACGCGAATTGCCGTCTTCCAATTGCAATGCCGCTGCTGCGGCTACGAACCCGAAGCCTTGGTTTCGCCTCCACGCGTCTGCCCAAAGTGCCGCGGCGAAGCTTGGGAGCGCTTTGCCCGACCGGGCAGCATTCTTGAGAATGCGGAGCGGTACTGATCTCCGGCCAGCAAAACTGATAGATTGATTAGCCGAACACGGCGAACCGATCTGGGTTCGCCGTGTTCTTTTTTGGTCGCGGGCGTACAGTGCCAGATCGATGCGACTGGACTTGTTGTTAACGCCGGCGGACGTGAACGCGGAGCGCCTGCGCGAGCGGGCGGTGGTGATCTTTGACGTCCTGCGGGCGACCACCACGATGACTGCGGCGTTGGCGGTTGGGGTTGAGGAGATCCGCGTGTTCGCCGACGTCGAATCGGCGCGCCGGGCGGCGGCTGAGGCCGCTCAATTGCGGCCGCGGCCACTGCTTTGTGGGGAAATGCAGTGCCTGCCGCCCGCGGGGTTCGATTTGGGGAATAGTCCCGGCGCTCTCAACGAGTCGGCCCACCGCGGGCGCACGCTTTTCATGAGCACCACCAACGGCACCCGGGCGATCATCGCGGCGCGGTCGGCCCCACTGGTATTGATCGGGGCACTGGTCAACGCGTCGGCCGTGGCGGGCGTCTTGTCGGAGGCCGGGCGGGACGTCACGTTACTCTGCGCCGGGACCAACGGCGAGCCGGCGATGGAAGACGTCATCGGCGCCGGCGCGGTGGCGGAGGCGCTAGGGGCGCGGGGTGGCGTAACCCACGAATCCGACCTTGCGCGGATGGCCGTGTGGCTGTTCCGCGGCGCACGGGGGGACTTTCGCGCGGCCTTGGCGGAAGGGTCGGGCGGACGAAACGTGGTCCTGGCCGGTTTGGCGGCGGACATCGACTTCGCGGCGCGGTTCGACGTGTTCGACGTGGTCGGGCGAGTGAAGGACGGCCCGCTGCGCGTCGAGCGGTATTGTTAAAAACTAAACCATTCGACTGTTTACAACCGAGAGCACTCTTGACAGTTATCGCGCAGGGTACGTACAAGCTGTTGTACTCTTCACGGAAAGGCCCCCATGCCAAAGTGGCTCAAATGCAAGATCACCAAAGGGATGTTCAGTGACGAGTACACGGTGATCGTGCGGACCCGAAGCGGCGAGAATGTGGCTGTCTTCGTTCCAAAGGACGATGCCCAAGCGGACAATGGCCGCGTAAGGGTCAAAGTGTCTGAAGAATCGGGTCACGCCATCGCCGTGCTTCCTGATGCGAATCGGTCGGTTATCGATGTAGACGCTTCCGAACTCATGCCGGCATGATCCTTTCCAATGCCAGCATTCACGACGCATTGGACAAGGGCTGGCTAAGGCTGAGCCCGGAGCCCTCGCCGCGCTTCAAAACGCCGGGCGGGCCGAAATGCCCATATCAGACGAGTTCGGTCGATCTTCGACTCGGTCCCGAGATATCGTATTTCCGAGAAGGCATTCCCGCGCAAATCGACCTTCGTAAGGGCGACTTCAACGCCATGTTCGGACCGCTCTCCGAGACGCGGCAACTCACGGAAGAGCAGCCGTTCGTTTTGAAGCCCGGAAAGCTTGTCCTCGGGAAGACGCTCGAACGCGTCACGCTTCCCCTCCTGCCCGACAATTGGATTTGCCTGGCCGCCCGCGTAGAAGGTAAGAGCTCATACGCCCGCTGCGGCCTGCTCGTCCACTTCACGGCTCCGACTATTCATTCTGAGTTTGACGGGACGATCACACTCGAATTGATCAACCTCGGCCCTCTCGACATTGCACTCTATCCGAATATGCCCATCTGCCAACTCATCATCGAGCAGGTGCACGGCACGCCATTCAGCAACCTCAGCCAGTTTCAAGGTCAGACCAAGCCGGGTGGTCGCTAATTCCTTGCCTGAGCGGCTTACTCCAAACTTCCCTACGGGGCGCGGCGGCGGACCAATACGGATCGCTTTCGAGTCCTCGAGCGGCACTGGCGATCTGGTCATCCGGGAACGCCGGACCTAATATGCGGTCTTGAGCGAACACAACTCCCATCGCCGGCGGGTCGTCGTTACGGGGATGGGCGTGGTGAGTCCCAACGGGATTGGTGCGCAGGCGTTTGGCGAGGCGTGTCTGGCGGGGCGGAGTGGGATCGGGGCGTTGCGGGGGATCGATACGGAGGGGCTGAAGTCCTGGGCGGCGGGGCAGGTTTGGGATTTCGATCCGACGAGCGTGATGGACGTGGGGGAGCTTCGACGGGTGCCGCGGATGATTCCGATGGCGCTGGCGGCGTCGCGCGAGGCGATGGCCGAGGCGGGGATTAACCTGGACCCTGAGGACGTCGAAGCGCAGCGCGAGATCGGCTGCGCTTTGGGAACGGGGGGCGGCGGGCTGGCGTTTGTGGAAGAGCAATACCGCACGTTTTTCACCGAGGGAAAGGGGTCACTCTTCTCGATCACGGCGGGGACGCACGGGAATTTGTCGAGTGAGTTGTCGATCGCGCTGCGGCTTCGGGGGCCCAGTCACGTGCTTTCGACCGGGTGCGCGAGCAGCACGGACGCGATCGGGTACGCGACGATGCTGATTCGCAACGGCGCGACGCCGATGATGCTCGCGGGCGGGGCGGACGCGCCGGTGTCGCGCGGGATCTTGACGGCGTTCGAGAAGATGCGGGTGATTTCAACGCGGCGGTGGGACGATCCGCGGCAGGCGTCGCGGCCGTTCAGCGCGGACCGCGACGGTTTCGTGCTGGCGGAGGGGGCGTGGATGTTCGTGCTGGAAGAGTACGAGCACGCGCGGGCGCGCGGGGCACGGGCGCTGGCGGAGGTGGCGGGATACGCCTCGACGTGCGACGCCTATCACCGCGTGCAGATCGCGCCGCAGACCCTCGAACCGGTGCGGGCGATGGAGCTGGCGCTGGCGGAGGCGGGCGTGGCGAAGGACGAGGTGGGCTACGTGAACCTGCACGGGACGAGCACGGAACTGAACGACCGGATGGAGACGGCGGCGCTGAAGAAGTGCTTCGGCGGGCGGGCGTATCGCATCCCGATGAGCACGACCAAGTCGCTGATCGGCCACCCGCAGGGCGCGTGCGGCGCGGCGGGGATCGCGGCGACGATCTGCGGTATGCGGGCCGGCGAGGTGCACCCGACGATCAACCTGGCGCAGGCGGATCCGGAGTGCGATTTGGATTACGTGCCGAACGCGGCACGGCGGGTGAGCGTGGACGTGGCTCTGTGTAATTGCATCGCGTTTGGGAGTAAGAATAGCGCGATCGTATTAACGAAGGGTGTTTGATCTTCAGGACTACCGAAGCATGAACGAAGAAAAGCCCTCGGAATATTCCGGGGGCCTTTCGTTTGTTGCACTGGATGTCCGGATCGAATTATCGACCGCCACTCGTGCCCGAGTTGGAGCCGGAGCTGCCGGAGCTGCCGGTTCCGTTTCCAGAGGTCGTGCCGGTTCCGGCGCCACCGGACGTGCCGCCGGCGCCGCTGGTACCGCTGCCGGTGCCACCGGTGCTGGTGCCCGAGCCGGTCGAGCCGCTGCCGGTGCCGGAGGAGTTGGTGCCGCCGACGCCGCTGGTGCCGTTGCCGGTGTTCGTGTTGGTTCCCCCGCTGCTGGTTCCGGTGCCCGTGCTGTTGGTGCCGGTGTCGGTGTTAGTGCCAGTGTTATTCCGCGTGTCGTTGTAGGTGCCCGGGCGATTGCCGCCGTTATACGCGCCGGTGTCGGCGTTCGAGCCGGCGGAGCGATCGGTGTTGCCGTAAGTGGTGTTGTCGTTGGTCGAGCGCTGGACACCGCCGTAGGCGCCGGCGTCGTCATTTCGGCCGTTGGTGCGGCTGCCGGCGGTGCTGGCGTCGCTGTCGTAGTATCCGCCGCTGCCGGTGCGGGTCTTATCGTTGTGCTCGCACCCGGCGATGAGGCCGAAGGCGCCCAGGGAGAGAGCCGCCGCCGCCGTCAGGGCGGCGAGGTTTCGCTTTTGCTGCATCGTGTCACTCCTCTACAAAAGAAACGTGGGTCGGGGCGCGGTTTCCGCGATCGGCAACACGCCGCAGCCGTCGCGAACCGCGCCGGTGGCGTGCGGAGCAAACCGGACGCCGCGGCAAAGCTCAACTGCGGCGCCGGGCTTGGAAACGCAAACAAGGTTCGCGAAATCTGATAAAAGCGGGCCGGACCGCGCTCGCGGCCGGGCCCGGTCTGACGATTCTGCGCGGCGGGTGAGACCGCTTGGGCGAAAACGACGCCGGCGGTTAGATTGCGGATCGACGAGGTTTCATGCTGACACTGCTGCATTACCTGCTGCTCGCCGGCTACGCCATAACGCCGATCTTTTACGCGGCGGTGATGACGCACCGGTGGCACGCGGGCCCGAGTCGCGCGGCGATGCGGTCACTGGCGGGGACGGCGGGGGCGGCGGTGCTGCTCGGGACGGCGGTGTCGGTCTTCTTCGCCGTGGCGCTGGGGGCGCGGACCCGGTTCGATCAATCGGCGCTGGCGGCGTTTTACTTCATGACGGTGCTGATCGTCTTCAAGGGGCTGCTGCGCGCCGGGGCCTGGCTGGGCGGACGGGTTGGCGGGTCGGCGCGGTGGCGGCGGTTCTGGCCGGCGGCGGGGCAGTTGGTGCTGGTGGGGCTGGTGGGCGTGCCGTACGGGATGGCGGCGATCATGACGTATCGGCCGAAGGTGGGGATCGTCGGCAGTCCGCTGAGCGAGTACGGCTGGCGGTACCAGATCGTGAAGTTTCGCAGTCTGGACGGGGTGGAGTTGTCGGGGTGGTGGATTCCGGCGCTGGCGGCGACTGCGAACGACGAAAAGCGGGCGGGGAACGCGGGGCGGACAGTGCTGGTTTGTCACGGCCTGGGGGCGAACAAGCTCAACCAGTTGCAGATGGCGCGGGTCTTTTACGAGCGCGGGTACAACGTGCTGGCGTTCGATTTTCGGGCACACGGGGAGAGCGGCGGGCAGTTCACCAGCTATGGCGACCTGGAGCGGCGCGACGTGCTGGGGGCGGTTCGTTGGTTAAAGGCGACGCACGCCGACCGCAGCGCAAAGGTCGTCGGCGTCGGTGCGAGCCTGGGCGGGGCGGCGCTGCTGGCGGGGGCGACGCAGCGGGATTCGGTGTACGCGCGCGCCATCGACGGCGTGATCTTGTACGGCACGTACGGCGATTTGGGGACGCTCACCGGCGAGGTGGCGGCGCGGTTCGTGTGGCCGGTGAATTGGCTGGCGCGGTACGTCGCGGTGCCGCTGGCAAGCGTGCACGCGGGGACGAACTTACAAGCGTTCGCGCCGGTGGCGGGCGCGGGGGAGGTGTCGCCGCGGGCGCTGGTGGTGGTGCACGGGCGGCGGGACGAGATGATCCCGGTGCACCAGGGGGAGGACCTGTTTCGCGCGGCGCGGGAGCCGAAGAAACTGATCCTGCTGGACGCGGATCACAATTCGCTGATCGAGGACGACGCGACGGCGCGGCAGGCGGTCGACTTCGTCGAGGCGAACCTGGGGCGATGACGCGCCGGCTGCCAGCGCGGTCACTATTTGCGCGGGGGAAAATGAGTACACTGGCGCTCATTCATGGCGAAGTTGCTGCTGGATTATCTGGTGCAGAAGTTTCCGAACTCGACGCGGACGACGTTGAAGAAGATGGTCGAGTCGCGGCGCGTGGTGGTGAACGGCCGGCCGGCGCGGCGGCTGAAGCAGGAGGTGGGGGAGAAGGACCGCATCGAGATCCGCGACAAGCCTAGAGCGGCGACGGGGGCGAAGAACGGTACCGCGCGAGGGGCACGCGCGGCGGGACGGCGCGGCGGCGGCGGCGGCGGCGGCGGCGGCACCGCCTCGCTGGCGATCCTGCACGAGGACGAGGACGTCATCGTCGTCAACAAACCCGCGGGGCTGCTCACCAGCACGAACGAGCGCGAACGCCGGCCGACCGTGGCGGCGAAGCTGAAAGAATACCTGGAGGAATCCAGCCCCGGGGCCAAGCTCGGCGTCATTCATCGGCTGGACCGCGACGCGTCGGGGTTGATCGTCTTCTCGAAGAACCCGCGGGCGTATCACGAACTTAAGCGGCAGTTTTACCATCACACGGTCGAGCGGATTTACACGGCCGTGGTCGAGGGCCTGCCGACGCCAAAGTCGGGGACGATCGAAAACCTGCTGTACGAATTGCCGACGGGGCAGGTCGTGCAGATCAGCGACAAATCCAAGGGACAGATCGCGATCACGGAGTTTGAGACGCTGCGCGTGCTGAGCATCCCACCCAGCCGCCGCCGCCAACCACCGATCGCGCTGCCGCTGCACGACAAGCCGGCGCAGCCGTGGGCGCACCGTGCGCTGTTGCGCGTGAAATTGCAGACGGGGCGGAAGCATCAGATTCGGGCGCACTTCGCGGCGCGCAAGACGCCGATTGTGGGAGATCCGCTGTACGGGCCGGATCCCGAGCCGGTGTCGCGGCTGCTGCTGTGCGCGACGGGATTGGCGTTCGATCACCCGGGGACGGGGGAGCGGATGAGTTTCGAGACGCCACCGCCGGCGGAGATCACGGCGCTCTTCCCGGAAGAGGGGAAGAGCTCCGCCACGGAGGACACAGAGAACACTGAGAGTTAGCCGAATGAAGGATCGACCGAAGAAATCGTTCAAGGGGCGGCAGGCGCCGCAGCCGAAGCTGCCGAGGCCGCTGCGCGAGCCGGGGGGCATTGGCGGAGGGCGGCCGATCGCTCGGGAGACTGCGCCGTCACCGACGCCGTCCGCCGACGCCCCGACTTCACCGGCGACACACTGGGGCGAGGTGGCCGACTGGTACGATCAGCTCGTCGGCGAAGGGGGGAGCGAGTTCCACCGCGAGATCGTGCTGCCCGGTGCGATGCGACTGCTGGCGGTTAAGGCGGGCGACGAGGTGCTCGACATCGCCTGCGGGCAGGGCGTGCTCTGCCGGCTCTTGTCGCGGCAAGGGGTCGCCAGCGTCGGGATCGACGCGGCGCCGGATCTGATCCGCATGGCGAAGGATCGCAACGCGCAACTGCCAGAGGGCGCGCTGCGGCCGGTCTACCAACTGGGCGACGCGCGGGACTTGTCGGGCCTCGCGGAGAATCATTTCGCGGCGGCGGCGTGCCTCCTGGCGATCCAGAACATGAACCCGATCGCGCCGGTGTTTCGCGGCGTCGCGCGAGCGCTCAAGGGGATGGGGCGATTCGTGATCGTCATGATGCACCCCTGCTTTCGCGGGCCCAAAGAGACGCATTGGGGGTGGGACGATCGCAACATGGTGCAGTACCGCCGGGTCGATCGTTATCTGTCGCCGCGCAAGGTCCCGATCGTCACGCACCCGGGCAAGGGGAAGGATTACACCTGGACGTTTCACAAGCCGATCGAGGCGTACGTCAAGGCGCTGCGGAACGCGGGGCTGCTGGTGGACGCGCTGGAAGAGTGGGCGAGCCACAAGATCAGCACGTCGGGCCCGCGGGCGGGGGCGGAAAATACGGCGCGCAAGGAGATTCCGCTTTTCATGGCGATCCGGGGAATTAAAATGACGGCGGCAAATCTGGAAGATGACGAGTCGGCGGGATCAGCGGCGACCGGTGACGAAGCGACGTGAGCGTCAAATCCGATTGAACCACGGGGTGTCCGATGGCGGCTAAACGCGAGTTGGGGGATGGGGGTGGGCGCGAATGACGATGCGTCACCTTTCCGAGCGTCCGCCGGCGCAGGCCGTCAAACTCGATGACCGCCAAGTGCTCGCCTGCGTGCGCCGGCACGAGCGGCGGTTCCGCGGCCGCTGGCTGATGCTCCTGATCCTGGGCTTCGGGGCGCTCTGGATCGGGCCGTTGCTCGCGGCGACGATCCTCTGGGTGATGGAGTTCCACGCCGGCGGCATCCCGGATTCGTGGGGATACATCTTCGTCTGGTGCATTCTCATCATCCCGCTGATGTTCCTCTTGGAATGGGTGTCGCGCGGGACGTTCATGGACAGCGCGGTGGACGGCATCGGCGGCGAGGACAACATGTCGGCGTCGTACAGCCACCGGCAGATGGCGGTGCTGGCGCTGCTGACGGAAATGTCCCTTTGGGGGCCGCGAATCATCATCTCGTCGTGCAAACGGCTGGGCGGGGCGGCCCGGCTGGGCGGCCGGTCGGGCGAACTGGGGGCGGTGGTGCTGGGCGTGCTGGCCCGGCGCGACGAGGGGATGGCGAGCAGCGCCGTGCTGACCGCCTGCGGCCTCGACGCCGACCAGTTCGGCGACGCGCTGGGTTACCTGCTCTTCCACGAGTGGATCGACATCTCGAAGGACGGCGTGCAGGTCTGGATGCTGACCGACGCGCGCAAGCGGTTGCGCTGAGCTCCGTCACTTCACCTTCTCCGCCCGACCCGGTTCGCGGCGGCCATCGCCCTTTTGCTTCGTCGCGGAATCGCCGAGATCCTTGCGCATCTCGTCGGCCAGCGATTCGAGATGTTTCACGACGTCGGGGTACTGGGCCGAAACATCCGTCGTTTCGCCCGGATCGTTTTCCAGATCGAAGAGCGCTAGGCCGACGTGCCCGACGCCCGCCTTCGTTGGGATGCCGTCGTGGGCGCGCACCTTGGGCGTCTCGCGGTAGTCGTGCGGGAAGTGCAGCTTGTACTTGCCGGCGCGCACGGCCTCGAGATGGTCGACCCAGTAGATGAATAGCGCCTCGTGCGGGCTCGTCGCGCCGGGCTGCGAGGTGATCAGCGGCCAGATGTCCAGGCCGTCGATCTTCTTGTCCTTCGGCAGCTCGACGCCGATCAGTTTCGCCAGCGTCGGCAGCAGGTCGATCGTCATCGCCGGCTCGTGACAGACTTTTCCTCCGGGGATCTTCCCCGGCCACCGCGCGATGAACGGCTCGCGCACGCCCCCCTCGAAGCTCGTCCCCTTCGCCTCGCGCAGCGGGCCGGCCGAGCCGGCGTGATCGCCGTAGGTCGTCCACGGGCCGTTGTCCGATGCGAAGATCACCAGCGTGTTGTCGTCGAGGCCGTTGCGCTTCAGTGCGTCCAGAATCTGTCCGACCGACCAGTCCAATTCCGCGACGACGTCGCCGTACAGGCCGAAACCAGATTTGCCCTTGAACATCGGCCCCGCGCCCAGCGGCACGTGCGGCATCGAATGCGGAACGTACAGGAAGAACGGTTCGTTCTTATGCGCATCGATGAATTTCACGGCGTGATCGGTATAGAACCCGGTCAGCTTGTCCATGTCCGGGTTCGTCTCGATCACCTTATCGTTCTCGTACAGCGGCAGATCCGGATAGGCCTTCGGATTCTCCGGGTGTTTCGGCCACATGTCGTTCGAATAGGGCAGCCCCGCGTACTGGTCGAACCCCTGCCGCAGCGGCATGAATTGCGGCAGGCTGCCGAGGTGCCACTTGCCGAAGATCGCCGTCGCGTATCCTTTCGACTTGAAGGCCCGCGCCATGTTGAATTCCGCCGGGTTCAGGCCGATCTGCGCCTTGGGTCCCAGCGCGCCCTGAATGCCGACGCGGAGGTTGTAGCACCCGGTCATCAGCGCCGCGCGCGACGCCGAGCAGACCGCTTGCGACACGTAGAAATCGGTAAACCGAACGCCCTCGCTCGCCATGCGGTCGAGCCGCGGCGTCGGCGCGCCTTTCGAGCCGTAACACGAGAGGTCGCCGTACCCCATGTCGTCGACAAAGACGATGACGACGTTGGGCGGCCGCGTCGGCGCGTCCTGCGCCCGCACCGCAGTGCCCCACGTCGAGAAGAACAGAATCAGAATCGAGACGACCCCGCGCGTGTTGATTTGGCCCATGTCGATCTGTTGTATCGCGTGCGGTGCCCCAG
>Ga0068857_100002649_pt1 | contig 14699 bp, 16 predicted proteins | sample KBSCornC72_FD_66591 | JGI IMG/M metagenome (GOLD analysis project Ga0068857, IMG submission 66591) | Corn rhizosphere microbial communities from Kellogg Biological Station, Michigan, USA - KBS Corn C7-2 | ecosystem: Host-associated > Plants > Roots > Rhizosphere > Soil ...
TAACGTGCTGTACTGCCTGCTCGTCATCACCTTCGTCATCCTTAATATGCTCGAATGGCGTGTGACAGGTGTTGCAGTAATATTGTACCGTCAGCAATTGTTGTCCAAACAGCGCGAGTAGTTCGGTCGAGCTTGAGCCACAATAAGGGCAAATGACCGCTTTACCTGTCTCGTTCGTCTGGTCAAAGAGATTCATTACGCCTGCTCCAGCCTTCTGCTGCTCGCTTGCCAGTTTTCCCAGGACAACGCCTGCGTCAGCTCCCAACGTTTCGTTGTGGCGTTAAACGCGACGGGAAACTCGATCTCCAGGCTGTTCAACACCGGCATGACTTTTGCCAGATAGCGACTGCGCAATTCGTCAGGCGAGGCATCGATCACGTCTTCGTTCTGCAAGCGTTGCATCGTGGGATCATCCTGCGGGCCAAACCAGCAGAGCGTTTCATCCCAGAACTTCTGTAGTGAGGCAACGAGCGTTTTGCGGACCGCGCCACCGGCTTTGGCCAGACGGCGCACCCAGCCTTCGCCATGCACAAAATGTAGATGCTCCTCCTGCACGACTTTGCGCGCACGCTGGCGCAAGGGATCGTAGCTGGAATCTTGTGCCGCCTCGAAAAAGGTTGTGAGAGCTGTATCGACGAGAAAATTCGTCGCGACAAAATCGCACCAGCCCGCGAAATCCTGATCGAGCGTGCCCAGGTGATAGTGCAGTGTGCGCGTCATCGGCTCGACCTGCTGCGGATCGGCCTCCGCCTGCGAGAAGTCTTCCAACAGCGGGTAGAGCGTGCGTGCGTGACCCAGTTCGTCCTGGGTCATCGCAGCAGCCGCGACCGCCGCTTCCAATGCTGGCGCGCCATTGCACCAGTAGGCGTAACGTCGCCCGATTGCCTGCTTATTATCGGCCAGCGATGAAAGCATCGCGAAGAGCGCCGCATTATCTATCCGTTTGCTAATCATAGAACCGATCCTCTTACGACTCAATAACCGTCACGATGGTTTCACGCGGGACCAGCACCATCTCGACCCAGCTAAACTCATCATAGATGCTGCGCGCGTAAACTCTGGCCAGCTCCACATCGTCGGCCATGACATTGCCGATCTCGTGTAGCGGTTCGTCGTATTTGCGCCGCGCGTAGACCTGCCAGACATGGCTCTCGTTCAGGGCGTTGCGCCGCGAAGCCGTGTTTTCCTGTGTCTCACTCATGCCGAAATTCCCCATGAACGCATAATCTCGATCCCTTCCTCGCTCAAGCGCGCTTTGGTCCAGACCGGTTCCCAGACGATCTCGATGCGCACCTCGCGTATACCTGGCTCGCGCAACAGCCGTTCGCGGATATCGTCCATGATGAACTCCATCGCGGGGCAGCCCATCGCGGTGAAGGTCAGCTTGAGATCGACGATCCCGGCCTGTTCGCTGAGCGCAACGATCAGGCCCATATCCACGACGCTGATAGGAATTTCGGGATCGGTCACGTCGCGCAAGGCGTCCCACAAGGCCGGACACGAACTGGCCTCACGCGGCTGATTCTGGAGGGATGGATAGGTCGTCGCCATCGCTTTATGCCTCCTGCTCCAGCAGGCGCAACATCTCGCGTTTGCCGCGCTGGATCATGCCTACGAACTGCTCGTTGGCGGGGCCGCGTGCCTTCCAGCGTTTCATCACATCATCCCAGGTACACTGCCCCTCCCAGCGTTTGGCCTGTGCATCGAAATGCTGGGGAAACTCGCCATCGACCACGTACTTCTGCGTTTCCTGGTCGAAATGCGCGGGTACTTTGATTCCCAGTTCTTCACAAAGCGGGACGGCGGTAGACATCCAGGTTTGGCGCAACTCATCGTTGCTTTTGCCCTTAAAGCCGTAGTCAAGCTGCTCGTTGTGCTTTTTCAGGTTGTCCGGCAGACCAAACCATTCAACCGTCAGCAGGAACATCCAGTCGGCGGCCTTTTGTAATTCTTCGTGGCCGCTGGCCGTTTGATTGAGTTTGCGCATCCCCTGCTCGCCATGCCGCAAGTGGAACGTCTCTTCTTTGTCCACCTTCACCAACGCGCGTTTCCAGGGGCCGAAGGTCGTGCTCTGGTAAACATCGCCAAGCAGCGTATAGCCCGCGCGGTCGTAGAAGGCATTGGCCACGATCAACTCGGTCCAGCTCTCCAGGGGAACATCGAAGGCGTAGGGATACTTGAAGTGGCGCGGCTCGCGCTCGAAGATCAACTGCTCGGTATCGACGCCGAGATCGCGCATCAGGCGATACGCGATATGGGCGTGACCAAGCTCATCTTGAATGATTGAGAGGGCCGAGCCGAAATTGTTGAGTGTGGGAGCATGGATGGCGGCGTTATAGTAGGCGGGCGCGCTAATCAGTTCCGTATCCGCCGAAACGGTCAGGATACGTTTGATCCCTTCCAGATAGATCGGACTCATCTGGTCCACCGACTCAACGAGTTGTTGTTTGCGCAAACGAGCGAGAAGAGCCTCTTCGCTCTGTAAGGCGTTCACGGGAGAAGAAAGCATGGAATTATCACTCCCTTTGCTAAACACATCGCCTCTGTGCGATGCCTCTCTATCAGTATAGGCATAGCCAGCCCGGCAGTGCAAACTTTGTATTTTCGACTAACTGGTCGAATTATATCTGATAAAATTGGGGAAAGTCAAGGGCAGCCGTAGAGGCCGCGTCGCGCGCAAGGGGCGACGCTACATGCACAGAATAGGAGATTCTCATGAGCGGTAGATGTAGGGCTTCAGGCTGGACTTTTCTATTTTTCGACTGTATAGTAGAAATACCACGAAATATTTTCCCTGGAAATCGCCAAATTGTTGTGGCTAGAAGTGCAAATTGAGATAAGTAAACAGCCAGAGACGAGGCGCGCACACGTTATGGAGCAAAAATTAGAGAAACAATCACAGGCTGCGGCAAGAGAGCGCGGTGTACAACGTAGGAGGCGCCAGCGGTTGACACAGCAGGCGATCGTTGAGGCTGCCGCGAAGCTCTTCGCTCGCGATGGCTTTGGCGCGACCAGCCTGGATGGGATCGCGGAAGTGCTTGGAGTCAGCAAGGCCTCGCTCTACTATCATATTAAGAATAAAGAAGAGATCCTGCGCCTGATTTTTCTGACCGTGCTGGCGGTCAGCGAGGAGCCATTACGTCAGATCGTCGAGTCCGAGCTTGCGCCACGCGAGAAACTCTGGAAGGTCATTGAGCATCAAGCGTCGGTCGCGGCAGACCGTTCTCCTGCCATGATCGTCTTTTATCGCGAGCAACCGCATCTGACCGGCCCCTTTGCCAGAGAAATTATCCTGCGCAAAAAAGCTTACGAACGTTATTTCGAGCGCATTATAGAGGAAGGCCAGGCGACAGGCGTTTTCCAAACGGACGTTGATCCCAAAATCGTCGCCTTCGGCCTGCTCGGCATGTGTAACTGGCTCTCGCAATGGTACAGAGCAGGCGGGCAGTACACTCCACTACAGATTGCTGAGATGTTTGAGCGGATGGTTGGGAGCGGACTGGTCAGGGAGTTGGATACCGGGTTTCTCAAAATCTGAGCCGTTTTTCCCTTGACAAAGTTCTGGTGTATCCCGTATACTCCCTATAGTGAAGTTGCGACGCAACTTTATCTTTGTGTAAAAAATGTTGCTGGAGAGAATCCAGCCGCCCATTCTACGACCCAAATTTAACGAAAGGAACGGACACAAGCATGGCTACAAGTTGGACCATCACTGGTCTGCGATCTGCGCGTCTGCGCGTCGCTCACGGCCTTCATGATTTCAAGAATCATGGCCTCATTGTGTCTGTTTTCCAACGGCAGATTCTGGGCATCGATGTTCTCATCGCGCCCGTCACGGGGCTGGCCCAGGGGCGAGCTGTGTCCATTTCGAGGGGATCTCCACCTCCTAAACTGAGGTGACAACAGAATTTGAGTCTCTCGACCGTGGACACTGACGCAAACGAAATTCAGTGGACACGGTTTTTTGTTGCTCTTTTTCACCCTGGTTTATTTGCAAAGCAACATGGGACAAAGAAGCGAAAGTTTTCGTCTTTCCTGACAAAAGGTGGCAGGAAAGAACAGATATACTAGACAGTGCGTTGAAGGTGAGACTGAAAAAAGTCGTCTGAGGAGAGTATATGCTCGCATGAGAAGTTGGTCCTATTGGACAGGAAATGGCAGAGAGATAAGTATACGAGACGGCGCATCAGCAGTGAAATAGAGCGATGCCGTCTGAGGAGGAGATATGGCCGGGTGAGAAGATTGTTCGATTGTACAGGTGAACGCCTGTACTGATGATCGGTGTCGGTAGAAGTAGACGGGTTTAAGCTTGCAGTGCAGCGGTATTTTTGTAAGAGTGTGTGACGGAATAACGGTAAAAGGAGAAAAGAGATGGCTATTCAGGATTTGAGTGTGGCTAATCTGACCAGCGATATTGTGATCGATACCACTCGAGACGCGGTGGTAATCGATGGGGTGTCTAAAGTATTTAAGAAGGACCGCTCGCTTTTGAGCCGCTTCAAGAAGCAGGAGCCAGGCAAAGAGGATAAGCGCGAGTTGCGCGCGGTCGATAACGTGAGCATGACAATCAAGCATCGCGAGATCATGGGCATTCTCGGTGCTAACGGTTCCGGTAAGTCTACGCTGATTCGTATGCTCTCGACGCTGCTCATTCCCGATACCGGGCATGTCTCGATCTTCGGCTACGATGTCGAGAAGGATGAGCGCACAGTGCAGCGCCTCATCAATCGTGTGAGCGTTGAGGCGTCGTTCTTCAAAAAGCTTTCGCCAATGGAGAACCTGATCTACGCGGCCCGGCTCTATAACATGCCTGGTGACGAAGCTCGCGTCAAGATTCAGCAGATTCTGACGCGCCTGGGTATTCCCAAAGAGCGCATCAAGCAGCCGCTGGAGAACATGTCGCGTGGTATGCAGCAGAAAGTCGCCATCGCGCGCGCCTTCCTGACCTCGCCGATCGTGCTGCTGCTGGACGAGCCGACCACCGGCCTTGATCCGCGTTCCAAGATCGACGTGCAGACTTTCGTGAATCAGTTGCGCGACGAGCACGACGCGACCATCCTGATTACCACCCATGATATGGATGAGGCAGAGGCGCTGTGTGATCGCGTGGCCATTATCGATCAGGGCAAGATCGTCGCCGAGGGCACCGTTGAAGAGTTGAAGCGCATCGTGACCGAGCGTATGGAGCGCACCAGTCCGGTGACCATGAACGAAGTCTTTATGCACTATACCGCCGCTCACATCATCACCGAGGCCGATATCGAGCGGTATGGCAGTTGGGAAAAAGCCTTTGAAGCCTACGAGGCTCAGAAGGAAGAGGAATAGATTTTCACAAGGAGAGTTTCACTACCATGGCTTCACTACAACATCAGGGCCGAGCGAGCTATGCCTTCTTTGAGCGTAACTGGAACCTGACCAAACGCTACATGGGTTGGGAGATCGTCTGGCTCTTCTATAACATCATTAACGCGCTGAGCGTGACCTTGATTAGTAAAAACACGTCAGCGTTGGGCAGCAATGTCACACAGGCGCAGGTCGATGCGTTGACCCTGTATCTCTTGATCGGCACATCGGTCTGGTCGTATTTGAGCCTGACGTTTGATGGCGTGACTGACCTCATCAACATCGAACGTTGGGAAGGCACAATTGAACACACCTTCATGGCTCCGATTTCGCGCTTCACGCACATGATCGGGAGCTGCTGGTACGCGGTAGTACATGGTATCCTCTTCACGTTTGTGCAGTTGATTATCGTGGCCTCGTTCTTCCACCTGGATCTGAGCCACGCGAACTACCTGACTGCCGTCTTCATGTTGCTACTGGGTAGCATCTCGTTCGTTGGCTTCGGCATTGGCGCGGCTATTCTGCCGCTGCTCTATACCGAGCGCGGTTCGCAGATGTCGTTCATCGTGCGTTCAGTCCTGCTGCTCATCTCAGGCGTCTACTATCCGATCAGCGTCTTGCCTGGATGGATGCAGCCCGCCGCCAGGATTTCGCCCGCGACCTACGTGCTGGATGGGTTACGCGCTGCCCTGTTGAGTAATCAGCCGATCTGGTCGCCGCAAATCTGGGGCGACACCTGGCCGCTGATTATCAGCGGCATCATCAGTATTCCGCTGGGTCTGTTCGTCTTCCGCATCGCTGAGCGTTACGCGAAGAAGACAGGCAAACTCAAGAGGAACGGATAGGCTCTGTGCCCTGTCGCCCGCTATCTTACCAGCGGGCGGCAGAGAGATGGCAATCGAGCATGTCTTATGAAGGGAGTAATGGATTATGACCAATACATTACCCGAAGGTTATCAAGTTCGCCCGCCCGTCGAGGCCGATCTGGAAAGTATGCACGTGGTGACAGAGGCGTACCTGCTCGCCTGTTATGGCGAGTCCGATTTTACGCTGGATGATATGCGCTTGAGCTGGAGTTCGCCAACATTTGATCCTGCTGAACAGGGCCGATTAGTCTTTGACTCAACCGGTCGCCTGGTAGTAACCGCCCACTTTTGGCAGCAGGCATACATGAATTACAATATCGGGCTTGATGTCTTGCCGGGTCACGAGGATGCCAGAATCAGAGCCTATTTGCTCAGCCAGGGCGAGACGTGGGCGCGTCAACAGATGGTGCAAGCGCCAGCAGAGGCGCGCATCTACCTCCAATGCTGGATTGCCGGGAAGGACGAGGAGGCCAATCGCTGGTATCGGGAACAGCCAGATTTCGCCGAGGTGCGCCGTTCCTGGGAGATGCAGATCGAGATGAAAGAGGCCCCGCCAGCTCCGGTCTGGCCAGAAGGCGTTACCTTGCGTCCCTTTGTGCCGGAGCGCGATGCACAGGCAGTCTTTGAGGCTGACAACGAATTTTTCAGGGATCACTGGGGCTATCTGCCGATGGACTATGACCGGTGGAGACACTGGAGCGTTGACCGGCCAGATTTTGATCCCTCGCTCTGGGTGATTGCCTATGCTGGCGAGCAGATCGTGGGTGTCGCTCTCCCCAAGGATGGCGAGAAAGGTTGGATCAATGACGTGGCAGTTGCGCGAGCCTGGCGTGGCAAAGGTTTAGGGCTGGCCATGCTCTATCAGGCGTTCGGCGAATTTTACCGTCGCGGCAGGTACAAGGTTGGCCTGGGTGTCGATGCTCAAAGCCTGACGGGTGCGACTCGCCTCTACGAGCGCGCCGGGATGCATATCGCGCAAGAGGATATCATCTACGAAAAAGAGCTGCGCGCTGGCATCGATATGAGTACACAGGCGCTCGAAGTCTAGCGTTTCATCATGGCGGAATTGATGAGCGAGAAAGGCTACCAGTTCTGCCGGGAAAGGAAAGAATAAGTCATGAAGAGAACATTACCGGAGGGCCTGATTATGCGGCCTCCAACGATAGATGATCTGGAAATCGTTCACGAACTGGTCCGAGCTCAGGATCTGGCGCTCACCGGCGAAGAGCATATGACGCTCGAACGTTTGCGCGGCTATATGACCGCACCAGGGCACGATCTGGCACGTAACGAACGCCTGGTTTTCGCTCAGGATGGGCGATTGCTTGCCTCGCTCTATGCTGAGCCACACCAGCACGCGAATACCTTCGTCGATTTGTCTGTGCTGCCTGGTTATAGCGATCCGCGAGTGGGTGATTATTTGCTCGAACTGGCCGAAGAGCGGGCACGTGAGGAAATGATGCAGGCCGCGCCTGAGTTGCGCGTTTCCATCGCTTCCAGAACGTATGCGAACAATCCAGAGATGTTGGCACGTTACACCCGCCTGGGCTTTAGCGAGGTGCGTCGTTTCTGGGATATGGCGATCGACCTGAATGAGCAGCCCCCGCTGCCAATCTGGCCAGAGGGCGTGGAATTGCGTCCCTTTGAGCCAGAGCGCGATGCCTATGCGGTTTTCAAGATGCACGAAGAGGCTTTCAGCGATCACTGGGGTCATCTGCCTGGAGATTTTGAGGAATGGCGACACCGCAAAATCGAGAGCAGAGACTTCGATCCCTCACTCTGGTTTATCGCGTGTGACGGCGATCAGCCAGTTGGTGAGGCGCTCTGCTCCATCAGGCAGCAGGGCTGGGTGGATTCGCTGGGTATCTTGCGATCCTGGCGGCGCAAAGGGCTAGGATTGGCTCTCTTGCATCACGCTTTTGGCGAATTGTACCGTCGCGGCCAGCACGAAATTATGCTGGGCGTTGACTCACAGAATTTAACCGGTGCCGTGCGGCTTTACGAGCGGGCCGGAATGCATATCAAAAGTGAAACTATCAGCTTCGAGAAAGAATTGCGGGCGGGCGTGGAATTGAGTACACAGACGCTCGCGGTTTGAGGTTCTGACCTCAGATTTCTCTTTCTCTGGCTGGATGTGATCCTCTTCTGCCGTAGAACCAAGCGGAGAAGAGAGAGAATGGAGTTATTCTCATGGCTGTACTGCTAAAAAATCTTGTGGCACGTGTGCCGCAAACCAGAGACCTCGCTGCCATCACCGAGCTGGTTGCTCTCTGCGAACTGGCCGAGGCCGGCGTGGTGGACAGCTCGCTGGAGGATTTGCTGTCTTATTGGCAGCGACCAGACTTTCACCTGGCCAATGATGCCTGGGTCATAGTCACAACCAGAGGAGAGATTGTCGGTTTTGCCTGTATCTGGCGCGAGGAGTCCACGCGGCTCGCGACCTATCTCTGCGTCCATCCTGAGTACCGCAATCGCGGCATCGGGACGCTTTTGCTCAGGCTGGTCGAGGTGCGGGCGCGTGAACACGTGCGCCAGACCCCTGCTGGCGAGCGTGTGATCCTGCGCGGCCAGGTTCATGGGAGCAACGAGAGTACCCAGCGCCTATTTGAGCGCGAAGGCTATCGTTTAGCTCGCCAGTTCTTACGCATCGCGTTCACTCTGGCCGAAGACACTGGCTCGTTGCCCGCGCTGAGCGAGCAGCAGAAGCTCAAGGTTGATGTCAGTGTTGAGCAAGGTCGTCTGCTCGGTGCCACGCCGCTCTACGACCGCGATGGCCTATGCAGCGTCCATCCGTACAAAACGTACGAAAAAGAGCTGTGTCCAGCCGCGCGCTATCTCGCGGACGTGGAAGCAATGCTGAAGACGTCGGACGCGCTGACGAGCGTGGGTTAGGGTGAAAATCGTGCTCGTGTTTGTCTGTGAATGTAACAGCGTTCCCGAAACGCGGCGCGCGCAAGGAGCGCTGCTACATTCACGGTTTCATAGAGGCATTGGAGGGAAACGTGCTGGTCCTTGAAACAGAGCGGCTGATCTTGCGCGACTTTATTGAAGAGGATTGGGAGCCGCTCAATGCTCTCATGACCGATCCAGAGGTGAAACGCTATAGCTACTTTGCCTCTTGGGATGATGCAGAGCACCGCGAATGGTTGGTCTGGCTTGTGCAGGATGTAGATAACCAGAATCGTGATGCGTACTCAGCCAATTTTGTATAAGGAAGAAGGAGATAACCATGCCATTATCAACCCTGCCGCCAGGTTTCACCCTGCGCCGTCCAACACTTGACGATGTGCCGATTGTGGCCGAGTTAATCAAGATCCGTGACGAAACCTATTTTGGGTTTAGACGCGCCACCGAAGAAAATTTGCGTCATGGCTGGTCGATGCCGGGCGAAGATTTAGAGCACGATGCCTGGCTAATCTTTGCGCCAGAGGGCCAACTGGTCGGCCTCATCAATATAGGGAAATTCAGTATGCCGATGCTCTATGCGACGGCTGTTGTGCATCCCGATTACGCGCACCTGGGGCTGGACGCCTATTTATTGGAACTGGCCGAAGCACGCGCGCGTGAGCTGATTGAGCAGGCACCCGCTGGGGCGCGGGTGGCGCTGAACACATTTAATACGGACAACAATCAGACCTATCTTCAGACGATCGAGCAGGCAGGCTTTGCCTATGTGCGTAGCCAATGGCGTATGCAGATCGACATGACTGAGCCGCCTCCTGTTCCTGTGTGGCCAGAGGGTATTATCCTGCGTCCCTTTACGCTCGATATGGCGCACGCGGTCTACGAAGCCGATGACGAGGCGTTCAAAGACCACTGGGGCCATGTGACGATGCCCTTTGAGCTCTTTGAACACTGGTTTATCAAGACGCCCGAATTTGATCCCACGCTCTGGTTTGTGCCAATGGAGGGGGAGCAGATTGCAGGTTGCACGCTCTGCTATCTCGATGAACAGGGGTTTGGCTGGTGCGGCGGTTTGAGCATTCTGCGGCCCTGGCGGCGCAAAGGCATCGCGCTGGCCATGTTGCAGCACGCCTTCGGTGAATTTTATCGACGTGGCATACACAGAGTTGCCCTGGATGTGGACGCGGCGAGCCTGACCGGGGCCACGCGCCTCTATGAAAAGGCCGGAATGCACATTGTTTATCAGGAAAATCAGTATCAGAAGGAGCTACGTCCTGGGGTTGAGATGACGACCCAGATGTTAGAGGAATAGTTCCTTCTGCCAGAAGGGATAAAACGATGCACACCTCGTTACCCGTGGGCTTTCAGCTCAGAAGGCCCACTATGGATGATCTTACCGCTGCGGCGACCATGCTCCTGGTCAGCGAAATGGCTGATCACGGGCGCGCGACGACGACAGAGCATGATTTGCGTGTGCGCTGGGAGAAGACGCCCGGCTATGATATCTCGCGGGATGTCTGGTTAATCGTCGCGCCGGATGGACAGCTCGCGGCTATGATTGGCGTGGGACACCGTGATGCCGAGCGTATGTACGCCAGCCCGCGCGTTCATCCTGACTATGCCGATCTGGGTCTGTATGATGTGCTGATCGAGCTTGGCGTCGAGCGCGCTCGTGAACTGACCGTCGAGGCCCAGGAGGGCGCGCGTGTCACGTTCAACGTTTTCTGTGCTGAGAAGAATGCCGAATTTCACCAGGCGCTTGAGCGGGCAGCCTTCAAGCATGTGCGCTCTGACTGGACCATGCAGATCGACATGGACGCGCCAACACCTGAGCCGGTCTGGCCAGAGGGGGTCGAGTTGCGTCCGTACACGCCGGAGATGCTTTACACGGTCTACGAAGCTGACAACGAAGCGTTTCGCGACCACTGGGGCCATCTGCCGGTCCAATTCGAGGCCTGGCAGACCTGGACGGTCAAACGCGAAGGATTTGATCCGGGCCTCTGGTTCCTGGCTTATGAAGGCGACGAGATCGCCGCGTTCGCGCTCTGCGAATACGAGCAGGGCGAAGGTTGGATCGGCGGACTCGGCGTGAGACGGCCCTGGCGGCGCAAAGGACTTGGCCTGGCGCTCCTGTATCAGGCGTTCGGCGAATTTTACCGGCGTGGGATTACCCGTGTCAGCCTGAACGTCGATTCGCAAAACCTGACCGGAGCCACGCGGCTCTACAGACGCGCCGGGATGCGCCCGGTTGAGCAGCGCGATATGTACGAATTGGAGCTGCGTGCAGGCGTGGAACTAAGCACTGCAACATTGGCTATCTAACGACGTATATTGATTGGCGCGAACCATTGCTCCGGCTGCTGTGAGGTCGGAGCGATGCATGCGCAACTTTCTGTCTTGCTTGAAAGGATTATTTTCCCTATGCAGTATGTACTTCCTGAGAATTTTCTTCAGCGTCCGATGACGCCCGATGATATTCCCGCTTTGCTTGAGATGAATCAGGCCTGTGATATGGTTGAATTTGGCAGAATCAGGACGCTGGAAAGCGATCTACGCATGGGTATGGAGATGCCCGGCCACGATCTCACAAAAGACTCCTGGGTGATTGTCGCACCCGATGGCCGGATGGCCGGGCTGGGCTTTTGCGGCCATCTCCCGCCGATCAGCCGCCTTTTTGAAAATCTGCGCGTCCATCCTGATTATGCTGGTCTGGGCCTCTATGACTATCTTCACGAGCGCATCGCTGAACGCGCGCGCGATTTCATTGCTGAGGCTGATGAGGGTGTGCGCGTCAGTACGTTGATCTGGTGCCCTGAAAAAGCCGTTGAATTGAGTGAGGCGCTTGAACGAGCTGGATTGAAGCATATCCGCACCAACTGGATTATGCGCATCGACATGGCCGAATTGCCGCCGGAGCCGGTCTGGCCGGAAGGTGTCGAACTGCGCCCGTTTACAATGGATCTGGCGCATGCCATCTACGAGGCCGATGACGAGGCGTTCCACGATCATTGGGGCCACATACGTTTCCCCTTTGAGGCATGGGAATTATTCACGACCAAACGCGACGGTTTCGATCCGAACCTCTGGCACCTGGCCTACGATGGCGACGAGATCGCCGGATTCTCGCTCAACTCGATCGATAATGGCGAGGCCTGGGTTGGTGAGCTGGGCGTGCGGCGTCCCTGGCGCAAAAAAGGGCTGGGCCTGGCTTTCCTGCGTCACTCGTTCAGGGATTTCTACCAGCGTGGTCAGCGCTCCGTAATTCTCAATGTCGATTCGGAGAATCTGACCGGGGCCACGCGCCTCTACACCCGCGCTGGCATGCATCCCGTCGAGCAAACGAATGTCTTCGAGCTTGAACTGCGCCCCGGTGTCGAACTGAGTACCGAGACGCTGGAAGTTTGATTTCGGACAAACTGTGAATGTAGAGCCGCCCCCTCGGTCCATTGGCGTCAAGCTAAGGCAAGATGGTCGTATCCTTCAAACATGGATGCAGCGGCTCCCAGGGCGCAGGCTGCCTTCATCATCCCCCGGATGCAGCTCGCGGACGCCCCTACTATGGTACGGGTTTGGGTTATAATTCAAACATTTTCGTGTAAAACGAACAGGAGGTTTACACCACATGGTCCATTTTACGCGAAAATCTCTGAATTGCTGTCATCCCCCGTCCATAGTAGGGGCGTCTCCTTGCGCGCGCCCTGTTGCCCATGCGCATATGGCTCTCGTCGCGATTCGCCTTATTTTGGCGCCCATGCCCTTTGCTTGCGGCTTTACATTTGTGATCTCACATGAAGGATATTTGCATGTCTGATATAATTTACGATAATTATGCGTTAATTCCGCATATCAGGGATCCCAGCGTCCTGTTGCTCAAGACAGAGGATGGTTGGACGCTACCCCGCCACGCCGAGACCGAGGCGCCCGCGATCAATCGTGTGATGCGCGAACAATTGGGCCTGGATGTGATTTTGCTGCGCTCGATCTACGATCGTTATCATGATGAGGAGCGTGCTGAACAGCACATCGTCTACGAACTGGAGAATCATACACCAGCCTGGACGCCGCCAGCAGACTACGCGTGGATCTCCGCCGCTGAACTGCCCTTGCTGCCTCTGGCTGTACCAGAGCATCGCGACGTGCTGGAAAAATGGCTGGCGGAGGCGAGCAGCGAGCAGACAACTCCTGAGCGCGTTCCCTGGGCCTGTCGCGGCTGGTATGTTGAAGCGAAGACGTGGATTCAAGCCCAATTGCGGCTTCGCGGTTATCAGTTACGCGCTCCGCTTGAACAGGTGCATGTGCGCCTCTGGTCGTGCGTGTTGCGCGCGCCAACGACAACCGGCGACCTCTACTTTAAAGCTGCCTCACCCGCCTTTGCTTACGAGCCGGAATTAACTGCTGGACTGGCGCGGCTCTGGCCTGAACATCAGCCGGTCGTGCTGGCACTGGATACCGCGCGCCATTGGATGCTCATGGAAGATGCTGGTACGACTTTGCGTCGTAGTGAGCAAGCCAGGGATCTCAACGCCTGGGCAGACCTGCTAACCCTCTTTGCTCAGATGCAAATTGATGCGATTGCTCATCAGCAAGAGTTGCTGGACCTGGGTTGCCCCGATCGCCGTCTGGAAAAACTGCCCACGCTATTTGACGAATTGTTGGAGACGCCATCTGCTCTGCTCATTGGGCAGAAAGAGGGCTTGAGTGAGGAAGAGTATACGAGATTGCGCGCGCTGAGCCAGGAAGTCAGAACGCTTTGTGCCGAACTGGCCAGCTATGGCATCCCGGAGACGCTGCATCACGACGATTTTCACGATGGCAATATCATGCTCAAGGATGGTCGCTATCTCTTCTTCGATTGGGCCGAGTGCGCGCTGGCCCACCCTTTTTACACCATGATTATTGTGCTGCGTCTCGCCAGGCATGTGTTAAAATATGACGAGATCGCGCTTGCGCGTTTGCGGGAAGCCTATCTCGCGCCCTGGACGCGCTACGCTTCAATGGAGCGTTTGCTACAAGCCTTTGATCTTGCTCAACGTCTCGGCCTGCTCTGTCGCGCTCTGACCTGGCATCAGACCGTCTCTTCATTGGAGGAGGCGGATCGTTGGGCCTACGCCAGCAGCGTTCCCTGGGGCCTGCGTAGTTTTCTCTACTATCCCCAGGATCTTCTGGGATAGCTTTATGAGGGAGAAGAGAAAAATTCATGCATGGAGTTGTGATAGCCGTCAGTTGTAATCCAGCGCATACATTTAGCAAGCCGAGTCAGGAATATATTCGATTATTGACAGGTTTAGGCGTTGAGGGAGACGCGCATCTTGGCGAGACGGTGCAACATCGTTCGCGGGTGGCACGCGATCCCAGCCAGCCCAATTTGCGCCAGGTGCATTTGATCCACGCCGAGCTGCACGATGAATTGGTCAAAGCCGGATTTCGCGTTTCAGCCGGGCAGATGGGCGAGAATGTTACCACGCGCGGCATTGATCTGCTCGGACTCCCAACCGGTGCCCGCCTGCACCTTGGCGAGACGGCGCTGATCGAAATCACAGGCTTACGTAACCCCTGCCTCCAACTGGACGATTTGCAAGACGGGCT
>Ga0068857_100002652_pt1 | contig 14682 bp, 17 predicted proteins | sample KBSCornC72_FD_66591 | JGI IMG/M metagenome (GOLD analysis project Ga0068857, IMG submission 66591) | Corn rhizosphere microbial communities from Kellogg Biological Station, Michigan, USA - KBS Corn C7-2 | ecosystem: Host-associated > Plants > Roots > Rhizosphere > Soil ...
CCTGCTCGGCCACGCGTGCTTCGCCGCTGGCGAGACGTGCCACGGGATCGTCGAGTCGGAGGAGCTCGCTGAGGAGGCCGATCAGTTGTCTCATCTGACAACGAGCGTAGTTGCAGCCTCGGACGGACGCCTTCAGGGGCGGAACATCCAGGCCGAAATCGAGGGCCGCCGCTTCGAGATCACGCTCCTCGAGCCGGAACCGCCCCACGCCGAGCTCGCGCGTCGCCGGCGTGACCGCGACGCGCAGCAGGGCCAGCACGGCGCCGCGCGCGACGCGATCGTGACGCCGATGCAGGGCACGGTGCTCGCGGTCGAGGTTGCGGAGGGTGACGAGGTCGAGCCGGGCCAGGTCGTCTGCGTCGTCGAGGCGATGAAGATGGAGAACGAGATCACGTCGCCGCGTGCGGGCACCGTCTCCGAGCTCTCGGTCGAGCCCGGCCAGCCGGTCACCACGGGCCAGGTCATCTGCCTGGTCACGCAGGACGCCGGTTGACGGAACCGCCGACCTTCTGCGCGGATCTCTCCCGTGAGAACGACGAGCCGCTCGGCGCGACCGCCAGCAGAATCGACAACTGGTTCCTGATCGAGTACCGCGGGCTCTGGGCCCGGGACGCAGTCCCGGGTAGCGGGCTCTCCGACCAGGTCAAGCGGCACCTGCGCGACCAGGTCCGCTCGGTTCCGCACGGTCGGCTGCTCTTCGTCAGGCGACCCGATCGCCGGGGAGAGCCCGCGCTCGTCGCCTTCACGGCCGCCTCGAGGCCGGGCGAGACGATCGTCTCGCGCACGGAGTTCGGTGCGTACGAGGACCTTCGCGGGCTCGATCTTCTCGCGGGGGCGCCCGCCGACCACCCGCTCTTTCTCGTCTGCACGCACGGCAAGCACGATCCTTGCTGCGCGCGCTACGGGCGACCGCTCTACGAAGCGCTTCGGGACGAGCTCGAGCCCGACTGGGTCTGGCAGGTGTCACACATCGGAGGCGACCGGTTCGCGGGCAACCTCGTCTGCCTGCCGGAGGGGCTCTACTACGGCCGCGTCGACCGCGAACAGGCCGGCTTGCTCCTCGACGAGCACCTGGCGGGCCGGATCACGATGCCCAGCTACCGCGGCCGGTCGATCTACACGTTCGCCGTCCAGGCGGCCGAGCGCATGGTCCGTGAACACACCGGCCTCGCCGGGATCGATGACGTGGTGCTCGAGGCGGTGCAACGCGCGAACGGCTCGACCCGCGTCACGTTCGCCGCCGGAGGCGAGAACCACCGGCTCCGAGTCGATGTCGAGCCGGGAGACCTGACGCGGCTCACGTGCAACTCCCAGTCGCTCGAGCGGCCTCCGCGCTTCGTCGTCAGTCGAGCCTGATCCGGAGCAGGCCCTCGCGCACGAGCCGGCGGATGAGCACGAGCCGGCTCTCGTCGTCGAGCCTCCCCGGGAGGTCCGCGGCCGTGAATGGCTCGTCGACTAGGAGCAGGTACTCGAGCTCGGCGGCAACCCTCGCCGGGAGGCAGAGCGTGCGGCCCTCGAACGAGAGGCGCGCCTCGCCCTCGTCGAGCTCGAGATCCGCGACCACGGTCGCCCTGCGCTCGAGCTCGGTCTCCGAGTCGAGACTTTCGAGCGCGCGCAGCTGGTCGAACGCGTCGGTGCGAATCGGCCGCCGGCCTTCGACGAACGACTGCCGTTGCCGGCGCGAAACCGCTTCCGGCGCGAGCCGCGCGGCGAGAGCCTCGAACAGCCCGTCCGGCGCCACGCCCTCGCCGTCCACGCCGCGACGGAAGGTCACGTCCTCCCGAGCAGCTTCGTCGACGGCGGTCCGGATCGCGTCCCGCCAGGTCGAGACGTTGATCCCGACCGTGAGGTGCAGCGAAGCCGTGTCCGAGGTCATCGCCTGGTGGAGCCACCCGCGCGGCAGGTAGAGCGTGTCGCCCGCCCGCATGGTGACGTCCAGGAGCGGCTCGCCGGGCTCGCCCAGCTCGGCCGAGTACTTCTGGCTCTTCAGCGGCAGCTCGAGGACGGGCGGATAGACGAGCCAGCGCTTCTCGCCCTCGACCTGCAGGCAGAGGACGTCGTGCGTGTCGTGGTGCACCTTGAACCCCTGCGCGCTCGCCGGCGTGTAGTACGCGTTCGCCTGCACGGGATGGCCGAGCTCCCGCTCGAGCTCCCGGCAGAAGTCGGCGAGCGGCGGGTGCTGGAGCTGGAGCGCCTGGAGAACGATCGTCGCGCCGCGCTCGAACTGCGACGCGACCCGCTCGACCTGCGCGGTCCCGGAAAACGAGGTCGGCGTCCACGGGATGTCCTCCGCGTAGTCGCCGAGCACGATCTTCGCGTCCTCCTTGACGACGCGGAACGCGGGATGACGGAGCCCGCCGGCGGTGACGCGGCGCTCGACCTCCGTGAACGACAGGAGGTCGAGGAAGCGTCCCTCCTCGTCGCGCGGGACGAGGAGGGGCTTCTGCTCCCAGTACTCGCCGAAGAAGCGCCCGGCTTCTACGGGTGAAACGCAGCGATCGAGTGCGCTGCTGCTACGAGTCGCTGCCGTCGGAATCGCTGTCCGTGCCGTCCGAGTCGCCGGAGTCCGTCCCGTCGCTGTCGCCGCCGGAGTCCGTCCCGTCGCTGTCGCCGCCAGAGTCGGTGCCGTCGCTGTCGCCTTCTTCGGACGACTCCTCCCAGGTGGTCTCACCGCGAATCTCTTCGTCCTGCAGCGATGTGTCTAGCTCGCTCACTGCGCCTCCTTGGTCGGTGACGCCGCCACTCTAAGCTAGAGTCGCGCGCGCCGGTGGATCTCTACGAATACCAAGGCAAGGAGCTCTTCAAACGCTTCGGGATCCCGGTCTCGGAGGGCCGCGTCGCGTCGACTCCCGACGAGGCGCGTGCAGCGGCCGAGGCGCTCGGAACGCAGGTCGTGGTCAAGGCCCAGGTGCTGACCGGCGGCCGCGGGAAGGCCGGTGGCATCAAGCTCGCCGACTCACCCGAGGAGGCCGCGCAGCACGCGGAGGCGATCCTCGGCATGGACATCAACGGCCACGTCGTGCGCAAGCTCTGGATCGAGCAGGCGTCGGACATCGAGCGCGAGTACTACCTCTCGATCACGTTCGACCGCGGCGAGAAGAAGGCGCTGTTCATGCTCACGAGGGAGGGCGGGATCGACATCGAAGAGGTCGCGTCCGAGCGCCCCGAGGCCCTGGCGCGGTTGCACGTCGACCCGCTCGAGGGCTTCCAGCCGTACCAGGCGCGGCGCCTGATCTACGCGGCCGGGATCGACGATCCGAACGAGCAGAAGCAGATCGTCGCCATCCTCCAGAAGCTCTACGAGGCGTTCGTCGGCGCCGACGCGATGCTCTGCGAGATCAACCCGCTGATCGTCACGCCCGAGGGCGATGTGAAGGCGCTCGACTCGAAGTTCACGGTCGACGACAGCGCCCTCCCCAAGCATCCGGACATCGCGGAGATGCGCGACCTCGAGGCCTATCCGCCCGAGGAGCGAGCCGCGCGCAAGAAGGGCGTGACCTACGTCAAGCTCGACGGCGAGGTCGGGATCCTCGGCAACGGCGCCGGTCTCGTCATGTCCACGCTCGACGTGATCGCGCTCGCCGGCGGGAAGCCAGCGAACTTCTGCGACCTCGGAGGCGGCGGCGGCGCGCAGGGTGTCGTCGACGCGCTCGAAGTGATCAGCGCCGACCCGCAGGTGAAGGCGATCCTGTTCAACATCTTCGCGGGCATCACACGCTGCGACATCGTCGCCCAGGGCATGCTGCAGGCGCTCGAGGAGACGAAGATCGAGCATCCGATCGTCGTTCGCTTCGACGGCACGAACGCGGCCGAGGGGCGGCAGATCCTCGAGGACGCCGGGCGCGACAACATCCACGTCGAGGCGACGATGCTCGACGCGGCGAAGCGTGCCGTGGAGCTGTCGCGATGACCGACGTCTGGTCGCAGCGGGCCGAGGCCTACCGGCACAGCGACGCCCACTCCCAGGGCCGCGACCTCGAGCTCTTCGCCGAGTGGGCGGAGGGTGAGAACGCGCTGGACGTTGCGACGGGCGGCGGGAACGTCGCGCGCATCCTGGGCGAGCTGGGCCTCGAGGTCGTCACGATCGACTCGGCTCCGGGCATGGGCCCGACGGTCGTGAGCCGCGCGGAGGAGATCCCGTTCGCGGACGCGAGCTTCGACGTCGTCGCCTGCCGGGTCGCCGCGCACCACTTCCAGGATCCGGCGGGCGCGCTGAAGGAGATGGCCCGCGTCAGCCGCGCGCTCGTGCTCCTCTCGGACAACCTGTTCCTGGGCGAGGCGGGCGAGGAGGCGGACAAGCTGCGCGACCCGACGCACGTCCGGAACTACTCCGAGGACGAGTGGCGCGCGATGTTCGACGGCGCCGGGCTCGAGATCGAGGCGTACGAGCTCGAGGACAAGCGAATCGAATTCGGGGCCTGGCTCGCGCGGTCGGGCACGCCGGAAGAGGACCGGCCGAAGATCCGTGAGCTCCTGGCCGACCGGGTCGAGGACGGCAAGCTCCGCCTCGCGCGTGCGATCTTCAAAGGCAGGAAGCGCTGATGGCGATCATCGTCGGCAACGAGACGCGGCTCGTCGTTCAGGGCATCACCGGCTCCGAGGGCTCGTTCCACGCGGTGCGGAACCGCGACTACGGGACGAACGTCGTCGCAGGCGTGACGCCGGGCAAGGGCGGTCAGGACGTGTCCGGGATTCCCGTGTTCAACACGGTCGCCGACGCTGTGGCCGAAACGCAGGCGAACACGACGCTCGTCTTCGTGCCGGGGCGGTTCGCGTCCGACGCGATCTACGAGGCGGTCGACGCGGGCATCGGCACCGTCATCTGCATCGCCGAATACGTCCCGGCGCACGAGATGCTGCGGATCTACAACTACATCCGTCCGAAGGGCGTGACGATGCTCGGCCCGAACTGCCCGGGTGTGCTCTCCCCGGGCAAGGCGAACGTCGGGATCATCCCGGCGTCCGTTCTGGCCGAGGGGCGGATCGGCCTCGTCAGCCGCTCGGGGACGCTCACGTACCAGATCGGCTACGAGCTCGCGCAGCGCGGGCTCGGGAACTCGACGATCGTCGGGATCGGCGGCGACCCGGTCGTCGGCTCGTCGTTCATCGACGTCCTCGGGCGCTTCGAGACCGACGACGAGACCGACGTCGTGGTCATGGTCGGCGAGATCGGCGGCGACGAGGAGGAGAAGGCCGCGCGCTACATCGAGGCTCACATGTCGAAGCCGGTCGTGGCGTACGTCGCCGGGTTCACGGCGCCTCCGGGCAAGACGATGGGGCACGCGGGCGCGATCATCACCGGCTCGGCAGGCACGGCCGAGGCGAAGAAGGAAGCGCTCGAAGCCGTGGGCGTCAAGGTCGGGACGACGCCGACCGAAGTCGCCGAGCTGGCGGCCGAGACGGCCGGCGCCAGAGCCTGATGCGCGCGCCGCAGGTCGGCTTTCGCGAGCGGCCCTGACGGGGGTTTTCCCGCACGAAGGACGGAGGCGCCACCTGGTCCTGCGTCTATCCGCGTTGAACGGTGACGGCGATCCGCGGCCTGGCGCCGTAGTTCCGGCTGTAGCGCGGACCCCACTGCGGGTCGCGGAGCACCCAGCGGCCGGGGATCCGGAAGCGGAACAATGCCGACCAGACGAAGCGGTCGGCGGTGCGGCGAACTCGAAGCCGATGCACGCGGCCGTTCGGATCCACCGCCTCGACGCGATACGGATAGCCCACCGAAGCCGGCCTGAGCACGCAGCAGGAGCCGTCCGCCCGCTTGTACACCCAATACGGGCGAAGCTTGACGGTCGTCGCAGCGCCCACCTTCGGCATCGTCGGAGCGACGGTCAACTTGATCGCGAGCGCTCCGCAGGCCGAGCCCGGGAGGACGAGCGCGAGCACCCCTGCGGCGAGGAGCTTCATGTCCGGGCTGGATTCTAGGGTGGCTTCCGTGGAGTCGATCTCGTTTGCCCGCGGCGTTCCGGCACCCGAGTGCCTCGCGCTCGAAGAGCTCGCCGACTGCGCGCGCGCCGCGATCGAGCGGGACGGCGCCACCGCGCTGAACTACGGCCCGGCCGGCGGCTACGCGCCTCTCCGCGATTGGATCGCCGACCGACACGACGTGGAGCCCGAGCGGGTCGTCCTGACGAACGGCTCGCTCCAGGGCTTCCGCTTTCTCGCCGAGCTGCTCTCGCCGACGGGAACCGTGCTCGTGGAGGCGCCCACGTACGACAGGCCGCTCAAGATCCTGGCCGAGCTCGACGCCGAGGTGATCTGCGTGCCGCTCGACGAGGAGCCGACCGTGAACGGCGGCGTCGCGTTCCTGTACACGATCCCGACGTTCCAGAACCCGACCGGCCGATCGTTGTCCACCGAACGCCGGAAGGCGTTCGCCGATCGCGCACGCGACGGCCTGCTCGTGCTCGAGGACGATCCGTACAACCTCATCCGGTTCGAAGGCCGGCCGCCGCCGACGATCTTCGAGCTCGCGCGCGGCGAGAACGTCCTCTACAGCTCGTCGTTCTCGAAGACGATCGCGCCGGGCGCGCGCGTCGGCTACCTCGTGCTGCCGACCGCGCTCGCCGAGCGGGTTCTCGGGGCTGCGACCGCCTCCTACATCACGCCTGGCCTTCTCTCGCAGGCGATCGTGTACGAGTTCATTCGCCGCGGGAGCTTCGAGCCGAACCTCGAGCGCGTCAACGGCTTGCTCCGCGAGCGGCGGGACGCGATGCTCCGAGCGCTCGAGCGGCACCTGCCCGAAGCGGCCTGGACCGTGCCGGAAGGCGGCTACTTCGTCTGGCTCGACCTTCCGGAAGGGATCAAGGCGTCCGACCTGCAGCCGGAGGGTGTGACCTTCGTTCCGGGCACCGACTTCTTCTGTGGGCCCGGCGGCGAGAGCGCGCTGCGGCTCGCCTTCAGCTACGAGTCGCCGGCCGCGATCGAGGAAGGCGTCCGCCGCCTGGCCTCAGCCGTCCGAGCCGCGATCGTGCTCAATCGAGCGGCCTAGCTGACGCCGTCGCCGGTAGAGCTGCGACCCGAAGACGCCGCCCACGAACCCGATCCCGAGCAGCAGGATCAGCAGCCAGATCAGTCGCGCGTGCGTCGAGAAGAGGACGAAGTCGATCTTGACCGGGTCGTTGTTCTTGACGACGAATGCGATCAGCCAGAGGACGACGAGCACACCGCCGATCACGATCGCGTAGAGGCGCGGCTGCCAGTCCTCCACCGGCCCGCTTGGTCGCCTGAACAGCCGCACGCATTGAGTCTACGAAGGAGGCGGGCCGTCCAGCGCGCCTAGGCGGCGTGCTGGGCGACCCGCGGAATCAGGCGTGCCTGCTGCGGGGGAGAGAGAGTGCCTCGTCCGACCGGGCGAAAGGTCGGGCACGGGGACTCGGGGAGGGCGCACAGGCCTGCCTGTCTGAAGTAGCAAAGTTCACAGCTTGCTTTATTCTTCTTGGCCACAGTCTGTTTTTGCTCCTACCTTGCGTACCCGGCGATTGCGGGATCATGAGGGGTAGTGCCTCGAGTTTCAAGAGCGTCTCGCGACGAAAACTGAGCAAATTCCGGCAGGATCAAACTGCCGAAATTTGACGCTTTCCACGCCTTTCAGTTCAGTGTTGCCAGTGCGCGCAACGCCTGTCGATAAGTGTGCACAGGGATAACGCGCATGTTGCCCGCATAGCGGCGCGCTTCCTGGACGTTTTCCCCAGCCGGAACGAGAAAGACGTCTGCTCCGGCGCGTTTTGCGCCGATCGTCTTCTGTTTGACGCCCCCGATCGGCAGGACCGAGCCGTCAAGGCACATCTCCCCGGTGGCGACCACGCGATGGCCTCGGTCGACGTCGTGCCCGAGCTTCTCGGCGACATCCAGGGCGAAGGCGAGCCCGGCGGACGGGCCGCCGACCTGGCCAAGATCGATGTGCACGGGCACCGGCAGCGAGATCTTGGATGGGGTCTGCAGGTCGCAGCTCGTGAGCACGCCGATGATCGACTGCTTCTTGTTCTGGGGGTCGGGCGCCGTCTTCACGTCGACGTGCCGGACCGTGCCGTCCCGCCGCACCGTCAACGAAACGCTCTGGCCGGGGCTGTGCTTCGTGATTTGCCGGCGTAGAGCCGTGAGTGACGGCGTCGCGTGCCCGTTCACGGCCGCGATTGCGTCGTTCGCCTTCAGCTTGCCCGCCGAAGGCCCCTTCGGGTTCACGGCGGCGATCACCGTGCCCGGCGACTTGACCGGGACCTTGTAGCCGAACTGCTTGAGAGCGACTGCCGCGCCGATGTCCTGCGACTGCGCCATCGCCTGAAGCTCCTGCCGCTGGTGCTGCTGGTCGCTCTGGCCGGGCGAGACGACCGCTGCCGCCGGAACGAGCGTCGAGCCTTCTCTGATGCCCGGGAACAACTTCTCCAGCAGGCTCGCCTTCTTGACCTCGACTGCGACGTAGTAGATCCCGCCTCCGTCGTTGTCCCGTTTCTGGCCTTTGACGGTGACGTACGGGGCGAGCGGGCGCGCCTTGTCGGGCAGGAAGATGTACTCGTTCGACGGGATGATGTAGAGGGCCCCCGCGACGGCCGCGAGGACGAGTCCGAGCACGATCAGGAGCTTGAAGAACCGGGCCATTTGCTCAGGATACGGGCGCCGCTGAGCTGTGGTTCCGCCGGCCGTGGTTCAGAGCAGCGAGCGCGTCAGCCCGCCGTCGACCGGGATCACGGTGCCGGTCACGTACGACGCCTGGTCGGAAGCGAGGAAGCAGATCACGTCCGCGACTTCCTTCGGCCGGCCGAAGCGGCGCAGCGGGACGACGGCCATCTCCTCGGCCCGCGAGCGGTTGGCGAACGCCTCGGCGAGGCGCTCGGTCTCGATCCGGCCCGGCGCGATCGTGTTGACGGTGATCCCGTCGGGGCCGACCTCCCGGGCGAGCGTCTTCGCCCAGCCGATCACGCCCGGTCGGATGGAGTTCGAGAGTGCCAGGTTGTCGAGCGGCTCGCGAACCGAGCTCGACTCGATGTTGACGATCCGTCCGTGACCGCTGCGGCGAAGGTGGGGGAGGCAGAGGGCCGTCAGGCGGACGGCCGACAGGAGGAGTAGCTCGACCGTGCTTTCGATCGCCTCGTCCGTCAGCTCGAGCGCGGTCGTGCGCGGTGGGCCGCCGCTGTTGTTGACCAGGATGTCGATGCTGCCGAACGCTTCGAGGGTCTTGTCGACGAGGCGCTTCAGATCCTTGGGGTTCGTGACGTCGCCGCGGACGGCGAGTGCTCCGAGCCGTTCCGCATGTTTCCCGAGCTCGTCGCGGCGGCGCGCGAACATCGCGACGTTCGCACCTTCCGCGCTCAGCGCTTCCGCGGTCGCGAGGCCCATGCCCGCGGACGAGCCGCAGACGATCGCCGTGCGGCCGGTGAGACCTAGGTCCATCCGCTCACCACTGGAAGTGCGACGGGCACGATCAGGACCATCGTAAAAGAGCAGCCCCAGGAACCCCACTGCCAACCCGAGAGGTCGTGGGGCCCACCTTCCGGCCCACGCTTCTCGACCGTGAAGAGACGCCCGCCCTTGCTGCCCCAGCACTCGGTGCAGACCCCGCGCACCGTAGGCGTCTCCTTCCCACAATGCGGGCAGTGCGAACGACGTACCGGCTGTCTTTCAGGCACCCCCAACCTCCTCCCCGATTCGATCGTATCGAGGTAATTCGCACACGTGGGTTGCGCGATTGCGTCAAATCCGCAACCACGGAGTCGGTTACGAGCTGAGGACGCCGACGACCTCGCGGACGGCGGCTGCCGAGGCCTGGAGCGCTGACTGCTCGTCGTCCGTCAGGTCGAGCTGCACGATCGCCTCGATCCCGCTCGCGCCGAGCTTGACGGGGACGCCCATGTAGAGGCCGTCGATCTCGTACTCGCCTTCGAGGTAGGCGGTACACGGGAGTACGCGCTTCTCGTCGAGCATGACCGCATCCACCATCTGCGCGCTCGCAGCGCCGGGCGCGTACCAGGCGGAGGTGCCGAGCAAGTCGACGACCTCGCCGCCGCCCTTGGCCGTGCGCTCGACCATCGCATCGATCTCGTCCCGGCCGACGAGCTTCGTCAGCGGCACCCCGCCGACAGTCGTCGCGGACACGACCGAGACCATCTGGTCGCCGTGGCCGCCGAGAACGGTCGCCTGCACGTCCTTCACGGACGAGCCGGTCTCCCAGGCGATGAAGGTCTGGAGGCGCGCCGTGTCGAGAATCCCCGCCTGGCCGAAGACGCGCTCCTTCGGGAAGCCGGAGACGTTCTTCGCCACGTGGCACATCGCGTCGAGCGGGTTCGAGACGACGATCAGGATCGCATCGGGCGACTGCGCGACCGCGGCCTCGGTGACCGAGCCGACGATCTTCTCGTTCGTCGTCACGAGGTCGTCCCGGCTCATCCCGGGCTGGCGGGGCAGCCCCGCGGTGATGACGACGACGTCGGACCCCGCGGTCGCGTCGTAGCTCGTCGAGCCGGTCACGTTCGGCTCGTAGCCGAGCACCGCGCCGGCCTGGTTGATGTCGAGCGCCTTGCCCTCGGGCAGGCCTTCCTTGATGTCGACGAGCACGACGTCGCAGTAGTCGCGCCGCGCGAGCTCCTGCGCGCACGTTGCGCCGACGTTCCCGGCTCCGACCACCGTGACTTTGCGTCGTTGGCTCAAACCGTTACCCCCATTTGCTCGATGATCGCGTCGGCAACCTCGCTCGTCCCAACCGCGGTTGGATCGTCCCGAGACGGCTTCATGTCGTAGGTGACGCTCTTGCCCTCTGCGATCACCGCGGCGATCGCGCCCTCGAGGCGATCGGCCGCGTCGGCCTCTTCCAGGTGCCGCAGCATCAGCACGCCGGAGAGCATCATCGCCATCGGGTTGACCTTGTTCTGGCCCGCGTACTTCGGCGCGGAGCCGTGGGTCGGCTCGAAGACGGCCGCCTCGGTGCCGAAGTTGCCGCCCGGCGCCAGGCCGAGGCCCCCGATCAGGCCCGCGGCGAGGTCCGAGACGATGTCGCCGTACAGGTTCGGGAGCACGAGCACGTCGTACTCCTCGGGCCGCTGGACGAGCTGCATCGAGAGGTTGTCGACGATGCGGTCCTCGAATTCGATGTCCGAGTTCTGCTCCGCGACCTCGCGGCTGACGTGGAGCCAGAGGCCATCGGTGAACTTCATGATGTTCGCCTTGTGCACGCTCGTCACCTTGCGGCGGCCGAGCCTGCGCGCATAGTCGAAGGCGAACTCGAAGATGCGGCGGGTGCCCTCGACGGAGATCGGCTTGATCGAGATGCCCGAGTCGTCCGGCAGTTGGCCCCCGTGCGCGCGGAGCCACCCGGTGAGCTCCTTCGCGTCGGGCGAGCCGACCTCGTACTCGATCCCGGCGTAGAGATCCTCGGTCGCCTCGCGGACGATCACCAGGTCGACGTCCTCATAGCGTGAGCGGACTCCCGGGTAGCTCTTGCAGGGCCGCACCTGCCCGTAGAGGTCGAGGCCCTTGCGGAGGGCGACGTTGACCGAGCGAAAGCCTCCGCCGACCGGCGTCGTGATCGGGCCCTTGAGGGCGACGCGGCTCGTGCGGATCGCGTCGAGCACGTGGTCGGGAAGCGGGTTCCCGCCGTGCTTGTCCATGACGTCGCTCCCCGCCTCCTGGACGTCCCAGTCGAAGTCGACGCCGGTTGCCTCGAGGACGCGGCGCGTCGCCTCGGTCAACTCGGGGCCCGTGCCGTCGCCCGGGATGAGGGTGACTCGGTGAGTCATCGGGCGCGACTCTACCGATAGATTTCGAGGGGATGAACGACTTCAAGCCAGGGCTCGAGGGGGTCGTCGCCGTCGAAACGGCGATCGCGGCCCCCGATCGCGAGGGCGGCGCGCTCCGGTACCGCGGCTACGACATCGAGGAGCTCGTCGGCCGGTATCCGTACGAGAACATCTGGGGGCTGCTCGTCGACGACGACATCGAGTCGAAGATGCCCGACCCGGAGCCGTACGTTCCGACCGGCTTGACCGGAAACGCGCCGGCGGATCTGCAGTCCGAGGTCGCGCACCTCGCCGGAGCGTGGAAGCTCCAGAAGCTCGTCGACATCGACGACACGCAGGCGCGCACGGACCTCGGGCGGATCTCCGCGCAGATGATGGGGATCGTGGCGCGCTCCGCTGCGCACGCGGAGGGACGCGAGGCGGCGTCGGACGACGTGGTCGCGCAGGGCCAGACCGCGGCCGAGAAATTCCTCCTCCGCTGGCGCGGCGAGGCGAGCCCCGATCACGTCAAGGCGATCGACACGTACTGGATCTGCACCGCCGAGCACGGGCTCAACGCGTCGACGTTCACGGCACGCGTCGTCGCCTCGACCGGCGCCGACTGCGGCGCGGCGATGTCAGCGGCGGTCGGAGCGCTCAGCGGGCCGCTCCACGGCGGCGCGCCGGCACGTGTGCTGCCGATGCTCGACGCGGTCGCGAAGACCGGGGATCCGGAGGGCTACGTCAAGAACGTCCTCGACCGGCACGGCCGGATCATGGGCTTCGGGCATCGCGTCTACCGGGCCGAGGATCCGCGCTCTCGGATCCTCAAGCGGGTCGCGCAGGAAGTCGGATCGCCGCGCATCGAGGTTGCGGAGGCGCTGGAGGAAGCTGCGCTCGCGGAGCTTCACACGCGCAAGCCGGACTACGTGATCGCCACGAACGTCGAGTTCTACTCGGCCGTTCTCCTCGACGCGGCCGACGTCCCGCCTGACCTGACGCCGGCGATGTTCGCCTGCTCGCGGGTCGCCGGCTGGTCCGCGCACATTCTCGAGCAGAAGAAGACCGGGCGCCTGTTCCGGCCCGCCGACCGGTACGTCGGCCCCGACCCGCGCTCGCTGTCCGCTGTCTGATCTCGCGACAGCCGCTGCGGAGGCGGCCGCGCTCGCGGAGCAGGGCTCCGAGCGTGAGCTGGCCGAGCTGCGGACGAAGTGGCAGGACGAGGTGGAAGGCGAGGCACGCTCGTCCGACTATCGAGAGCGCGCGGTCGCGTATCGCGCGATCGGACAGTTCCGGTACCGCCAGAAGGTGGAGCTCCTGCGGCGCGGCCTCGACGACGAGAGCCCGGCCTGCCGCGGGTCCGCCCTGATCTCGCTCGAGAGCCTGTCCAGGGAGCACCCGGGGCTCGTCAACAACGTGCGGCCGCTCTTGCACGAGCTCGCCTCGCACGACGACAACCAGGCCGTGAGGCGCCTGGCGATCTTCTGCCTGAGCAACGGCTCCCCGCAGCGGGAGACGATCCTGATCCTGAGCACGATCGCCGACGACGACGAGCAGGACCGCGAGCTGCGCGCCGCAGCGCGCAAGGTGGGGGAGCAGCTCCGGAAAAAAGGGGCGGCTCGGCGCTAGGCCTGGGTAGACTCCCTCGCTCTGAGGAGGGGTCGGTTGCGGTACTGGGGAGCTTTCGTGGTCGCGCTCGCGGCAGCGGCAATCGTCGGCACGGGCGTGGCGGCGGCTGCGCCGTACCCTGATCCGGACCTGGAGCCGGGCTTTCCGGTCAGGACGTACGAGCGCGCAGGGACGTACCACGGCGGGCCGGCCGTTCTCACGCTCGTCGGCAACATCGACGCCGACCCGACGCTGGAGATCCTCGTCACCGGCCTCGCAGGCGGGCCGCTCTACGCGTGGAACTCCGACGGTTCGCCCGAGCCCGGATGGCCCGTGTCGACGCCGGGGCAGTCGATGCCCGCACTGGGGGAGCTGTCGACCGCGGCTCCGGGGCTCGAGGTCTTCTCGGCATCGTTCGGGGGTTCGCTGGCCGGGTACAACGGTGCGGGTCAGATGCTTCCCGGCTGGCCGCGCGAGGCGTCGAACTACATTGCGTCACCGCCGAGCCTGTCCGACGTGGACGGTGACGGTCTCGACGAGATCTTCACCGAGGAGGAGGACTGGGCGCTGCACGCGTACCGGGCGAACGGCTTGATCCTCTCGGGCTGGCCGGTCAGCGGCGACGGTGGGCAGGAGCGCCACACGCCCGCGATCGCCGACCTCGACGGTGACGGTGTGCCGGAGATCGTCACCGTCTCCGGCTGGACGAGCCCCGGCATCTACATCCACGCGTACCACCGGGACGGGACCGAGGTCGACGGGTTCCCCGTGCTCATGGACGGCGAGGTCGACACGTTCCCGGCGATCGGCGACGTGGACGGCGACGGCGCACCGGAGATCGTGATCGTGGCGTCGGTCGCGGCCACGTCGTACGTCAGGGTGCTGGCGGCGAACGGGACGATCGAGCGCTCGATGATGCCCGTCGGCGACGTTGCATACGGAAGCGCCCCTGCACTCGGCGATCTCGACGGCGACGGTGTGCCCGAGATCGTCGTCCAGACCGACGACGCGCTCAACGTGTGGAAGGGCGACGGCACGGTGTACCCGGGCTGGCCGAAGACGTGGACGAACAGCTGGCAGGGCAACTCGGCGCCCGTGATCGGGGACGTGGACGGGGACGGACAGCAGGACATTGCGATCACGAAGCAGGTTGCGGGCTCCTCCGAGTCGGGGGAGGTTCGGGTCTACGGCCGAAACGGCGTTCTGAACTCACACTTTCCCAAGCAGCTGGTGCTCGGGGCGGGCGGTGTGCCGGCGATCGCCGACATCGACCTCGACGGGCGCAACGAGCTGATCGTGCTCGGCAGCGCGTGGAGTGGCTTCGAGGGGCTCTACGACAAGGTCTGGGTGTACGACCTGCACGGGTCGA
>Ga0068857_100002654_pt1 | contig 14675 bp, 12 predicted proteins | sample KBSCornC72_FD_66591 | JGI IMG/M metagenome (GOLD analysis project Ga0068857, IMG submission 66591) | Corn rhizosphere microbial communities from Kellogg Biological Station, Michigan, USA - KBS Corn C7-2 | ecosystem: Host-associated > Plants > Roots > Rhizosphere > Soil ...
AAAACAAGGGTAAAACGTAAGAATTGAAAGTTTGACTTTCAAATTGCAAGCCGATGAGCCAATTAGGCCGGTTATTCGGCTCAAAGGTGAAAATGGAGCATGCCAAAACCTTGAATTGCAATTAATGGTCATTATCTACCTGACGTTTATTAGGTTTTTCCTGTCAAGCCTGTAAACAAGACATGAGCCGCTCTTATGAAGAAGGAAGAAGATTTTAATGCGTATCCTGAAATACTCTGAAAGAGAAAACATTCCCGACGACCTTTCCCTGCTCGATGAACCCTTGCTGGATCGCAAGCAAGCCGCTCTTTTCCTGAATGTCTCTCCTGGAACATTGGCCGTGTGGGATTGCACTGGCCGCCGCGATCTTCGTCCTTTCAAGGTAGACAACCGGGTGCGCTATAGCAAAGCCAACCTGATTAGATTTCTCAACGAACAACTGAAAGAAAAATAACGCATGTTGCCTCCATAAACGCCACGGAAAATTTCCCACTCATAACCTAAGCCTGCAAGGAGACACGATATGAACATCGACATGGCTCGCGCTATTCCATTCCGGTCACCATCGCGGGGGCATATCTGAAGGAAATCCGGGTTTACAACAAGAACACGAAGAGGGAATACTTCGCTGCCGCGATCAAAAATGAGAAAGGCGGGCATGATTACCGTAACCTTTATTTCAAGGGCTGTGTAAAAAAGAAAGCTATCTCCTTTATTCGGGGATCGGTCCCTAAGCCGGAAGGTATAAACCTCTTCGAGGGGTTCATAGACTTTCTCTCCGTCATCTCTCGCCAGGGCGGCGAACGCTTCAAGGGTGATACCGTTATCCTAATTCCCTTTCCTGTATGTGAGAAGCATCCGGCTATATTCGAGGTTACGAATATGAAACGGCGTATACGTGGCTGGACAATGATGAGGCCGGACAAAAGGCAACGACAGCATTTTCTGAGTTCCTGGCGCATGAGAAGATCGGCCATATCCCTATGAACGATTACTACGCGCCGCACAAGGACGTGAACGAGTTTCACATGACAACGCTGGCAAAAAAACCATTGCAAGTGCTGAAAAGATAAAAACTCGACCAATACTCGACCAAAGAAAAAGGCAGCTACAACATTGAGTCATAACTGCTTCATTTTCTTCGTGGTGTGGGGCGGGATCGAACCGCCGACACAAGGATTTTCAGTCCTTTGCTCTACCGACTGAGCTACCGCACCTTCCATCCATCCGGGAGCTTGAATTCCCTTTTGGGGAAGCAAAGGTATGGTTTTTGGCTGAAAACCCAGCCAAAAAAGTTACTTTTTGGTAGAATAATATATTACTGGACGGGTGTGGATCCGTACGGGCGGCCACCTGTAATGTGCTGCCGGGCATGGGGTAAGAGAGGCGAAAGGCTTTGCTTCGTCCGGCTTTTTATTTATTTTGACGCCCATGGAATATCGTATCATCAAGGGCTGGAGAATATTTGCAGCCGTCGTTTTTATCCTATTCGCCGGTGCGGGGCTTTTTCTTGCCGGCAAGGCATTTATGGAGCCCGTCGTGACGAAGCAAATAGGGTTTATAATCGCACTTTGGGTAGCTATCGTGGTATTTATCGGTCTGGCCTGGAGGGATGCCATGCGGACCCTTGTGTTGGTGGATGAGCGGACGATCTCGGTGACTCGTGCCTTCAGGTCGCGGAGTGCCGGTCTGCAGGATATCGACGGCTATCGTGTTGGCGAAAAAGATAGATTTTCCATTCAATTAAAAGACAGCGGTAAGACATTGCAGATACCCCAGTACCTGGAACGCAGGAAAGAGCTCCTCGGGTGGATCAAAGAAAGATATCAGGACCTCGACAAGCGCGAGCGTATGGAAGAAACGGCGGTGCTGTTGGAAGACGATCGGTTTGGCGTCACCAGGGAAGATCGTGAGGCACGTCTGGCCCTGGCAAAAAAATTCGATGGCGGAGCGACCGCCATTGGCATCGGCTTACTGATATGGTCCATTGCGTATCCCCGGCCATTCGAGACATTGATGATCCTGCTATTTATCGCTCCATGGATTGCTGTCGGCATCACCTGGTATTTTAGGGGCCTTCTTAAATTGTATAGGCAAAAGAAAAGCCCCTACCCTTCTATGATCCAGCTGATGCTTATGGCCACTTTTGCCGTCGTACTGATCGTAGTGAGGTCGTATGACCTTTATTCGTTTGGGGAAAAGGCATGGTCACTGCTTGCCGGAGGTACGGTTGCAGCTACTATTATTTGCATAGGGGCCTGCTGGCAGGCTATCGTGACCGCGCGTAAAAAAATAGCGACATACACAGTTGTCTTTATATTGGCTGCGGCCTATTCCTATTCGCTGTTGATATTTTCCAACTGCTACTATGACAAGTCCTCCCCCACCATATTCCATGTGGCGGTCACAAGCAAACGGGTAAGCTCGGGCAGAAGCACAAGCTACTATGTGTCCCTGTCGCCCTGGGGGCAATATGCGGATGGGAATGAAGTATCCGTTTCCCAGAGCTTTTATAAATACGTGAGTGAACAGGATTCGCTAAGCGTGTACCTGAAATATGGGAAATGGGGAATACCCTGGTACAGACTTAGGCGATGGCCAAAAAACTATTAGCAAGTCATGTTATACAAAGAGATCAATCCTCATCCCATATTGGCGCCGTATATCGATGCCTACTGGACCGTACAAGGCGCCGGTGAGGAGACGTCTGTCAGCAAGATCCTTCCGGATGGGTGTGTGGATATCATCTTCAATCTGGGAGAAGACACAGGGGATATGAAGAGCGGCAAGGCCTATCTCATAGGCGCGATGACCGAACCTATCGTGAGCAGGGTGTCCGAGGGCGTGAGACTGGTTGGAGTGCGATTCAAGCCAGCGGCATTTTCGGCATTCTATCGTTATGGGTCGCTGCATGAGGTAACGGATGGCACGGTGGAATGGAAGGACGCATGTGATCTGTCTGTTTTGAAGTCCCCGGCAGGGGGCCTGAACGAATTTTTCCTGGGCAGGCTGTCCAGGCCAAAGCACGTATTATTCCCTTTATTAGAAGATATCCGCATGCACCGGGGACAGGTCCGTGTGGAAGAGCTGGCCAAAAGACATTTTATCACGGTGCGACAGATGGAGCGGAATTTCCGGCATTACGTCGGCCTCAGCCCGAAGGAATTTGTCAACCAGGAACGGTTTAGGTATACGCTACAGAGGGTGCACCACCGGCGGCCAGGAGAAAGTCTCTCCGATATTGCCTCCGAATGCGGGTATTATGATCATTCCCATCTCGTCCAGGAAATCAAGAGATACACGGGAGACGTCCCCAGCGGCTTGTCGTAGAACTGGGAGAGGAGCGACTTGCTCCAGGGGAGAGGGAGTGGCCGGCCGATCAGTGATTTTGTCGGATTTTTCCAAGCCGGTGAGCCGGTGTGGCCCCTAACTTTGGCAAGCGGACAACAAGTCCGCAGGCCGAAGGCCCATCATAAGACGTGCACCGGGGATGGGTTATTTTTCGGAGCAAACCATACCCGGTGATTACACAATGATAAAATTTGCGTATACCATCCTTTATGTAGAAGATGTCGAAAAGACCATTGCGTTTTATGAGCAAGCATTTGGCTTTTCGAGAAAGTTCATCGCTCCCGGTAATGAATACGGCGAGCTGTCTACCGGAAATACTACCCTCTCCTTCGCGGCCTTCTCGCTGATCAAACAAAATCTGTCGGGAGGCTTCCTGGAAAGCCGGCCGGAGGGGAAACCCTTTGGAATAGAGATCGCCTTTGCCGTAGAAGACGTGGAGTCCGCCTTCCAAAAAGCCGTGAAAGCGGGCGCTTCCCCTATCGAGAAGGCGAAAGTCAAACCCTGGGGTCAGACCGTGGCTTACGTGAGAGATCCGGCGGGATTTCTTATCGAGATCTGCACGCCGATGGAGTGATCGTACGAGATCTATACGCCCAATGGAATGACGGAAGCTCTTACATTCCGTATTCGCTAAGGAACTTGATCCGCATGAGCTTTAGCTGTTCCCAGGTAAAATTCCCTTCGGACAGCTCCTGCTGTGCCACCTGCAGACTGCTGGTTTCGCAGCCCTTGAAGTAGTCGATGATCTCCTCTTGTTCATACTCATCCAGCATTTCGTCGATGGCATAACCCAGGTTGAGCTTGGTACCACTGGCTGCAATGGTCTCCATATCTTCCAGCAAAGCGTCCAGCCGCAGATCCTTGTTCTTGGCGATCGTCTCCAAAGGTATCTTCTTGTCCACCTGTTGTATGATGTAGACCTTGTTGACGCTCTTATTGACGACGCTCTTCATCACAAAATCATCGGGCTTTTCGATATCGTTCTCCGCTACGTATTTGGAGATCACCTCGATAAACGGCTTGCCATAACGAATGGCCTTGCCCTTGCTGACGCCCTGGCACTTCTCCAGCTCCTGTGTGGTAGTGGGATATAAAGTAGCCATATCCTGCAATGAGGTTTCCAGGAAGATGACGAAGGGAGGCAGCCCTTTCTTTTTGGCCTCTTTTTGGCGCAGGTCTTTTAACAGCTCGAATAGTTTCTCGTCGGTGGATGCCGTACCTCCCGTCTGTTCGCCTTCCTCCTCGTCGTCTGCATTGGCCTCCTCGAAGAGGTTGTTGAGAACGATCTTGAACGAACGGGGCTTTTTGAGGAAGTCCTCTCCTTTCTTTGTCAGCTTCAGCACCCCATACTCTTCGATGTCCTTTTTCAGCAGGTCCTCCAGCAACAGCTGGCGGATCAGCGAGTTCCAAAAATGTTCCGGCTCTTCTTTGCCTATACCAAACTCTGCAATGCCTTCGTGACGGAACATCTGTATCTGCGGGGTCAGCTTGCCGAGAAGAATATTGACGACATAAGTGGTGGCAAAACGTTCGTCCAGGGCCTTTATGGTCTTCAGTACTTTTGCGGCGTTGTCCTTTGCCTCCACTCTTTCTTTGGGGTGAAGACAGTTGTCGCAGCTGCCGCAATTCTCCGTGGTATATTCTTCCCCAAAATAGCTCATCAACACTTTCCGGCGGCAGACGCCCGTCTCGGCATAACCTACCGTCTCGTTGATAAGCTGTGCGCCCACCTCGCGTTCGCTCAGCGGCTTGTCCTTCATCAGGTGCTCCAGCTTGGCGACGTCCTTATGGGAGTAATACAGGATACAGTTGCCTTCGAGTCCGTCGCGACCAGCACGGCCTGTCTCCTGGTAATAGTTTTCGATGGACTTAGGGATATTAAAGTGAATGACGAAGCGGATGTCCGGCTTGTCGATGCCCATTCCGAAGGCGATGGTGGCCACGATGACCTGCACGTCTTCATTCAGGAAGAGGTCCTGTCTTTCGGCGCGCAGCTTACTGTCCAGTCCGGCGTGATAGGCTACGGCCTTGATGCCATTGGCTACCAGCATGTCCGCCAGCTCTTCCGTTGTCTTTCTGTTCAGCGTATAGATAATACCGCTCTTGCCCTTTTGCTGTACGATGTAGCGGACAATGCTCTTGATGGTCTGATCCTTTTTGATCTTGGGCTGTATCTCGTAGTAGAGGTTGCCCCGATTGAAGGAAGAGATGAAAATCTTAGGATTGCGCAATCCCAGGTTCTTTACGATGTCGCTTTGGACCTTGGGAGTGGCGGTGGCGGTGAGTGCAATGACGGGAATGTCGGGGTTGATCTGGTCCATCATTTCACGCAGACGACGGTATTCCGGACGGAAATCATGCCCCCACTCCGAGATACAGTGCGCTTCGTCCACGGCAAAGAAGGAGATCTTCAAATCACTAAAAAAATCCATATTTTCCTGCTTGGTCAACGTCTCCGGAGCGACATACAACATTTTGGTATGCCCGTTGAGCAGGTCCTCATGTACTTCCCGTATCTGTTTTTTATTAAGTGTGGAGTTCAGGAAATGGGCTACATTATCCTTGCTGCTGTAGCTGCGTACCAGGTCTACCTGGTTTTTCATCAGTGCGATGAGCGGGCTGACGATAATGGCCACTCCCTCACTGATCATCGCGGGCAGCTGATAACAGAGGCTTTTTCCTCCCCCTGTAGGCATAATGACGAAAGTGTCTTGCCCGGACAGCAGGCTTTGTATAATAGCGTTCTGGTTGTCTTTAAAGGCGTCAAAGCCGAAATGCTCTTGTAATTGGGCCTGTAGGGAATCTGAAGGTTTAGGTCTCTCTTTTACGGACTTGCTACTGACGGCCTTAGTTTTTCTGGTGACGGTTTTTTTAGTTGTGGTTGTTGCCATGCTCGATTGTTTTCCTCCTCACGATTTACGATAACCAAGATACCCTTGCCAGCCGGTAGTTATTATTCACAAGTTAGGATGTGCGTGAATTGGTCTTAAATAAAATTAGCCCAATTCCCGCAAACTGCTAATGTCTGTCCTTCGGACGAGCACCTTTCAGGTGCTCCTGGACAGGTGAACAAGGGCGTCTGTCTAAGAACTTGGGAGCCCGGCTTAAGGGTTGGCGAAGTTACGCAAAAACAGGGTAAGGAGCTAGCCGAAACTGTTAAAATATGAAAGCGCTGATATGAATATAAGAAAAATTAATATGTATTGGCTACAAAGATATCAACATCATAACTAGTTGGTGAAAAACGCTTAATGGGCTTATATCGACGAAAATCCCGGTAAAGAGATAAAAGAATACTCTTAGTGGTCAGATTAAAATGAGAGTTGGGGGCAAAAGAGGCATGGGATGTGTCTATGAGAGGACGCTAAACGGGCGTTAGCCAAGCGGAAAGAATGGTCAATTGACTGATGATTGACTATTTATCATTTTAGAGCCAGAAGTGCATTGCACGGCGGGATGACATGGTCAACCTGCTGCTGATTGTCTATTTAGTTTTTTCATGTAGGTTTGCGAAATCAAAAAGGCAGGAGGCCAGACATTAGCGCGCATATTTATGACCAAGGGCATCAATATTCTCGAAACAGGCAGGAATACCATCCGGATGGAAGCAGCATCGGTAGCCGCATTGGAAGGGCTTTTGGACAGCCAGTTCGAAAAGGCCGTGCAGCTGATCTTTGCCTGTAAGGGCCGGGTGGTGATCAGCGGAATCGGCAAGAGCGCCATCGTTGCCCAGAAGATCGTCGCCACTCTGAACTCCACGGGTACGCCCGCCATTTTCCTGCATGCGGCGGATGCCATCCATGGGGATCTGGGCATGGTACAGTCGGAAGACATCGTCATGATCATCAGCAAGAGCGGCGAAAGCCCGGAGGTCAAAATGCTCCTTTCCTTTATCCGCAATTTCGGCAACACGCTGATCGGGATGGTGGGTAATACCCAGTCCGTCCTGGCCAGGCAATCCGACATAGTACTGAATACCACTGTATCGCAGGAGGCCTGCCTGAATAACCTGGCGCCTACCAGCAGCACGACGGTACAGATGGTCATGGGAGATGCCCTCGCCATCACTCTCATGGAGATGAGGGGTTTTGACAGCGAAGATTTTGCCAAATTCCATCCCGGCGGAACCCTGGGTAAAAAATTATACCTGAGGGTACAGGATTTGTATATCCATAACGAACGGCCTCAAGTGCCAATCTCCGCCTCGCTGCGGGAAGTAATTATGGAGATCACCTCCAAGCGCCTGGGAGCTACGGCTGTCACCGATGGAAAAGGAAGTCTGCTGGGTATCATCACCGATGGTGATCTTCGCCGTATGCTGGAGAAAAATATCAGCACAGAAGGAATGACTGCCAGGGATATTATGACCGCCGGCCCTAAGACGGTGGAGGCGGATGCCCTGGCTATCGAAGCGCTGGACCTAATGCGTACTCATGATATAACACAGCTGGTCGTCACCGGAGCGACTGGTTATATGGGCTTTATTCATTTACACGACCTTATCCGGGAAGGGATCATTTAAAACAACTACCCCGGACTCCTAAGGGGAAACAGGCGGCAACTGTATAATACGGCAAAGATTGTATGAACAAACATAATTATGTGGTAATCATGGCCGGGGGCATCGGTAGCCGATTCTGGCCAATGAGCCGTCAGAATTACCCCAAGCAATTCCTGGACATTTTGAACACGGGAAAGACCCTCATCCAGTGGACTTTCGACCGTTTTGCCTCTTTTATTCCCAAGGAAAATATTTATGTGGTGACGTCCAATGAATACCGTGACATTGTCCACAAGCAGCTGCCTCAAATGCCCCAGGAAAATATTTTGGGAGAACCTTCCAGGAAGAACACGGCCCCCTGCATCGCTTACATTTCTTTCAAGTTACAACAGAAAGACCCCAAGGCATCCCTTATCGTCGCGCCCGCTGACCATCTTATTCTGGATACGAAGGGATTCACAAAGGTCTGTCTGGAAGCGCTGAGCTTTGTGGGTAAGCATAGCGCCTTTATTACGCTGGGGATCAAACCCACCTATCCGAACACGGGGTATGGTTATATCCAGCACGAACAGCATTCGGTGTCGGACAACGTATACAAAGTGAAGACCTTCACCGAAAAGCCGAATCTGGAGCTTGCCAAAACTTTTCTGGCCAGCGGCGATTTCCTGTGGAATGCGGGCATTTTTGTCTGGCAGGTGAAAAATATCATCCAGGCGTTTGAAAAATATCTGCCCGAGATGTTCGACGTTTTCTCTGCCGAAAGAGACAAGTTCAATACCCCCTCCGAAAAGGCGGCGCTGGAGCATATCTATCCTCTGTGCACCAATATCTCCATCGACTTTGGCATCATGGAAAAGGCGGACAATGTCTATGTCATCCCTTCCTCTTTCGGATGGAGTGACCTGGGTACCTGGAACAGCGCCTACGAGAACCTTGAAAAAGACTATCTGGCCAATGCGGTTGCCGGAGACAATGTAGTGGTCATAGACGCCACCAAGTGTGTGGTAAAAGCCCCCAACGACAAGCTCCTGGTCCTGCAGGGACTGGATGATTTTATCGTCGTGGATACCAAGGACGTGCTGTTGATCTGTAAACGAGACAAGGAGCAGGATATCAAGGAATATGTGGCGGAGCTGAAACGCAGCAAAGGGGATCAGTATCTCTGAAGGAGGCGGGGTGCTGCCGGGATCGCAGCTCGCGGTATCGGTGTAGCCAGAGCCTCTTCAAATGATCGGCCGATGAGTATACTTTAGTTGTATATTCGCCTGATGTCTCCACATCCTCTCCATAATATTCTCTTTCTGGATATCGAAACGGTGTCACAGCATAACTCTTTTGATAGTGTGCCGGACGAATGGAAAGACCTGTGGCGGCATAAGGCGGAATCCCTGTTGCGGGACAAGCCGGAGCTTACCGCCGAGAGTATCTATGATCGCAGCGCCATTTACGCGGAGTTTGGAAAGATCATCTGCATCAGCTGTGGGATCATATCGGGTCCGCCAACAGACCGCAAGCTGGTGCTGAAGTCCTTTTCGGGAGATGATGAACGGGTATTGCTCGCAGATTTTGCCGAGCTGCTACGAAAATGGGCGCCCGATCATCAAAAGTTCCTTTGCGCTCACAATGGGAAAGACTTCGACTTCCCCTATCTCTGCCGCCGGATGATCATACAGGGCATCACCATACCTGCTGTCCTGAATGTCTCGGGTAAGAAGCCCTGGGAGATCACTCATATCGATACCATGGAGCTTTGGAAGTTTGGCGAATACCGAAGCTTTGTTTCCCTTAACCTGCTGGCCCACACGCTCGGTATCCCCACCCCCAAGGACGACATAGATGGCAGTAAGGTAGGAATGGTATATTGGACATTGAAAGACCTCCCTCGGATAGTTACCTACTGTCAAAAAGATGTGATCACTGTAGCACAGGTCTATCTCCGCATGCACGGAGAGTCCCTGGTCAGGGAAGAGAGCATAGAATTTAAATAGAACGATGATCATGAACATTCCTTCCATCACCAGCAAGCTGCCCCAGGTAGGAACAACCATCTTTACCGTCATGAGCTCGCTGGCATCGGAGCTGGGCGCAGTGAACCTGGGACAGGGATTCCCGGACTACCCCATGAGCGAGGAGCTGATAGGATTGGTGGACAAGGCTATGCGCAAGGGCTATAATCAATATGCGCATATGCATGGACTACAGTCGCTGCGGGAGGTGCTGGCAGGAAAGATCGAGTATCTGTACGGAACCTCCATCGATCCGGCTACCCAGATCACCATTACTCCGGGAGGGACCTATGCGATCTATACGGCGCTGACGACCATTTTGCAACCAGGGGATGAGGTCATCGTATTCGAGCCCGCCTACGACAGCTATATACCTAATATCGAGGTCAATGGAGCCATACCAGTGCGGATACCGCTGCTCTTTCCGGACTACGGGATAGACTGGGAGGAGGTGCGGCGGCGAGTGACCCCTAAGACGCGCATGATCCTGTTCAACTCACCGCATAACCCGACGGGGTCAGTGCTTAGGGAGAATGATATTGCCGCCTTGCGGGCGCTGTTGCAAAATAATGACCGGATATTCATCCACTCGGATGAGGTATATGAGCATCTGATCTTTGACGGCGTGCCGCATCAGTCTATTTTACGATACCCTGATCTGCTGGCTCGCAGCTTTGTCAGTTTCTCCTTTGGGAAAATATATCACTGCACCGGGTGGAAGCTGGGCTATAGCGTGTCGTCCCCCGAGCTGATGGCGGAATTCCGGAAGGTCCATCAATTCAACTGCTTCAGCTGTCATACGCCGTCGCAGGTGGCTCTGGCGGAATACCTGACAGACCGTAGCTCGTATTTAGGGCTGTCGTCTTTTTTACAGGGGAGAAGAGATTATTTCCAGGACTTGATGCGAGCTACCCGATTCACTCCCCTTCCCTCTTTTGGAAGCTATTTTCAGCTGTATAAATATGACAGGATCAGTGATGAGCCGGATAAGGATTTCGCTATTCGCATCACCAAAGAGTATGGCGTGGCCGTTATTCCCGTTTCAGCGTTTTATACATCGGGCAAGGATGATAAAGTGGTGCGTTTCTGTTTTGCCAAGAAGGAGGAGACACTACAGCGGGCAGTAGAAAGGCTGAGAAAAATATGAATATGAGACGTGCCATTTTTATTGGAGCCATTAGTATGCTGCTGACGTCCTGCGGAGGCGCCGGTGAAAAGAAGTCTTTGAAAGATACGACCGCCCGGGCGGCGACGGGTGGGCCGGATCAGATAGCGACATGGCCGGACTATGGACTGGATTATAAATACGGTGGATGGCATCTTACCGGTAGCGTCGCTTTTCATAGGGGAAAATTATATGTCAGCGTGGGCAGCAGCTGTAATGTCTGCATCGAAAAAGAAGATGTACGGGCGACGATACAGGAGTTGGATCCGGATGGGAGCCACCGGCATATGAATGACCAGCAGTCTTTCTTTTTTACGGATGATAAAAATGGCGTGCTGTATTATGTATGGGAAGAGTAATATCTAAATTTATATTATGGCTGTAATAGACACAGTGGTCTTTGACCTGGGGGGCGTTTTGGTAGACTGGAATCCGGACTATCTGTATAAGGACATTTTCCCCAATGAAGAGGAGCGGCGATGGTTCCTTTCCAATATCACGACCCTGGACTGGAATGAGGAGCAGGATGCTGGAAGAAGTCTGAAGGAGGGAACGGAGTGGCTGGTGAGCCAATTTCCCGAGCATGAAAAGGCCATACGGGCCTATTATGACAGATGGAAAGAGATGCTGGGCGGACCTATCCATGAGACGGTGGAGATATTCCGGCATTTGAAGGAACATTCGGGGGTACGATTGTATGCCCTTACCAATTGGAGCGCAGAGACATTCCCCATAGCGCTGGAGCTGTATGAGTTCCTCCATTGGTTTGACGGGAGACTGGTTTCGGGAGAGGAAAGGGTCAGGAAGCCATCGCCGGAGATCTATCAATTGCTGATGCGGCGATTTAACATTGATCCTACGCATGCGATCTATGTGGACGATAATCTGCGTAATGTGATCCCTGCGCGGGAGCTGGGTTTTTATGGGATCCATTTTAAAAGTCCGGCGCAATTTCGGAAGGAATTGGAGAAACTGGGGGTTTGGTAGGACAGGCTGCCGGCTTGAGCCTTTTAGGGAGATCATTTAAAAAGCTGGTAAACAAGGAGACTGACGACATAGGCGAGACTGGTCATGTAGATCAGCTGGATAGCCGGCCATTTCCAGCTGCGGGTCTCCCGCCGGACGACGGCGAGGGTGCTCATGCATTGCATGGCCAAGACGTAAAATACCATCAGGGACAGGCCAGTCGCAAGGGTATATACGGGTGTCCCGTCATCGCGGCGTGCGGAGCGCAGGCGTTGCTGCAGGGTTTGCGCGTCGGCGTCCTTTCCCCCTTCCACGCTGTAAAGCGTTGCCATGGTGCCCACGAAGACCTCCCTGGCGGCAAAGGACGTGATAAGGGCGATGCCTATTTTCCAGTCATACCCCAGGGGGTGAATGACGGGCTGGATGGCCCTGCCCAGGATGCCCGCATAGGAGTTTTCCAGGAGCTCCGCCTGTTTGTTTTTTTGGAGCTCGTCGACCTTGTCGGGGGCCTTTGCCATCTGCGAAGCATACTCTTCTTTTATCCGGCTGATCCGCCCCGGAGGTCCAAAAGTGCTGAGGGCCCACAGAATGAGGCTGATGACAATGATCACCTTACCGGCATCCACCACAAAGATCTTTGCCTTATTGACCATCGTGACTACTACATTGTTCCAGCGTGGCGCCCGGTAGATGGGCAGCTCCAAAATAAAAAAGCTTTTTTCCTTCATCCTGATGAACCACTTGGCTACATAGGAGACGATCATGGCCATGACAAGTCCCATCATATAAAGCCCCATCATTACCAGGCCCTGGAGCCCAAAGATGCCCAGCACTTTCTTATGGGGGACGGCTACAGCGATCAGCATGGTATATACGGGCAGACGGGCGCTGCAGCTCATGAGCGGGGTGATGAGAATGGTGAGCAGGCGTTCCTTTTTGTTCTCGATGTTCCGGGTGCTCATGATGGCCGGTACGGCACAAGCGAAGCCACTGATCATGGGCATGACGCTTTTGCCGTTGAGACCTACTTTTCGCATGAGCTTGTCGGTAAGGAAGCTGATACGGGCCATATAGCCGGTGTCTTCCAGGATGGTGATCAATCCGAACAGGATCATGATCTGGGGTACGAATACGAGGATGCCGCTAAGGCCTGCCAGCACTCCGTTGACCAGGAGGTTGCTCCACCAGGCGTCGGGCAATACGTGACCCAGCCAGGCGCCCAGCTGAGAAAAGGACCAGTCGATGGCGTCCATGGGATATTGTGCGATCAAGAATACGCTCTGAAAGAGCAGGAAGAGGACTCCCAGCAAGATCACATAACCCCAGGTGCGGTCCAGGAATAGCTTGTCCAATTTTTCCGTGAACAGGGTCTTTTGCAGCGGGTCGGGTTCGGATACGGTGTGCTGCATGATCTGCTTGATGCGGCTGTAACGCTGCAGGATCTCATCGGCCTGTATCCGGGTGTGATTGAAGGCATGAACCTCTTCGATGTGCTCGATCTTTTGTTGAACGTGCGCGTCGAAATTGAAGTTTTCGTGGTTGATCAGGTAATGGATAGCAGTATAGTCGCTGATCTCCTGGCCCGGGAAAAGTTCTTTTACCTCCCGGATGGCTCCGGTGGCCTGGGCATTTTTAGCGATAAAATCCCGGGGAGGGGGCTGCCGGAGCTGGCGGGCACGCAGCTCGATGATCTTTTTCAGCTGGGGAATGCCCTTGTTCTTCCGGGGATTGACGGCGACTACGGGGATACCCAGCTCCCTTTCCAGTCCTTCCACATCGATGTCGATGCCTTTTGAGGCGGCCAGGTCCATCATTGTGAGAGCAACGACCACGGGAATTTTGAGATCGATGATCTGGGAGCAGAAAAGCAGGTTTCGTTTCAGATTGGAGGCGTCCACCAGCAGGATGACCATGTCGGCATGGATGGAAGGGTCCTGGCCTAAAAGTACTTTATAGGTGACCCATTCATCGGCCCGTTTGGGATAAAGGCTATAGGTACCGGGGAGGTCGATGATCCGGACGTTATGTCCGGGTGTGAGCTGCGTCGTGCCCGTCTTTTTATCAACGGTGACACCCGGAAAATTACCAACTTTCTGGTTCAAGCCGGTGAGGGCATTGAACAAGGAGCTTTTTCCTGAATTGGGATTGCCTACCAGCGCAATATGTAGCGTATTCTTTGACTTTTCCACCCGACTGATTCAGCCTGCAAATGTAGGTGATATTAGGCGCCGCTGTTTACGAAATCGGGAGCGAATGCTTTTGCGGGCGCTGATGGATGGGGCGTGTCGGTAATACTTTGTGGGCGGCTGGTGGGCGGGGCGCTGTCCGGGATACCTTTGAATGTCGCTGATGGGCGGGCCGCTGCTTTTTATGTACCGACGCCGGGGGCGTCTGGCGGGGCTAATGATTGCCGGCCTTCGGCCGGCGGAGAACGTCGGCGCTCATCGCTTTACAGCGTTATGAGCTTGCCGTTCTCGTAGAGAGGAAGGACGGGTGCTACATCAGGGGTCAGGCAATAGCGGATGTCTTTTTCCAGCCCATAACCGGAAAGTCGTTGATAATGAGAGGCGTTCTTGGCTTTCATGAACTCATAGAGGTCCTTTTTGGCCTCCATGTAAACCGTCTCGGCTATCTGAGAGGAGTCGCAGTTGATATGGAAGTTTTGTTTGACCTTATTGATGACGGC
>Ga0068857_100002655_pt1 | contig 14675 bp, 9 predicted proteins | sample KBSCornC72_FD_66591 | JGI IMG/M metagenome (GOLD analysis project Ga0068857, IMG submission 66591) | Corn rhizosphere microbial communities from Kellogg Biological Station, Michigan, USA - KBS Corn C7-2 | ecosystem: Host-associated > Plants > Roots > Rhizosphere > Soil ...
GAGCACCATTGACATTGATCTGCGGAGAGGGAGGGATTCGAACCCTCGGTACAGTTGCCCGCACAACGGTTTTCGAGACCGTCCCGATCGACCACTCCGGCACCTCTCCGATACGGCTTTATAATGACCCCTGGCTGCGGGCATGCACCCCGCCAAAACCCGGGACGCAAATGTACTATTTTTCGTTTAAGTTTGCCCTCTAATTTCCATTTCATGTCCCCCGGCACAGTACTTATCATCGACGACGAAGAAAAGCTGCGGTCCCTGCTCGCACGGATCATCCGGCTGGAAGGCTTTACCGTACTGGAGGCGGAAAATCTCAAGCAGGGAACCAAACTGCTGGAAAAAGGAGAGGTTGATGTGCTGCTCAGCGATGTCAAACTGCCGGATGGCAACGGAGTGGATTTTATAAAAGAGCTCAAGTCGCGCTATCCCTCTCTCGAAACCATTCTCCTCACCGCCTATGGTAATATCGCCGACGGCGTCAATGCCATGAAGAACGGCGCTTTCGACTACATCACCAAAGGCGACGACAACGACAAGATCATCCCTCTTCTGGCAAGGGCCATGGAAAAGGTACAGCTGCAAAAGCGGGTGCGGCAGCTGGAGCAGCAGGTGGGTAAACGATATACTTTTGACGGGATCCTCGGAGAATCCCCCCGGATAGGGGAAGCCATCGCCCTGGCTAAAAAGGTTGCACCTTCAGAAACCACCGTACTGTTGCTGGGTGAGACAGGCACGGGCAAGGAAGTGTTTGCCCAGGCCATCCACCAGGGCAGCAAAAGGGCCGGCAAACCCTTTGTCGCATTGAACTGCAGCGCCTTTGGCAAGGAGCTGCTGGAAAGCGAGCTCTTCGGGCATAAAGCAGGAGCTTTCACCGGCGCCACCCGGGACAAAAAGGGATTGATCGAAGAAGCCGATACGGGAACCCTTTTCCTCGACGAGATAGGAGAAATGCATGTCGACCTGCAGGTCAAGCTGCTGCGGGTGCTGGAGACAAATGAATTTATCAAGGTGGGAGACACCCGCCCTACAAAGGTCGATGTCCGGATAATTGCCGCCACTAACCGGGATCTGCAACAGGAGGTGTCGGAAGGGAAGTTCCGGGAAGATCTCTTCTACCGGCTGAATGTATTTACCATTCCCCTTCCTTCCCTGCGGGAAAGGATGAAAGACATACCCCTTATCGCCGCCTATTATTTAAAGCTATTTGCTTCCAAAAGTGGCAAACGCATCGACTCCATGAGCAAATCCTTTTTGGAATCTCTTCAGCAGCACGAATGGAAGGGGAATATCCGGGAGCTGAAGAATGTCATCGAAAGAGCCACCATTCTCTCCGACGGTCCGGAGCTGACGGTAGACGACCTGCCGGCAGAATTCCGGTTCACCACTTCCCGACCCAATGGCCCCATCTCCGCCTTTGACCTGGCCAGCGTGGAAAAGCTCCATATACAAAGGGTCCTCAATCACACCAGGGGCAATAAGACGGAAGCCGCCCGGCTGCTCAACATCGGCCTCACCACACTATACAGGAAGATAGAAGAATACCATATCAGCGCCGAAGCCTGATACCTCGCCGGATTTCCATTTTGACAAGGCTATTTTCATTTTGATACGGTTACAGCTTGCCTGCATTTGGGCAGTGTTCCTACATGTCCCTACAAATCAATCCACTATGTGTTGGCATCCAAGCCAGGCACCTCGTTTGGCAATAAGAAGACAAAATATAAACACATGCTACTACTATTCATCATCTCTATTCTGGTATTCTGCTATTTATGTTATGTGCTGGTAAAACCTGAAAAATTCTAAGCCCAAAGAATATGAGCACAGAAATTATAGGCGTAATAGCCATGTATCTCATCACCATCCTGCTGGCCATTCCCCTCGGGAGATACATTGGAAAGATATATATGGGAGAGCCCACCTGGGCGGACAGGATCTTCCAGCCCATCGACAAGCTTTTTTACCGGCTCAGTGGCATTCGTCCTGAAAAGGAGATGAGCTGGAAACAGCACCTGACGGCGCTGCTGACTATCAACCTGATCTGGTTCCTTTTCTCCATGCTTATCCTCATGAACATGAGCTGGCTTCCCCTGAATCCCGACGGGAACCCGTCCATGCCGGCGGATCTTGCTTTCAACACCACCGTCAGCTTTGTATCGAATACAAATCTCCAGCACTATTCAGGTGAGACGGGTGTGTCGTATCTGGGACAGCTGGTGCTGATGCTGTTCCAGTTTATCAGCGCAGGCGCCGGTATGGCGGCCTGCGCCGTCGTATTCAACGCTATGCGCGAGAAGACCACGGAAAAGCTGGGCAACTTCTATACCTATTTTGTACGCAGCTGTACCCGTGTATTGCTGCCTTTGTCCATTGTCGTTGCCGTTATATTGTTGTTCAACGGCACACCGATGACCTTTAAAGGAAAAGACCAGTTTGTCTCCATGCAAGGCGATACAGTACATGTCAGCCGTGGGCCTGTCGCCGCCATGGTGGCGATCAAGCAGCTGGGTACCAATGGAGGTGGATTCTTTGGGGCCAACTCGGCCCAGCCGATGGAAAATCCCAACTATTTCACCAATATGGTGGAGAACATAAGCATTATCCTGATCCCTATCGCCATGGTCTTTGCCCTGGGGCATATCCTGAAGAGAAAGAAGCTGGCATGGATGGTCTTTGGCGTGATGACGGTGGGCTTCCTCATCTTCGTCATTCCTTCCATTTACTACGAAATAAAAGGCAATCCTAACATAGCAAGCATGGGCATAGCACAGCATATGGGTAGCATGGAAGGGAAAGAAGTCCGTTTTGGCTCTGCTGCTTCGGCTTACTGGGCTGTGACGACCACGGTGACGTCCAATGGGTCTGTCAATGCCATGCATGACAGCCTTACTCCATTGACTGGCATGTTCGCATTGTGGGGAATGATGATCAACTCCTTTTATGGCGGAGTAGGAGTAGGATTTCTCAATTTCTATATATTTATCATCATCGCGGTTTTTATCAGCGGGCTGATGGTAGGCCGAACCCCGGAGTTCCTGGGAAAAAAGATCGAGGCCAAAGAAATGAAGATCGCGACGATGATCGCCCTTCTGCATACTTTTTTAATACTTGCCTTTACAGCCCTGTCCTCTTATCTCTTTGCGCATGACCCCAAGACCTATGCGAATTGGCTGAACAACCCGGGTTATCATGGGTTTTCGGAGATGCTCTATGAGTTTACTTCCGCCTCGGCCAACAATGGGTCTGGTTTTGAAGGATTGGGTGACAATACTCCGTTCTGGAATATAGCCTGCGGCGCCGTTATGCTCCTGGGCCGGTTCCTGCCTATCATAGGTCCCGTGGCCATTGCCGGCATACTGGCTAAAAAGAAATATATACCTGAGTCCGCAGGTACACTCAAGACGGATACAAGCACTTTCGGGATCATGACCTTTGCCGTGATCATCATCGTAGCGGCGTTGTCATTCTTCCCGGCCCTGGCGCTGGGACCGATAGCAGAATTTTTTAGCATGCCTCATCCTTAAATCATTTCCGGGCGACCCTCCGGCGTACTTGCGATGTACTCCCATGTCGAAAAAGGCGCCGGCGTCCGGGAAATAAATTAAATGTATGTCAAAACAGTATAAAGCAAACAAATTGTTCGAGCCGACCCTGGTACGGGAGGCGATCCGGCAATCCTTTATAAAGCTCAATCCCCGCATACTATTTCGCAATCCCGTCATGTTCACCGTAGAAATAGGCACGGTAGTGATGCTGGTCGTCTGTATCTGGATCCTGTCGGGGGAACATTCACAAGGCAGCTTCATATATAACCTCATCATCTTCCTCATCTTGTTCATCACCCTGCTGTTTGCAAACTTTGCGGAAGCCATCGCAGAAGCAAGGGGCAAAGCACAGGCCGACAGTCTGCGCAAGACAAGAGAGGATACTCCGGCCAAAAAGGTCTTCCCGGTAGGAGAGATCTATGTAGGTGAGGTCAAGACCGTCCCTTCCTCGCAGTTAAAGAAAGGGGATGTCTTTATTGCCGAAGCCGGCGACACCATTCCCATGGATGGGGAGATCATCGAAGGGCTGGCTACCATCGACGAGAGTGCGATCACGGGTGAAAGCGCCCCTGTTATCCGGGAGGCCGGTGGCGATAAGTCCAGTGTCACCGGTGGAACGAAGGTGCTTAGCGATAAGATCAAGGTACGCGTGACCACCCAGCCCGGGGAAAGTTTCCTGGACAAGATGATCGCGCTGGTAGAAGGCGCCTCGAGGCAAAAGACGCCTAATGAGATAGCCCTTACTATTCTGCTGGCAGGGTTTACCATCATCTTTATTATCGTGTGCGTTACGCTGAAGCCTTTTGGAGATTATGCAAGCACGCCCATTACTATTGCCGCCTTTATTTCCTTATTTGTATGTCTGATACCCACCACCATCGGCGGATTGCTGAGCGCCATCGGCATTGCGGGTATGGACAGGGCGCTCCGTGCCAATGTGATCACCAAGAGCGGGAAGGCCGTAGAGACTGCCGGAGACCTGGATACGCTGCTGCTGGACAAGACCGGCACCATTACCATCGGCAATCGTAAGGCTACGCATTTCTGGCCGGCGCCGGGCGTGGATGAAAAAGCCTTTATAGAGGCCTGTGTACTGGCTTCGCTGGCGGATGAGACGCCGGAAGGCAAATCCATCATCGAGCTGGCGGGCCTGAGTACGTCCGGCTTTCAGACAAAGAGCGCAAAATTTGTCGCTTTCACCGCCGAGACCCGCTGCAGCGGCATCGATCTCATGGAGGAAGGGGCCGGAGGTTCCGCTGGTGGACAGGCAAACGATGGACAGTTGGAAGTGGCCGGAGTAAAAGGGCCTGACAGGCACGGCGTCATTATCCGCAAAGGAGCTTTTGACGCCATCAAGACCCTTGTTACCAGGGCGGGTAACAGTTTTCCGGAACAAACGGAAAGCAAGGTAAAAGAGATTGCGTCGAATGGCGGCACACCGCTGGCCGTAAGCCAGAATGGACGGGTGCTGGGTGTAATCGAGCTGCAGGATATCATCAAGCCCGGCATACAGGAGCGGTTTCACCGGCTGCGGAAGATGGGTGTAAAGACGGTGATGGTGACGGGCGACAATCCTCTCACGGCAAAGTATATTGCCCAAAAGGCGGGCGTGGATGATTTTATCGCAGAGGCGAGGCCGGAGGATAAGATGAACTATATACGCAAGGAGCAGCAGGGCGGTAAACTGGTCGCCATGATGGGCGACGGCACCAATGATGCTCCCGCGCTGGCCCAGGCGGATGTTGGCGTGGCCATGAACAGCGGTACGCAGGCAGCCAAAGAGGCTGGTAATATGGTGGACCTGGATAATGATCCCACCAAGCTGATCGAGATCGTAGAGATAGGCAAGCAATTGCTGATGACGCGTGGAACGCTTACCACTTTCAGCATTGCCAATGACGTGGCGAAATACTTTGCCATTGTTCCGGCGTTGTTCATTGCCTCGATACCCGGATTGCAGGCGCTGAATATCATGCGGCTGCATAGTCCTGAGAGCGCTGTCCTCTCGGCTGTCATCTTCAATGCCATCATCATTCCCCTGCTGATACCGCTGGCTTTGCGAGGCATCACCTATAAGCCCATCGGGGCCAGCACGCTGCTTCGCCGCAATCTGCTTATCTATGGATTGGGTGGGGTGGTCGTGCCCTTTATTGGAATTAAGCTAATTGATCTGTTCATATCAAACTGGTTTTAACATGCGACAACATATCTTACCCTCACTAAAGTTGACGGCCGTCTGTATAGTCGTCTTTTGCGGTGTTTATACCTTGCTTATCTGGCTGATCGCACAGGCAGCGCCTGCTCAGGGCGCCGGCGAGACCTTATCCGTCAATGGAAAAACAGTCGGTTTTGCACTGGAAGGACAGAGCTTTACACAGGATAGATTTTTTTGGGGGCGCCCTTCCGCCGCAGGATACAATGCCGCGGGCAGCGCCGGCAGCAACAAAGGGCCTTCCAATCCCGACTATTTGAAGGATGTGCAGTCCAGGATCGACAGCTTCCTTGTTCATAACCCCGGTGTGAAAAAGGAGGATATTCCTTCGGAATTAGTAACTTACTCCGGCGGTGGTCTCGATCCCGACATCTCTCCCGAAGGAGCCAGGGTACAGGTGAAGAGGATCGCGGCCGTAAGAGGGCTAAAGGAGGAAAGCCTGAACGAGCTGATCAAAAAGTTGACTGACGCACCGTTAGCAGGCTTGTTCGGTCCTTCCAAAGTAAACGTGCTGAAGCTGAATATTGCATTGGATAACTTGCATTGATGGCGGACGAAGCAACCATAGCGAACAATAAGAATCCCGATGCAGCGCATTTCCTTGAGCTGATCCGGAAATCACGCCGGGGTAAGTTCAAGATATACATCGGCATGAGCGCCGGGGTGGGAAAGACTTTCCGGATGCTGCAGGAGGCGCAGTCCCTTCTGCGTAACGGAGTGGACGTGAAGATCGGGTATATCGAGACCCATGGACGGAAGGAAACGGCGAGCCAGCTGGAAGGTCTGCCCGTGCTGCCCAGAAGAAAGCTGTTCTATAAGGGAAAGGAGCTGGAGGAGCTGGATGTGCAGGCCGTGATCAACCTGCACCCGGAAGTGGTGATCATCGATGAGCTGGCGCATACCAATATCGAAGGCAGCAAGAATGAAAAACGCTGGCAGGATGTGATGGACATTCTGGATGCGGGCATCAATGTCATCAGCGCCGTGAATATCCAGCATATCGAAAGCCTCAACGAGGAGATAAGGAACATTTCGGGGGTAGAGGTGGCTGAGCGCATACCGGACAGTGTGCTGAGGGAGGCGGACGAGGTGGTGAACATCGACCTTACGGCGGACGAGCTGGTGACCCGGCTGAAGGAGGGCAAGATCTATACACAGGACAAGATAGAGACCGCGTTGAAGAATTTCTTCCGGGCGGATAGGATACTGCAGCTGCGGGAGCTGGCGCTGAAGGAAGTGGCGTCACAGGTGGAGCGGAAGATCGAGACCGAGCTGCCCAGGAGCACACATTTGCGGGCGGAACGTTTTCTGGCCTGTATCGGCAGCAATCATGAAACAGCGAAAAAGGTTATTCGTAAGGCGGCCCGGCTGGCCGCTTATTATCATTCAAAATGGATCGTGCTGTATGTACAGACGCCAAAAGAGGATGGAGATAAGATCGGGTTGGCCGCACAACGCCATCTGATCAATAATTTCAAGCTGGCGACCGAGCTGGGGGCGGAAGTGATCAGGATGAAGCAAAGCAATATTGCCAAAGGTATCATGGAAACAGCGGAGCAGCATGGCATCACTACCATTTGCATCGGCAAGCCGCATCTCAGCCTGTACAATGTGATCCTCAGCACGGCCGTATTCAATCAACTTTTAAACAAGCTGGCCGCATCGGACATCGATGTGGTAATACTTTCCTGATATGAGCGTACGATTAAAAACCAAATTGTCGGTGGGGTTGCTTTTCCTTTTTATCGTCATTCTTTTATTTGGCGTGCTGGGGCTTTTTTATATCAATCGTCTGAGCAATGAAGGGCGTCAGGTGCTCCAGAACAATTACGAGTCGCTGACCTATTGCAACAGGATGCTGGCTTCGCTGGAAAATATCAATGTAAAGAAAGATGCCGCCGGGGTCTTCCGGGAAAATCTGCGCAAACAGCAGGCGAATATCACCGAAATAGGAGAGAGGGAGGCTACTGATGACCTGACCAGGAACTATAACGACATGCTGGCCAACCCCTCCGACACCAGCAATTATCCGGATATACGGCGGTCCATCTACCGGATACAGGAAGTAAATGAAATGGCCATCCAGCGAAAAAGCGCCACAGCGCAGCATACGGCCGAAAATGCGAAAAGCACTCTCGGGGTCGTCTTTACCATCCTTACCCTGGTGGCCTTTACTTTTATATTCAATCTGCCCGGTATCATTTCCGACCCTATCCGCAGTCTTTCGGAAGGTATACAGGAAATAGCGGGGAAAAATTATAAGAAGCGCATCTATCTCAAGCAGGATGATGAGTTTGGCGATCTGGCCAATGCCTTCAATATAATGGCGGGCAAGCTGGATGAATACGAGAGCAGCAACCTGGCCAGGATCAAGTTCGAAAAAAGCCGTATCGAGACCATCATCAACCAGATGCGGGATGGCATCATCGGTCTGGATGAAAAAAAGAATATCCTTTTTCTCAATGCCGTCGCGGAAAAGCTGCTGGGACTGAAGGAGGCGGATATCAACGGGAGGTATGCTCCCGACGTCGCGCTGGCCAATGATCTGATGCGGACATTGCTGCAGGTTGAGCCAAAAAAGACAGAGCTGAAGATCTATGCCGACAATAAGGAAAGCTATTTCAACAAAGATGTGCTGGATGTTACCAATAACGAGGCCGTCATCGGCCAGGTGATCGTATTGCGTAACATTACTCCTTTCCATGAGCTCAATGAGGCAAAGACGAACTTCATAGCTACCGTCTCCCATGAGCTGAAAACGCCTATCTCGTCCATCAAGATGAGCGCCCGCCTGCTCACCGACAAAAGAGTAGGGGATCTAAGCAACGAGCAGCAGGAGCTGATACGCAGCATTACCGACGATGCCGACCGGCTGTTGAAGATCACGGGTGAGCTGCTGAATATGTCCCAGGTGGAGACGGGCAAGATCCAGCTGAAGCTGCAGACGGCGGAACCCTCGGTGATCGTGAACCAGGCCATCCAGGCAGTGCAGTTCCAGGCGCAGCAGAAGCATGTGCAGATAAAGGCGGATATTGCCAACGGCCTCCCGCCGATACAGGCGGATGTGGAAAAGACATCGTGGGTGCTGATCAATTTCCTCACCAACGCCATCAAGTATTCGCCGGAGGACGCCGGGATAGAGGTCTGTGCTTTCAGGAAAGATGGCAGGGTGGAATTCCTGGTAAAGGATCATGGCAATGGCATTGAAGAAAAGTATCTTCCCAGGATATTCGACCGCTATTTTAAGGTACCCGGTTCATACGACCACAATGGCACCGGACTGGGGCTCTCTATTTCAAAAGAATTTATCGAAGCCCAGGGCGGATGTATCTGGGTGGACAGCCGTCTGGGCGAGGGTAGTCAATTCGGGTTTGCTTTTACTCCTGCCTGATCACCGTATAACCGTCAAAAAAACAGATAAAACCCTGCTTCCGGACAGGCGAAAAGGCAAGAAATATGTAAAGAAAAAATTTACGTACTTAACTACGTCATATATAAGGGTTTATACCTACTGTTTGGAACATTTCAGTAAAAATGACCGCAGAAGTTTTTTGTCTGTAAAAAGAAAATGGAGTAAATTAGGGGTCTAATAGGATAAGGTTTAATGGTTATGGTATTTGATTAGTGCATCCCCCGCTAACACGGGGGATTTTTTTTGCCCCTCATTATCTGGAATTTATGTCGGGGGCAAAAAAGGTTTATGATGGCCCTTCGGGCAGCGGATCTGCGGTCCGCTCTGTTATGCTCCGACTTGCCGTAAGGGGCATTATACTAAAACGGTTTTTTATTATTTCTTTCAAAAACGGTATATTTATAGAAGGGAATGATCTTCACTACACATCCCTATACCCCACCTAGGCTCAATTGATTAGCAGTAATTCCAGGAACCGCCGAAGCGGTTCGTCGGAGGATAGACATTGGATAATTTCCAAAACGAACGTGTGATGCAAAAAATGAACAATGGTTTCAGCATCCTGACTGTAGAGGACAACCCCAGCGATCTTTTCCTGATAGAACGTATGCTTAGGCAATCCAGTCTGGGCATCGTCAGGTTGTATTCAACGGACAGGATTCGACGGGCATATGAGATATTACAATCGGAGGAGATCAATCTCGTGCTGCTGGATCTCACGTTGCCGGACAGTTTCGGCATCAATTCCTTTCTTCAGCTAAAGCCTGCGGTGCAGAAGATCCCGGTGATCATACTTACCGGTCTGTCCGATACCAATCTGGCCGTAGAGGCTATAAAGGAAGGCGCTCAGGACTACCTTGTAAAGGGGGAGTTCAGCGAAGGACTGCTCACAAAATCCATCCAATACAGCGTGGAGCGGAAGCGCACGCTGGAGAATCTGCGTGAAAGCAACGAGCGGTTCAATACTGTCGTAAAGGCGACGAATGACGCCATATGGGACTGGAACCTCCTTACCAATGAGGTGTTTTTGGTCGGTGACGCCTACAAGCAGCTGTTCGGGTATGATATTGTCGATGCCGTCAGCCCCCAGGATTTCTGGGAGGGTATCCTTCATCCGGATGACAAATGCCGTGTCCTGGAGAGGCTGCGGAGCATCATCCTGGAGAGCAAGGTGACAAAATGGGAGGATGAATATCGTCTGAAAAAAAGCAATGGTGAATATGCATATGTTCATGACCGCGGGTATATTATTTACTCCTCCGACAACCGCCCCCAGCGTGTCATCGGGGCAATTCAGGATATCACCGCGCGGCGGCGGTCTGAAGAGATCATCCGTACCTCGGAAGAAAAGTATAAGAAGATATTCTACAAGAATCCCTATCCAACCTGGATATATGACCTGGATACACTCCATATCATGGAGGTCAACGACGCTGCCCTGGAAAAATATGGATTCGACAAGAATGAATTCATGCAGCTGACCATGCGGGACCTGCATCCACCCGGCGAGGCGGAGGAATTCCTGGAGAGCATCGTGAGCCTGGCAAATATGCAGCCTGTCGAGAAGAAGCTATGGCATCACAGCAACAAGGCAAAGGAGATCATGATCGTGGAGATAACTTCCCACCTGATCGACTATTTTGGGAAGATGTCGATGCAGGTAATTATCAATGATGTCACTGAAAGGGTCAGGCTGGAAAAGGAGCTGGCCCTGCAACAGAAGCTCAAGCAGCAGCAGATCACCGAAGTGGTGCTAGGCGCCCAGGAGCGCGAGCGGTTCGAGCTGGGACAGGAGCTGCATGACAATATCAACCAGATCCTGGCTACTTCCAAGCTATACCTGGATGTCGCCATCGAGGAGACGGAACCGCGGATAGAGCTGCTGGCCAAGAGCCGCAAGAATATTTCCATGGCCATCGAGGAGATACGCAAGCTGTCCAAGGAGCTGATCACGCCTACGCTGAATGATCTTGGGCTGATCCAGTCCATCAAGGAGCTGATACGCAGCATCCTCGCGGTGAAGAAAATGAAGATCCGGCTGAATATCACAGGCCTGGACGAAAGCACGCTGCTGCCCGAGCAGAAGATAAATGTCTATCGTATCATACAGGAGCAGCTGAACAATATCCTCAAACACGCCCAGGCCACCCATGTAAGCATCGAGCTCAACAAGGAGAATGAGCAGATATCTCTTTCGGTAAAGGATGATGGGAAGGGGTTCGATCCCCGGATGCGGCGTAAAGGGGTCGGTATCTCCAATATAATCAGCAGGGCAGAATTATACAATGGAAGAGTAGAGATCGATTCCGCTCCCGGTAAAGGCTGCAAACTGGAGGTCATTCTGAATTCAAAGGCTTTGCCGGAGCAAGCCTGATTTACAACAACTTATTGTTGTTACCCCGATGCTCGATACAGAAGGGGTACTGTTTCGCCAGGAGGTTCAACCTGCGGATCGTCTCTTCATCGGGAGGAGATGCCAATGGCGTATCCTTAAGCTTTTTGGCTTGAGGGTGGCGAACAATCTTGGCGGTTGGCAAGGCGGTCAGTGGAGAGCTGACGGAATTAACCGTCGCGGTAAGTGCATTTGGCTTCATCTGATAGAGGTGTTAAAGATTTAAAGAATTGGTTAAACTAAACACGCATCTTTTCTTATGCAAGCGGTTTTCGTTAGGGAGAAGGTCATTAGAAGGGTAGGTTATTCACATGTTATGAAGGTATGACAAAATGCGAATCGGCGCGCATTTCAGCGCATATTTTTACAAAAATTTTTTATGCAATCGGGTGATTTTTAGACCGCTGCGTATTTGGTACACATAAAAACGTTTTAGTGCTTTCAGTGCGCCCGGAACATGTCTTTCCCCATGACCGCGCGGTATTTTTTGTACAGCAGCCGGGCGATGGACACCGTCTTGCCTGCAGGGCTTGTTGGATAGTCTTTCCGGCTGTTGACCCACTCCCATTCCCATGCGCTGATCTTTTTATCGAATGCCTCCAGATCGGGCTGTAATGAGCCTTCCACGCAATTTCGGAGCAAATCGAAGAACTGCTGCCACCGGGCCTTGTAAAAATCCGTCAGCAGACCGCTCCATTGACGGCAGGAGTATTCATGAAGAGGGCTGTTGGCATCGCCCCAGAGGGTGATCAGGTCGCGGGCATTTCGTTCATACAGGTCCTTTTCAGCTGCTGTGGTCCCCCAGCGACGTGCGTCGGCGATCCAGGGTCCGAGAAGAAAATCCTTCCGGGTGGCCAGCAGCTTGTCCATATCGTCGATGAGCTCCAGGAAGCGGCGGGTGGAGCTGGCAAAGGCGCTGCTGTTTTTTTCCCTGTAAGCCTGTATCCATTTTTCCTGGAGGGTGTGGGCATAATTGGCCAGGGTCTGGCGGGTGATGTCTGCCAGGTCGTATTGAAATCCATCGCTGTTGTGACATGCGGGCGCAGCCTCCATAAAGCGGTCCCATGCGGGGAGCAGGTCGGAAGGCTCGTAGTTCAGCTTCGTACGTGTCCAGACAGTGGCCGCTGAAAATGTAGGCCGGCCGGTGATGATCGACTCCGCCCCATCGCGGATATCTTTCCCATTGTATACGGTGTTGCGCAAGATCTTCCAGGCTGCAATAGCTGACTTGTCCGTATGTCCATATCTGTTGGTCACGTAATCTGGCAGCCATTTGTCGAGGTCGATGGCGGAGTCGCGCCATGTATGGGCTGTCATCAATTCATACAGGACGGGGTTCTGCTCGATGCCTTCCATGGTAAGACCGATGCCCTGCATCCTGCCGGAGGCCTTATCGCGCAGCGCTGCGGCGGGGCCTGAAGCTACTCCATCCATCCGGCCGAACATGCTTATGTTGCCGCCAAAATTGTGTATCATATTCCAGATCCAGGGCTTCCCGTAAAATGCATTTGTTCGTCTCCAGATGGGTTCGATCTCTGCCGCCAGGTCCAGCAACAGCATGTGTTCATTGGGGACAGCATCCAGCAGAGCTTTTATCTGTGGAGCATTCCAAAACTTCCGGTCGCTATAAAAAAGCCATCCCTGCATGACCCAGATCGCGGCTGTATCGGCCGAGCGCATGCCTTCATAAAGACGCCGGCTCAGGTCTGCCAGGAAAGCAGGATCGTCCGAAGGCGGCTCATTCTCGTTGAATGTATCGGAGGAATAGAGATGGTCGGTGCCAAAAATGCGGGTCTGTGTTTCTAAAAATTTTTTACCGATGATGGCGAACATCGGGTCCGAAGGATCGAGGATATAGGTGTCGGCAAATCCATTCTTCCAATTGGTGGTCTTGATCTTTGCGGAGGGGAAATGTTTTGAAAAGGCTGCCGGCACATGACCTGTGAAGGCCGGCAACACCGGCCGCATACCCAATGAGCGCTGACGTTGCAGTATTTTTTTCTGCAGCTCCGCATGGCTTTTGATCCAGCTCAGCGGCAGGGGGCCTCCCCATCCATCCAGATTGCCCATCCAGCCCCATGCGAAGTAAGCGGGACCGCTAAAAAACGCCTGTAATTCCTCATCCGGGAATCCCAGTTCTTTATATACCGTATACCAGGTATATTCCTCTCCGGTGATGGCCAGCGGGGTATTGATGCCGTGAAGGGCCATCCAGTCTATCTCCTTTTCCCAACGAGGCCAGTCCCACCAGCTCATGCTATAGTTGAAGGTGCAGTAGTTGAGATAGTAACGATAAGTATAAGGAGTCGTCCTGTGTATCTTCACCGGAACTTCAGGCAGCCGCTGATCCTGGAAGAAGTCCAAATGCGTGCCATTCCAGGTGATCTGGAAATGACAGTACTCATTGAGGTAATAATAGAGGGCCGAGGCAAGCGCGACGCCCGTGCTGCCGCGGAGAATGATCTTGTGCTTTGGCCCCTGCTCTATTTCAAAAGCATCTTTGTTCTCCGCTGACGGTAATGTTTCCAATATAAGATCATTGGCCTGTTCAGCAGGCAGTATCCGCCGGATGAGGGAGTCTGCGGCAGGAAGGATGTCCTGTTGAGCTTTGCAGGTAAGGAAGGCTGTTAGTACAGCGCTCAGCAGCAAAGAGAATTTGATTAACATGCGTTAAAGATACGTCTCTGTGGCGTTACCTACAAGGAACCGCTGGAAGCGGTTCGTCCATAACCGAGCCTCTGGCGAAGGTTACGAACGAGAAGGACCTTTCGAAGTACCCGAGCGAAGCGAAGGGTACGAACGAGACAGACCGTGACGAAGCAGGTCTGCGAAGTTCCCCGCCGAAGTCCTCAGACATTAGCGATATGCGGGAATTGGGCTATTTTTCCGGTGAGACCAATTCCCGCACTATATATATGTAATGGTAACTGTCCTTGTCCGGGCCGGTATAAGGATGGTCTATATTCAGCTGACGACCGTGCATGCGCAGGTTCAGAAGAGAGCTGTCGGCGGCAATGAGCAACCCGTGGCCTAGTCCATCCGTAAGCTTACACCAGCGAATATCCGTCCATGTGCCCGTATCATCCGCAGGGGGATGATAAATGTCGG
>Ga0068857_100002663_pt1 | contig 14658 bp, 13 predicted proteins | sample KBSCornC72_FD_66591 | JGI IMG/M metagenome (GOLD analysis project Ga0068857, IMG submission 66591) | Corn rhizosphere microbial communities from Kellogg Biological Station, Michigan, USA - KBS Corn C7-2 | ecosystem: Host-associated > Plants > Roots > Rhizosphere > Soil ...
AGGCGATCCATCCGACGCTCGACGTGGCCAGGCTGTCGCGCCAGGCCGTGCTCGAGGGCATGCGCCCGCTGCGCCTGGCCGGCCTGATGAAGGTGGCCGAGGGCCTGACGACGCTCGATGAGGTGCTGCGCTGCACGCCGCAGTGGGTCAGCAGTAGGGCGGCGTAGGAGCGCTCGTACCACCGCTGCCAATGTGCGGTTGCCGCTTCGCGCTTGCGTGGGTCGCGTGAGCGACAGGCCGGGCAGGGGCTCCGCTTTCCGGCTTGCCCCGCGTCGCAATCCGGCCTGGACGGCGCGGATTCACGAACGACGGATCGCAGCCCCGATGTTCCTTCTCGTGTCCGACGAGCGCGGCGCCTTCGGCGCTGCGGGCTTGAAGTAGCGCTCCGTGATGCCCATGAAACAGTCGGCCCACGGTTGTTGCCGCGCCGGAATCAGCCGTTTACCGATGGCCGCTCCCGGCCTGATCACTCGGGCGCTTGCGCGAGCACGGGGGCGAGGCCGTTCCACTACCGGATTGTTGCGCCCGCAAGCCAGTACCGGTCGCTCGCCGCACCGACGATCGTGGGCGCGGGCACGGGCGATTGCGTCGTCAGCCGGCTTGCCTGATCGAACACGTAGACGCTCCCGCCGGCGCTGACGTACAGACGGTCGTTGGCGCTGTCGACCGCGAGTGACGTGGGCGGCGCGGGCAGCAGCCGCAGGCCGACGAACGTGGGCGAAGCCGTGCTGGCGTTGAGCATCAGTCCGATGCCGCCTCCTGCGCCGTCGGCGACGTAGACGATGTCGCGCGCCGTATCGCACGCCAGTGCCACGCCGTCGATGCCGGTCCCGAACTCCTGGGTCGGGGCGGCGATCCAGTACTTTGACGCCGACGCTTGCGACAGCACACGGATACCCGATCCGTCACTCGCGTAGACGATGTCGCGCACGGGATCATAGGTCGCGGACTCTGTCCAGTGCCCGAGCGTCACGACGAAGTCCGGCGAGGAGGTCGCCGTGCTCGCGGAGCCCACTCGGCGAATGATCGCATCGTCCACCGTCGTGTAGATCATGTCGCGCTCGAAGACCCACAACGTGTCGCTGGCTCCGTCGACCGCCATGCCCTGGATCTGCTGTGAGTTCTCGAGCGAGATGGATCGCGCCGGCATCGCGCCGGCCCCCAGCGTGCGCGCATGCTCGAAGACGCGGATCTGCGCCGAGCTGTCGTTGGAGGTGTGCGGCGGCGTCGTCGCCACGTACAGCAAGTCGTGCACCGGGTCGTATGCCACCGGGCCGTCAGTGTTCGAAAGCAACGCCAGGTTGTGCCCCGCGGCCGTGGAGCCGGCGGGCGGCGTGGTGCTGTCAAACCCGGCGACAGCGGCCGTGCTCGCGTCAACCACGAACAGCGAACTCGGATGTGCCGGCGGCGGCGATGCCGGCCCGCCTCCGCCACATCCGGCGATGAAGCACGACAGCACAACCGTCGCCGACCAGCAGGTCGAGGCGACAAGACCGGATCGAACCTTCATGGTGGCTTTCCCTGGCCCGAACGTCTCTTGCGTCCGGTTCGCGGCAGTCTAACGTCGTTTCGATGGATGCGGCAACGGGGGCGTCCACCGGGCCGGCCAGAGCTGGCGTCACGCATCGGCCACAAGCTGCCAAGAATCCGACCTTGTTCCCGGAGGCGGCCTGGGTGGCAAACATTGCTTCCACAGCCGATCGCCGCCCACCCGATGCCAAGCGAAGGAAAGCCATTGCGGAGGTCACGAGCCGGCCACAAGCCGCCCATTCGGCTCTTGCGCTTCAACGGTGTCCAGCGGCCAGCCTTGCGATTCTGATGCCGATAGACGCCTGTCGGCCGCAAGCGGACCGCCGCGACTGCCAGCTTGCGGGCAGGCAGCCTGGGACTTCAATCGCGGCATCAGTCCTTGGTTGAATGGCAACGCAGCGCAAGCGATGGCAAACGATCGACGGGAGCTGCGCAGCGGCTGCGGCCCTGCGCGCTTGCCCATGGAACGACAGCTTTGCCGTCCATCTTCTGACGTGGTGTCGTGGCAAGCTCCCTTCCGCGGTCTTTGTGTGATGACCGATCGCGTGCGGCATCAAACGGGCCGCAAGCCTCGCGATTCGCACGAGTCGGCGCTCGTGGCGCCGTCCCTCGTCTGAACCGGGATGCTCTCAAGCCCCCGATTCTGGGGGCGCGGCTAGCCACGTGCAGCACTGCTCGCGCTCAGTACCTTGGCCACTGACGACCAGCTCGACGACACCGGAACCCGAGAGAGTGACTGCTGGCCGGAATGTGTCCGCGAGCCTCAGGACCGCCGGCCGGTCTTGTTCTTGCGTCCTGCGACCTTCGGGGCCGCGGACGCAAGGAGCGCGTCACGGCAAACCGAGAGGAATTCATCGGCCAACGGCGAGTCGTCGGGGCATGCCCGCGACATGACGAGGGCGCCCACCGCATGTGCCAGTGCGTCCAGGGTCTTGGCGCGCGCCTCGCCGGCCTCGGACGAACCCGGCGCCGCGTGCCGGCTGGTCAGCGCGGCAACGAGGTCTTCGACCCCGGCCGCAAACGCGACCCGCACCGCCTCGGGCTGGCGGGCGGTATCCCCACTCAGGGCCGCCATCGTGCAGCCGGTCGCTCTTGAGTCCCGGTGTTCTCTCGACAGGTATTGCTCCACGAACTCCACCGGGCCGACGCCCTCGCTCATCGCGATGGTCTGCGCGATGCCGCATGCCGTCGATTCCGCGATCAGGTCAGCCTTGGAGCCGAACTGCTTGTAGAAGCCGCCGTGGGTGAAGCCCGCGGCCGCCATCAGGTCAGCCACGCCGACGCCGTCGTATCCGTGCTCGCGAAACAGGGTGGACGCCGTCTCGACGACATGCGCCCGGTTCGCTTGAGCCTGTGCCTTGCTGACCTTCATTTCCCGACAACCGTGAGTTCCTGCATGAACGAGCTCACTATACATTGATGTCGAACGTCATCCAACGCTTGACATGTTGGATTATGCTCGTCATCATTGCGCCATCGACAGTTTCGGCCCTCGTGCCAGAGCCAGCCACCACGGCTCTCGGACTCGACAGCAGGAGCGTCGGCAGTAGCGCCCGCGCTCGCGTCCCTCTTCCAACAGGAAATCGATCATGTCCGTCCTCCCGACCGTCCTCATCACGGGTGCCTCCGCGGGCATTGGCGCCACCTACGCCGAGCGCTTCGCGCAGCGCGGCCACGACCTCGTGCTGGTTGCACGCGACAGCGTGCGGCTGGAGGCGCTCGCCGTCCGCCTTCGCACCCGGCACGGCATCGCCGCCGACATGCTGCCGGCCGACCTCACCCACCAAGCCGACCTGGCCGCGGTGGAGGCCCGGCTGCGTGACGATGCCCGCATCGGGATCCTCGTCAACAACGCCGGCATGGCGCACTCGGGCGGGTTCCTGCAGCAAGACGCCGACGGCATCGACCGCCTCATCGCCCTCAACATCACCGCGCTGACGCGGCTCGCCGGCGCCGCTGCTTCGCGCTTCGCGCTGTCGGGCAGGGGTGCCATCGTCAACATCGGCTCGGTCGTAGGCTTGGCACCTGAATTCGGCATGACGATCTACGGGGCGACCAAGGCGTTCGTCCTGTTCCTGTCGCAGGGGCTGAATCTGGAGCTTTCATCGAAGGGCGTCTATGTGCAGGCGGTTCTGCCCGCGGCGACTCGCACGGAGATCTGGGAGCGTGCGGGCATCGACGTCAACTCGCTCCCCGAGGTGATGGAAGCGAGCGACCTGGTCGACGCGGCCCTCGTCGGGTTCGACCGCCGCGAACTGGTCACGATCCCGCCATTGCAGGTCGCCGGTCGCTGGGACGCGCTGGACGGCGCTCGCCAGGCCCTGCTCTCGGACATTCGGCAGGCGCAGGTGGCCGAACGCTATCGCTCGCAAGGCTGATCGCCTCCTGCCACCCAACAAGGCAAGACTGCCATGACCCCACCTCTCCTGAGATCCGCCCTCCGCGTGCTGGCGCTCTGCGCAGCGCTTGCGTTGCCGAATGCCGAGGCCAGCAACGCCATCCCGCCGGACGCAAGCCCTTCGACGACCACGTGTGTTCGGCCCGTCACCTGGAAAGATGTTCCGACGCAATTCGTCTCTGCAGGCGGCGTGGACTTCGCGTACCGGGAGCTCGGCCGGCAGAACGGCGGCGTCCCCGTCGTGCTGCTCGTTCACCTGGCCGGCGTGATGGACAACTGGGATCCGCGCGTGGTCGATGGCCTGGCCTCGAAGCACCACGTCATTGCCTTCGACAATCGCGGCATCGGCTCTTCCAGCGGCAAGCCGGCCAACACGATGGAACAGATGGCTGACGACGCCATCACGTTCATCAAGGCCAAGGGATTCCAGCAGGTCGACCTCTTCGGCTTCTCGATGGGCGGGATGATCTCGCAGGAGATCGTTCTGAAGGAGCCGCAGCTGGTGCGCAGGATGATCCTGGCGGGCACCGGGCCGGCCGGAGGCGAGGGCATCAGCGCGGTGGCGGGCGTCGCGAACTACGACCTGATGCGCGCCAAGCTCACCGGGCAAGATCCGAAGCAGTACCTGTTCTTCACGCCCACGCCCAAGGGCATCGGGGCCGGCAAGGCCTTCCTCGAGCGCCTGCAGGAGCGCACGGACAACCGAGACGCGGAGATCGCGATCGGCGCCTATGTCGCGCAGCTGCAGGCGCTCAGCGCGTGGGGGCAGAAGGCATCGGCGGACCTCTCGGTCGTCAATAAGCCCGTCCTGGTGGCCAACGGCGACGCGGATCGAATGGTTCCGACTCCCAACTCGTACGACCTTGCGCGGCGGCTACCCAACAGCCAGCTGGTCATCTATCCCGATGCGGGCCATGGCGGCATCTTCCAGTACGAAGAAGACTTCGTTCCCAAGGCCTTGGCCTTCCTTGCGAACTGAGTCTTGCCTGAGAAGACCGCAGGCGCACTCACGGCGCCAGGCCATTGAATGCGACGGCATGCACATGATTGAAACGCACCTGACCGTCCCCCGGCGCCTCGCATCGGCAGCAACGCTGGACGCGCCAGCAACAAGGACCGCCATGAAAGCATTTGTACTCGAGCGCTACAGCAAGAAGCGGGCGCTGAAGATGACGGACGTACCGACGCCGCGATTGCGCGACGACGAGGTGCTCGTGGAGGTGCACGCCGCCGGCGTCAACTTGATCGACTCCAAGATCCGCGACGGCGAGTTCAAGCTCATCCTCCCCTACGAGTTCCCGCTCGTGCTGGGCCACGACGTGGCAGGCGTCGTGGTGAAGGTCGGTGCGCGCGTGAGGCAGTTCAAGGTGGGCGACGAGGTCTACGCCCGCGTGGACGACCTGCGTATCGGCACGTTCGCGGAGTTCGTGCCGGTCAGGGAAGCCTCGCTCGCGCTCAAGCCGACGACCCTCTCGATGGAAGAGGCGGCGTCGATTCCGTTGGTGGCCTTGACCGCCTGGCAGGCCCTCGTTGAACGGGCGAAACTGAAAGAAGGCCAGAAGGTCTTCATCCAGGCAGGTTCCGGCGGCGTGGGCACGTTCGCGATCCAGCTGGCCAAGCATCTGGGGGCGACCGTCGCGACGACGACAAGCGCGGGCAACGTCGAACTCGCCAAGAGCCTCGGTGCCGACGTCGTCATCGACTACAGGACGCAGGACTTCGAGCAGATCTTGCGCGACTACGACGTCGTCCTGAACAGCCAGGACGGCAAGACACTCGAGAAGTCCCTTCGTGTCCTGAAGGCCGGCGGAAAGCTGATTTCCATCTCGGGACCGCCCGACCCGTCGTTCGCCAAGGTCAGCGGTGCTCCGGGCTTCGTCAAGCTGGTGATGCGCCTGCTGAGCTTCGGAATCCGGCGCCGGTCCGGGCGCCGCGGCGTCGACTATTCGTTTCTCTTCATGCATGCCGACGGTGGCGAGCTGCGCGAAATCGGCCGCCTCATCGACACCGACGTCATACGGCCGGTGCTGGACAGAGTTGTCCCCTTCGACCAGACCAACGAAGCGATGGCCTACGTCGAAGCCGGCCGCGCCAAGGGCAAGGTCGTCATCAAGGTGAAGTAGGGCGGCATCGTCGCACAGCGGTCCGTGTCCACCTTGCCTCACCCGAATCCCAAAGTCCGGATCGAAGCCTTGTAGCGCAACGTTTCCCGAACGCAAGGAGAACGATATGAGTCGAAGCATCGCCGCCAAGAGCGGCAAGCGTGCGCTGGTGACCGGTGCGTCGAGCGGCATCGGCGCGGCCATCGCGCGGGAACTGGCCAAGCTCGGCTTCGATCTCGTCCTGACCGCCCGGCGGCGCGACGCGCTCGAGGCGGTTGCCGCGACCTGCCACGGTGTCGAGGTCCAGATCGTCACTTCGGACCTCGGCAAGCCCGATGCAGCGCAAGCCTTGTGGGCAGAAGCCACCACCGGCGGCCCGATCGACGTCCTGATCAACAACGCGGGCTTCGGCTACTTCCGCCGCTTCGAAGCGGTCGACTGGGCGCGAGACGCCGAGCTCATCCAGCTCAACATGACTTCCCTGGTCGCGCTCGCGCGCTGCTTCGTCGATGCGCACAAGAAGAGCACCGTCCCGGCGCACATGGTGAACATCGCGTCGACCGGTGCCTATCAGTCGGTGCCCAACATGGCGCTGTACGCCGCCTCCAAGGCCTTCGTTCGCAACTTCAGCGAGGCGCTGCATGACGAGCACCGCGGCACGCCGCTCTCGGTGACCTGCATTTGCCCTGGAGGCACCGAGACAGCGTTTCATGCGGCATCCGGCGGCGGTGACTACTCGTGGATCGCGACCGCATCGACGAAGAGCGCGGAGTTCGTCGCGCACGCTGCGATCCGGGCGATGTCGAGCCGCAAGCGCACTGTGGTCCCCGGGCTCTTAAACAAGCTGTCGTGCTTCGGTGTGCGCTTCTTGACACGGCGCTTCGCGTCGCGAGTCGCGACCCAAGTGCTCGGCAAGCCGCGGTTTGCGCTGCCGCTGCGCAGAACGGCCTGAAGCCGGCTGCGCGCCGGCGCCAGATCCCCCTGTGACCATCCAAACCCAAGGGCTCGAGATGAAAGCCAGATACCTTTCCACCCTGGTGGCGGCCATCGCGGCCGTCACTGCAACGACGAACGCGATGGCGGCCGACGGCAGGTCGATCGCGACCGAGAACGGCTGCATGGCTTGCCACTCGTCCGGAGAACCGATGATCGGGCCGTCCTTCGAAAAGATTTCGGCGCGCTACAGGGGCCGGCCGGAGGCGGCCGCGGACCTTCTCCAGAGCATCAAGGGCGGTAGCCGGGCGAAATGGGGTGTCATGGTGATGAAGCCGGATACCAAGCTTTCGGACGACGAGGCCCGTGCCGTCGTGGACTGGCTCTTGGCCAATTGACCTGGCGAATCTCGAGGCTCCTCCGCTCGAACCCGGGCCTGCCCCGACAGTTCAGCATGGCGGTGCAGAGCGTCCATGACAAGCCCGTTCACGAAGGATCCCTTCATGCGGCGACGAAGCAACCGAAAGCAAGAGACGCGCGATGCGCTTCTTCGCAGCAGCAGCGCCATTGCCAAGAAGCATGGTTTCGAGTGTTCCGGTATCGATCGGTTCATGGGCGCGATCGGCATGGCGGGGGGCACGTTCTACAGCCACTTCGAATCAAAGGACGCGCTGCTCGCGGTTCTCGTGGAACGCGAGCTTCGAAACAGCTGGGACATGCTCTGCGTGGGCAAGGACGCATCAGGAGCTGATTTCGACCAACGAATTCGTGCCTACCTCAGCTCGACGCACGTCCTGCAACCGGAGATCGGTTGCGCGATGACCTCGCTTGCTGCCGAAATTGCACGGGCAGGCCCTGCGATCCGCACGACGGCAGAGCGCGGGCTGACGAGACTCCATCGGGACTGGCGCTCTCAATTGGGCGGCGATGGCGAGCGCTCCTGGACATTGCTTGCGCAATGCGTCGGCGCGGTCACGCTCGCTCGCATGGTCGAGAGCGAATCCGTCCGGTCGAAAATCCTGACTTCCAGCCTTCGCGCTGCGGCGCAGTCGTTCGATGCACTCCGGAAGGATCAGGGAGTTCCCGGAAGATCTCGTCCTGCGCGCGCCTGATTGGCACGGACGGCCCCGTTCTGGGGCCTCCGCCGGGCGCGGTCAAGGATTCATGCTCCGCCGGGATGCCATGAAAACCGATTTCCGACGAGTACGGGAGTCCGGTGAGTGGCCGTAGGCGGAAGTGCCGCTGAAGTTCGCCAAGGACTGCGATCGCTGCCAAGCCGCTCTCTGAACGCTGACCTCCAGGGTGAGAGCGGTCGATGCAGAGGTGCGTGACCCGACAGTCTCGATGTCCCGTTTGGGGCATTGAGTTCGACAAAGCGAACTTCGGCTCGGGGTCGACTGCTGCCGAAAGCGCCGCTCGGAAGCGGTCATTCCGGCGCCTGGACGGACCATGAATCGTTCAATTGCGTTGACCGGGCGCGTTGGCGCCCGCTTTGCGGCGCCCCTGGCTGTCGGACGACCGAAGCACCCCGCCAGCCGACATCGCCTTGGCCGGCTTCGAGCTGCAGCCGAACTGCGATCTTCGCGTGAGCGGCCGTTGCGCCGGCCATGAGGCGAGTCTGAACCCATTGCATAGCGGACGGCTCGCCCGGGCAGGTGCGAATGCGGCCTTGCCAAGACACGATCCCGCTGCCGCACCGCGCCGGGTAAGCTGGCGCATGGCTTCTGAAGACGGCACGACGCCAACGCTTGCCACGCTGGACACCACCACCCCGGTGCCGCGTCCGCAACGCCTGTGGCCCGGCGTCGCGCTCGCGACGGCCGGCTCCATCGCCTTCTCCGGCAAGGCGATCATCGTCAAGCTCGCGTACCGCTACGGCGTCGACGCGGTGACGCTGATCATGTACCGCATGCTGTTCGCGCTGCCGCTGTTCGCGGTTATCGCGTGGTGGGCGGGACGCGGCAAGCCGGGGCTCACGGCGCGCGACTGGCGCATCGTCGCCGGGCTGGGCTTCTCGGGCTACTACCTCGCGAGCTTCCTCGACTTCGCGGGCCTGGCCTACATCAGCGCGGGCCTCGAGCGGCTCGTGCTGTACCTGAACCCGACGCTGGTTCTGCTGATCGGGCGCGTGCTGTTCAAGCGCCGCGTCGAGCGGTCGCAGCTGCTCGCGCTGGCCGTCAGCTACGGCGGCGTGCTCCTGGTGTTCGGCCACGAGGCGCACGTCGGCGGCGGCCATGTCGCGCTCGGCGTGGCGCTGGTGTTCGGCAGCGCGATCAGCTACGCCACCTACATGGTGTTCAGCGGCGAGGAGGTCCGGCGCCTGGGCTCGCTGCGCCTGACGGGCCTGGCCAGCACGGTGGCCTGCGGCCTGTGCCTGCTGCAGTTCGTGCTGCTGCGGCCGCTGTCGGCGGCGGCGGTCGCGCCGCAGGTGCTGTGGCTGTCGGTGCTCAACGCCACGGCCTGCACCGTCGCGCCGGTGCTGATGGTGATGATGGCCATCGAGCGCATCGGCGCCACGGTGGCGGCGCAGACGGGCATGGTCGGGCCGCTGAGCACGATCCTCATGGGCATCGTGATCCTGGGCGAGCCGTTCACGATGTGGATCGCGATGGGCACCGTCTTCGTGCTGTCGGGCATCTGGCTGCTGGCGAGATCCAGGCCGAAGACCTGAGAATGGGAGGTCACGAGGACCCCCGATGAACTTCGACTGGCACAACCCCTACGCCACCGTGCGCAGCCCCGTGTTCGCGCGCAACGTGGTCTCGACCTCCCATCCGCTGGCCTCGCAGGCCGGGCTGCGCATGCTGCTCGAAGGCGGCAACGCGATCGACGCGGCGATCGCGGCGGCCGCGGCGTTGACCATCGTCGAGCCGGTGTCCAACGGCCTGGGCAGCGACCTGTTCGCGATCCTGTGGGACGGCCAGCGGCTGCTCGGGCTCAACGCGTCGGGTGTCGCGCCGGCGGCGTGGGACGGCGCGTACTTCGAGCGTCGCCACGGCGGCGCGCTGCCCCTGCGCGGCTGGGATTCGGTGACCGTGCCGGGCGCGGTGGCGGGCTGGGTGGCCCTGTCCGCGCGCTGCGGCCAGCTGCCGTTCGCCGACCTGCTGGAGCCGGCCATCGAGCTGGCCGAGCGCGGCAACGGCGTGGCCTGCATCGTGGCCGACAAGTGGGCGCGCCAGGTGCCGCTGCTGCAGTCGCAGCCCGGCTTCGCCGAGGCCTTCATGCCGCGCGGGCGCGCGCCGCAGCCGGGCGAGCGCTTCGTGTTCGAGGCGGCGGGCCGCACTCTGCGGGCCATCGCGCGCACGCGCGGCGAGGCGTTCTACCGCGGCGAGATCGCGTCGGCCCTCGTGGCGCACGCCGCCGGCAACGGCGGCTCGATGAGCGCGGCCGACCTGGCGAACTGGCAGCCCGACTGGGTCGAGCCGATCTCGATGGCCTTCGCCGGCCACACGGTGCACCAGATCCCGCCCAACGGCCAGGGCATCGCGGCGCTGATGGCACTCGGCATGCTGGAGCAGCTGGACGTCGTGCGCTTCCCGGTCGACAGCGTCGAGTCGCAACACCTGCAGATCGAGGCGATGAAGCTCGCGTTCGCCGACGTCTACCGCTGGGTGGCGGACCCGCGGGCGATGACCGCGGTCACGGCCGCGCACCTGCTCTCGCCCGCGTACCTGCGCGAACGCGCGCGCCGGATCGTGCCTGGGCTCGCGCAGGACTTCGCCCACGGCACACCGCCCGCGGGCGGCACCGTGCACCTGACCGCGGCCGACGGGCAGGGCCGCATGATCAGCCTGATCCAGTCCAACTACATGGGCTTCGGCAGCGGCGTCGTCGTGCCGGGCACCGGCGTCAGCCTGCAGAACCGCGGGCAGGGCTTCACGCTGGACGCCGCGCACCCGAACGTGGTGGCGCCGGGCAAGCGGCCGTTCCACACCATCATCCCCGGCTTCCTGTGCCAGGACGGCAAGCCGCGGATGAGCTTCGGCGTCATGGGCGGCAACATGCAGCCGCAGGGCCATGTGCAGACGCTGATGCGCATGCTGCGCCACGGCCAGCAGCCGCAGGCCGCGTGCGACGCCCCGCGCTGGAAGGTGGCCACCGGCCTGGACGTCGACTTCGAGCGCACGATGGCGCCGGGGCTGGTCGCGGGCCTGCAGGCGCTGGGCCACCGGTCCGAGGCCACGGCCGACGCCTACATGGACTTCGGTTCCGGCCAGTTCATCTGGCGGCTGTCGGACGATCCGGCCGACGGCTACGTGGCCGCCAGCGACTCCCGGCGCGACGGACAGGCCGTGGGTTTCTGAGCGCATCCGACGGCGCGCCAGGGTCGGGCCTCGCGTGCTACAACCTGGCGTAGACCATCGACCCGGAGGATTCCCGTGAGCAAGGCGATCCAGATCAGCGAATTCGGCGGCCCCGACGTGCTGCGCCTCGTCGACGTCACGGTGGGCGACCCCGGCCCCGGGCAGGTGCGCGTGCGCCACCACGCGTGCGGCATCAACTTCATCGATGTCTACCAGCGCACCGGCCTGTACCAGAACCCGCTGCCGCTGATCCCGGGCGGCGAGGGCGCCGGCGTCGTCGAGGCGGTGGGCGAGGGCGTCGCGCACCTGGCCGTCGGCGACCGCGTGGCCTACGCGGCGCCCCGGCCCGGCAGCTACTGCGAGCTGCGCGTGCTCGACGCGCTGCACGTGTGCCGGCTGCCCGACGAGATCGACTTTGCGACCGGCGCCGCAATGATGTTGAAGGGCCTGACCGTCGAATACCTGCTGCGCCGCACGCTGCCGGTCGAGGGCCTCGCGCCCGGCGACTGCATCCTGTTCCACGCGGCCGCAGGCGGCGTCGGCCTGATCGCCTGCCAGTGGGCCAAGGCGCTGGGGCTGGAGCTGATCGGCACGGCCGGCTCCGACGAGAAGTGCGCGCTGGCGAGAGAGTACGGCGCCGCGCACATGATCAACTACCGGCGCGAGGACTTCGCCGAACGCGTCAAGGAGATCACCGCGGGCAAGGGCGTGAAGGTGGTCTACGACTCGGTGGGCAAGGACACCTTCGACGGCTCCCTCGCCTGCCTGCGTCCGTTCGGCCTGATGGTGGTGTTCGGCAACTCGTCGGGGCCGCCGGCGCCGGTGTCGCCGGGCGTGCTCGCCGCCAAGGGCTCGTTGTACCTGACGCGTCCGACGCTGTTCACGCACCTGGCCACGCGCGAGCGCACGCAGGCGATGGCCGACGAGCTGTTCGAGGTCGTGCGCCAGGGCACGGTCAACATCCGCATCGACCAGCGCTATCCGCTCGCGCAGGCGGCGCAGGCGCATCGCGACCTGGAAGCGCGCAAGACCACCGGCTGCAGCGTGCTGCTGACCTAGGGCGGGCCGCCGCCCCACCCGAGATCCGGCGACGGCGACATGGCGGGCGGCGCCGGCGGCCGACGCGCCTACACGCCGTCCGGCGCCTCGGTCTCGATGAAGGTCATCTTGTACGAGTGGTCGGACTCGCCCAGCGTGCGGAACCCCATGCGCGCATAGAGCCGCGCGGCCGGGTTCTGCTTCAGCACGCTCAGGTGCAGCAGCGCGCCGGCGTGGCGCGCCTCGGCGATCAGCGCGCGCAGTACCGTGCCGCCCAGGCCGCGGCCCTGGTGGACGGGGACGATCTGGAACTGCTCGATCGTCCAGGTGCGGGTGTCCTGGATCACCTTGATCACGCCCACCGGATGGCCGTCGAGCTCGATGATGGTGGCTGCGTCGAGCCGGTGCTTGGCGCGTTCGCAGTGCTCTCCCACGCTCACGACCAGGCCCTGGCGCGCGAAATGCGGCGCCATCGTGGCCAGCCGCAGTTCGACGAGGAAGGGCAGGTCCGCCTCGACCGCCGGCCGAAGGCTCGGGGCCGGGGCCGTGGTCATCAGAACGGGACCTGCGCCTGCAGCGTGGTCGACGTGACGCCGCTGCTGGTCAGGTGGCTGACGCGCACTTCCATCGCGTAGTGCATGTGGAATCGGTACTGCACTCCGAGCGAGAGCAGGCCGTCGGTGATGTTCCTGGAATCGGCGGTGCCGCCATTGCCGTCGTCGAGCTTCGTGCGGCCGACGCCGAGTCCGCCGGTCAGCTTCAGCCGATCCCGCAGCGGGAGGGCGTAGGTCGCCTCGACGCCGACGAAATTGTCGAAGCTGCGTTCTTCGGCCAGCCAGCCGCGCACGATGTCGCCGTCGGCGATCGACACGATGCGGCCCCCGAAACCGCTGTCGGCCGTGTAGCCGAACCCCACGTTGTAGGTCCAGGTCGTGCGGTCGCCCGGGATGCCGATCTGCTTGCCGCTGCCGCGGCCGATGCCGATCTCGGGCGTGAACGTGCCTTCGGCGAAGGCGCCGGTGGTGACGAACAAGGCGGCCGCGGCTGCGGCGACCCGCGTGGCGAACGGAGTCATGTGCATTGAATTCCTCCCCAGGAATTTGGATGGTGATGACACGCGAATGCGCCCTCGAGGAGCGCATTCGTCATGCCGCCTTGCGGGGTCGAGCCCCGCTCAGGCGCCGCAGAGCATATCCCAGCTCAGCGCAGGTTGCCGGTGTGTCCCAGCGAATAGCGGCCCGGCTGCGGCCACACGGTCAGGCCGTGCGGCTCCTGGCCGACAGCGACCTGCTGCACCGCGCCGGTGGCGGTGTCGAAGCGGTAGACGACGTCGTCGTAGCGGCCCGAGAGCCACAGGTACTTGCCGTCGGCGGTGACGTTGCCCATGTCCGGGCTGCCGCCGCCGGGCACGGCCCAGTTGGCGACGATCTTGTCGGTCGCGAAGTCGAGCACGGTGACGCTGCCCGGGCCCTTGCGCGGGCCGTGGATCCGGTGCGAGCCGCGGTTGGCGACGTACAGGTGCCTGCCGTCGCGGCTCGGGTACAGGCCGTGCGCGGCGACGCCCGTGGTGATGAAGGCCGTCTCCTTGAACGCGGCGGCGTCGAGCACGTGCACGCCATCGGCCTCCATGTCGGCCACGTACAGCTTCCTGCCGTCGGGCGAGAAGCGGATGTCCTGCGGCATGCCCTTGCGCGAGGTGCAGACTTCGGTGGTGGGACCGCCGGCGGGCACGAACTTGTCCTTCAGGCGCGTGGCGGGCATCGGCAGCACGAGGTAGCCGGCCACCTTGCGGTCGACCAGGTCGATCTTGGCGATCGAGCCCTCGAACTCGCAGGTGAAGAAGGCGGTGCGGCCGTCGATGGAGAAGTCGGCGTGGTTGATGCCGCCGCACTTGGGGGCGTCGATCGAGTACTGCATCGCCATCGTCTTCGGGTCGCGGAAGTCGAGTCGGTGGCGCGCCTCGGCCACGACGATGGCCGACTTGCCGTCCGGCGTGAAATACATGTTGTACGGATCGTCGACCGGGATGGCCGCACCCGTCTTGCCGGTGCGCGGATCGATCGGCGTCAGGCTGCCGTTGTTGCTGCGCTCGGCATTGTTGGCCGCCCACAGCGTGCGCAGGTCGTAGCCGACGACGACGTGCTGCGGGCTCTGGCCGACCTTGAGCGTGTCCACGACCTTCATCTTCGCCGGGTCGATCACGCTGACCGAGTTGCCGCGCAGGTTCGGCACATACACGCGCACCAGGTCGTCCTTCAGCTCGGGCCGCACGTGCTCGGGGCCGGCGGTCTCGCTGTAGAGGTTGTCGGGATCGACGACCGGCGGCATGCCGGGCACGGTGGCGATGGCGTGG
>Ga0068857_100002666_pt1 | contig 14652 bp, 12 predicted proteins | sample KBSCornC72_FD_66591 | JGI IMG/M metagenome (GOLD analysis project Ga0068857, IMG submission 66591) | Corn rhizosphere microbial communities from Kellogg Biological Station, Michigan, USA - KBS Corn C7-2 | ecosystem: Host-associated > Plants > Roots > Rhizosphere > Soil ...
GCGGTTGGCCGCCTCCATGATCGACGGCCCGCCGCCCGAGCAGACCACGAAATGCTTCTTCCCTTCTTCGTCGCAGGCGCAACGGCTGGCGAGCCGCGCCAGCTCCCGCGCGACCTCGTAGTAACGCGACTTGGCCTTGAGCCGCTCGGCGATCTTTACCTGATCCTCGTTGGTTGCGGCGGCGACCAGCGCGTCGGCCTTGTCGGGCGACGGGATCCGGGCCGACCCGTAGAACACGAAGGTCGAGCCGATTTGCGCCTCGTTGAGCAGCAGCTCGGGCTTCAGCAATTCGAGCTGGAAGCGGACCGGGCGCAAATCCTCGCGCAGCAGGAACTCATTGTCCTGGAAGGCGAGCTTATAGGCTTCGCTTTCGGTCTGCGGGGTCGACGGGACGTGGCTCGCGGCGTGGGCGTCGACCTTGGAAGTCGGGAAAATGCGCTTCGGGGGAACTGCTGAATCAGCCATGACGCGCCCGACTAGCGGCAATCTTCGGCAGCGTCACGTCGCTTCGGTGACAGCAGCGCGGCTCGCGTCGCGGCCAACAGGTACAGCTGCGCGGCGATGCCGGCTGCGAGCGTGAGCCCGCAGCCGGCGAGTGTCGCGACGAACGATCGGCGACCCGGAGCGCGCGTGCTCCGGGCGATCGGATCGTCCATCTCAGGCGGCCGGGGCCGGCGCTTCCTCCGTCTCGCGCTTGCCGCCCCAGTCGATGCGGCGGGTCGCGTACATCACCCCGGCGAGCGCGGCGAACAGCAGCAGCGAGCCGATCAGCAGCGAGAAGGCTTCGAGGCTCAAGAGGATGTAGAGCACGGCGTAAAGGCCGAGCAGCAGCCCGCCGATGAACGCCGCCCGCCGCCAGCTGCCAAGCACCGCGGCGGAATAGGCCGTGTTGAGGCCGGCGATCGCGGCGGAGGCGAGGATATAGGCGGGGGTGAAGCCGATCACCTCCGCAAAGGCCAGCAGCAGCACGAAGAACAGCACCAGCGCCGCGCCCATCAGCAGATATTCGACCGGAGTCACGCGGACGCCGGCGATCACGTCGAACATCAGCAGCGCGAGAAAGGTGAAGCCGATGAACAGGAACCCGTATTTGATCGCGCGGTTGACCTGCGAATAGAGGTCGACCGGCTGGATCAGGCTGATCGAGGCCGCCTGGTCCGAAGCGGCCCCCTCGACCGCGGCGGTCAAGTCCGCAACGTCGCGGGCCGACGAGTCCGACGACGCCGCGGCCGCATCCCCGGTGCTGACCAGCGATTGGCCGAGCGCGAGGTTGCCGATGCGATAGTTTGCGCTGAAGCCGGTGGACGTGACGTTGTGCCCATCGGGGATGAAGCCGCCGGCAAAGCTTGGGCTGGGCCATGACGAATGCACGGTCCAGCGCGTGTCGCCCGCATCGGGCTCGAGCGCGAGCGAGGCATTGCCGCGGAATTCATAAGCGAACTCGACCGCCATCGGCTGCCCGGCGAGGCCAGTCGCGTCGACCCAGGCGAAGAAGCCGCGCCCGCCGCTGCTTCCGCCGCCGGGCTGGAGGCGGAGCGGCTTGCCGCCGACCGAAACTCGCGGGTTGGCGCCGAGGCCGCGCGGATCGCTCAAGCCGAAGCGCAGCTCGGCGCGGGTCAGGTCCATCTGCGCCGGCTGGACTCCGGTGCGCGCGAGATCCGGCGGGAAGGCGAAGCGGGCGCGCCCGCTGACCTTCGCGTTGTACAGGACGGCTTCGTAGATCGAGCGCTTGCGCAGCTGGTGCGGCATGTCGGTCGACAGTTCGACCGCCTCGGGAGCCAGCGTCAGCTCGCGTGCGACGTCATGGGTGCGGGTCACGCTCTTGCCGTTCTCCATCTCGGTCTCGGTGGTCGTCGCCGTATAAGGGATGACCAGCACCGGCCCGGACATGGTCTGGGGGCCGCCCCAGCCCGCGGTGATCGACCGCGCCGCTTCGCGCGACTGGGATTCGCGGTCGTAGGCCAGCAGATAGACCGAGACCAACGGGATGGTCAGCACGAAGCCGACGACGATGGCGAGAAACAGCTTGAAACCCGGCGTGCGAGCCCCGTCACTTCTGTACACGAGCTTGTTCTCCCTGTTGGTGTGGCCGGCCGAGCCTGCTGCAGCGGGTGATGACCGTCATGAGCGAACCCTGAGCATTTCCTGAGGAGTGGCGTCGGACCTCACTCAATTCGTCTATGAAAATGCACGGTTCGTCGTCAAGCCGCGAATGGTGTTCGCCGAACCGGCGTCAGGCTTCGACCGCCGCGACCAGGTAATTGAGGCGCAGGTCGTCGCTCAAATGCAGGCCGCGGGTCGGCGACCAGGCGATGCCCTCGACATCCCGGCAGTTGAGGCCGGCGTCGGCCAGGAGCAGCTTCATCCGCTCCGGCGCGATGAACTTGGCGAAGTCGTGCGTGCCTTTCGGGATCCGGCCGAGCCCCTCGGCGAGGGTGATGGTCAGCAGCTTCGACCAGCCGGTCGCATTGGGCGTCGACAGGACCAGTAATCCGCCCGGCGCCAGGCGCCTGGCCAGCGCCTGCACGAACGCCGCCGGGTCGGCGACATGCTCGATCACCTCCATGCAGGTGATGAGGTCGAACCGGCCCTCGAGCTCCTGCACGTCGCCGGCACGATAATCGATATCGAGGCCCATCGCCGCTGCATGCCGGCGCGCGACGTCGATCAGCTCGGGCGAGGCGTCGATGCCGCTCGCCCTGGCACCGAGCCGGGCGAGCGGTTCGGTCAGCAGCCCGGCGCCGCAGCCGACGTCGAGCGCCGTCCGCCCGTCCAGCGGCCGGCGGCTGCATTCGTCGCATTGCCAGTGCTGGTCGATCTGGTCGCGAATATATTTGAGCCGCACCGGATTGAGCTTGTGCAGCATCCGTTCGGAGCCGTTCGGGTCCCACCAGTCGCCCGCGTGGCTGGCAAACTGCGCGATCTCGTCGGGGGCGATGCTTGTCTCGACCATGTGCCGCCCCTAACAGGCCGCGACCCTGGACCCAAGGAGCACATTTGCCCCGCATCGTGATGAAATTCGGCGGAACGTCGATGGCGGGGATCGAGCGCATCCGCAGCGTCGCCGCGCGCGTCCGGCGCGAGGCCGAGGCGGGCAACGAGGTGCTGGTCGTGGTCTCGGCCATGGCCGGAGAGACCGACCGGCTGGTCCAGCTGTGCCGCGAGGCCGCGCCGCTCCACGACCCGACCGAATATGACGTGGTCGTCGCCTCTGGCGAGCAGGTCACCGCCGGGCTGCTGGCGATGACCTTGCAGGCGATGGGCGCGAAGGCACGCAGCTTCATGGGCTGGCAGCTGGTCCGCGCCTCGGGCGTGCACGGCAACGCGCGGGTCGAAACCGTCGAGGCGGCCACCCTCGACGAAGCGCTGAGCGGCGGCACCGTCGCGGTCATCCCCGGCTTCCAGGGGGTGTCGGACGACGGCCGCCTGGCGACCCTCGGCCGCGGCGGGTCGGACACCTCGGCCGTGGCCATCGCCGCCGGGGTCAGGGCCGACCGCTGCGACATCTACACCGACGTCGACGGCGTCTACACGACCGACCCGCGCATCGTGCCCAAGGCGCGCAAGCTGACCGAGGTGACGTTCGAGGAAATGCTCGAACTGGCCGGGGTTGGCGCCAAGGTCCTGCAGGTTCGCTCGGTCGGGCTGGCGATGCGCGCGAAGCTGCCGCTGCGCGTGCTATCGGCGTTCGAGGACAAGCCCGGCACCGACATCGTCGCCGAGCTGACGGGAGACGGAATGGAACGCAATCTGATCGCCGGCATCGCCGCCGACCGCAACGAAGCGCGGGTCACGCTGACCGGAGTGCCCGACAAGCCCGGCACCGTCGCCCACGTCATCTCCCCGATCGCCGAGGCCGGGATCCAGGTCGACATGATCGTCCACGCCGCGACTCCCGACACCGGCGCGTCCGACCTGACCTTCACCGTCCCCCGGGCCAGCCTGTCCCAGGCGATGGCGGTGATCGAGCAGCGCAAAAGCGAGATCGGTTATCGCGAGCTGGTCCATGACGACGCGGTCGCCAAGGTCAGCATCGTCGGCGTCGGCATCCGCTCCAACCCGCAGCTGGCGGCGAAGATGTTCGAGGTTCTGGCCGAGCGGCAGATCAACCTGCTCGCGGTGTCGTCGAGCGAGATCAAGGTCAGCGCGCTGATCGCCGAAGCCGACCTCGACCTGGCGGTGCGGGTGCTCCACACCGCATTCGGTCTCGACCAGGAGCAGTCGACATGAGCGGCGAAGGATTGATCGCCGAGCCGCGCGCGGTGCACGCCGGCGCCGGCCATGCGCGCCTCAAGGAGCTGATGCACCGCGGCACCGAGTTCCTCGGCTGCGATGTCGCGATCATGGGCGGCGCGATGAGCTGGGTTTCCGAGCGCAACCTCGTCGCCGCCATTTCCAACGCCGGGGGGTTCGGCGTGATCGCCTGCGGTGCGATGAGCCCCGAATTGCTCGACACCGAGATCGCCGAGACCAAGGCGCGGACCGACCGGCCGTTCGGCGTCAACCTCATCACCATGCACCCGCAGTTGAGCGAACTGATCGACGTCTGCGCCAGGCACGACGTCGGCCATGTCGTCCTCGCCGGCGGGCTCCCGCCCGGCTGGGCGCTCGACCGGATCAAGGCCAACGGTGCGAAGCTGATGGCCTTCGCCCCGGCGCTCGCGCTGGCGAAGAAGCTGATGCGCTCGGGCGTCGACGCTTTGGTGATCGAGGGCATGGAAGCGGGCGGGCATATCGGCCCGGTCTCGACCTCCGTCCTCGCGCAGGAGATCCTGCCCGTGGTCAGCAAGGACATACCGGTGTTCATCGCCGGCGGAATCGGCCGCGGCGAGGCGATCGCCGCTTACCTTGAAATGGGCGCGGTCGGGGTCCAGCTCGGCACCCGCTTCGTCTGCGCCGAAGAGAGCATCGCCCACGCCAACTTCAAGAAGGCGTTCATCCGCGCCTCGGCGCGCGACGCCGTATTGTCGGTGCAGATCGACCCGCGGCTGCCGGTGATCCCGGTGCGCGCGCTCAAGAACCAGGAAACCGAGCGCTTCGCCGCCAAGCAGCGCGAAGTTGCCAACCTGCTCGACCAGGGCGCGATCGAAATGGCCGAGGCGCAGCTGCAGATCGAGCATTACTGGGCCGGGGCGCTCAGGCGCGCGGCGATCGACGGCGATGTCGAGACCGGCTCGATCATGGCCGGCCAGTCGGTCGGCATGGTCAACCGCGAGGAGCCGGTCGCGGCGATCATCCAGGAGCTGGTCGACGAAGCCGCAGCCGCGCTGGAGAGCCGCGGCTAGGCAGCCCAAGCTCATGGCATCGCGCCGGTCCATCTGATAGCGCGCACGCATGCCCACCTCCGCCGCCGTTTCCGCCCGCGAGATCCTGACCGGTCTCCACGACGTGATGGCCGCGCGCGGCTCGGCCCAGGCCAAGCTTTCCAAGGTCGTCGACCTGATCGCCGAGAAGATGCAGAGCGAGGTCTGCTCGATCTACCTGCTGCGCGACAATAAGCTCGAGCTGTTCGCGACCCACGGCCTGCGGCAGGAGGCGGTCCATGTGACCAAGCTGCGCATGGGCGAAGGCCTGGTCGGGACCATTGCCGAAGGGCGCATCCTCAACCTCGACGAAGCCGCCGAGCATCCGGCCTTCGCCTATCGGCCCGAGACCGGCGAGGAGAAGTTCCACAGCTTCGCCGGGGTGCCGATCGTCCGGCTCGAAAGCCCGATCGGGGTGCTCGCCGTCCAGCATGCCGAGCCGCGCTGCTACGAGGATGTCGAGATCGAGGCACTGCAGACCGTCGCCATGGTCCTGTCCGAGATGATTGCCGGCGCCCGGCTGGTCGACGGGGCGCGCCGCGGCCGCTTGCGCAGCGCCGGCCCGCTGCGCCTCACCGGGCTCAAGCTGGTCGCCGGAATGGCCAAGGGCGAAGCGGTGTTCCACGAGCCGCGGGTGGTCGTCGAGCATACCGTCGCCGACGACATCGAGGCCGAGCGCGAGCGGGTCTACGGCGCGTTCCGCAAGATGCGCGAGCAGATCGACAACATGACCAAGGAGGCGGAATTCGGCACCGCCGGCGAGCATCAGGAGATCCTCGAGACCTACCGCATGTTCGCCTACGACGAGGGCTGGTCGCGGCGGATCAACGAGGCGATCGACAGCGGCCTCACCGCCGAGGCGGCGATCGAGCGGGTCCAGCAGCGGATGCGGGCGCGCATGCGCGACATCGACGATTCCCTGCTCCAGGAGCGAATGCACGACCTCGAGGACCTGTCCAACCGCCTGCTGCGCATCGTCTCCGGGCGGATGGGCACGGCGGCCCAGACCGGCCTCGCCCACGACACCATCCTCATCGCCCGCAACCTCGGCCCGGCCGAGCTGCTCGAATATGATCGCCGCCGCCTCAAGGGCGTGCTGCTCGAGGAAGGGTCCCTGACCTCGCACATGGTGATCGTCGCCCGGGCGATCGGCGTGCCGGTCATCGGCCGCCTCAACGACATCCGGCACAGCGTCGAAGAGGGCGAGGCCATCCTCCTCGACGGCGACAATGGCAGCGTGATCATCAGACCGAACCGACCGCTCCAGGCCAGCTTCGAGCATCGCATGACGCTGAGCCAGAAGCGGCGCGCGGAGTTTGCCGCGGTCAAGGCGCTGCCGGCGGTCACCCGCGACGGCGTGCAGGTCAGCGTCATGGTCAATGCCGGGCTCGCCGAAGACGCTGCGGCGCTGCCGATGACCGGGGCCGACGGCATCGGCCTGTTCCGGACCGAGTTCCAGTTCCTCGTCTCGGCGACCCTGCCCGGCCGGGAGCGGCAGCAGCGGCTGTACACCAAGGTGCTCGAATCGGCCGGCGACCGGCCGGTCGTGTTCCGCACCGTCGACATCGGCGGCGACAAGGCCCTGCCCTACCTCACCGACGTCCACGACGAAGCCGAGAATCCGGCGATGGGCTGGCGCGCGCTGCGCCTGTCGCTCGAGCGGACGACATTGATGAAGGCGCAGGCCCGGGCCCTGATCGAGGCGTCGGGCGGCAAGGTGCTGCGGGTGATGTTCCCGATGGTCTCGGAGCCGTGGGAGTATGAAGAGGCCCGCGCCCTGTTCGAGGACCAGGTGGCGTGGGCGCGCAAGGCCCACCGCAAGGTCCCGAGCCGGATCGAGTTCGGCGCGATGCTCGAGGTCCCGAGCCTGGCCGAAATGCTCGACCAGCTCCTGCCGCGGGTCGATTTCATCTCGATCGGCACCAATGATCTGACCCAGTTCCTGTTCGCCGCCGACCGCTCCGAGCCGCGGCTCGCCCAGCGCTACGACTGGCTCAGCCCGGCGATCCTGCGCTTCTTGAAGCGCGTGCTCGACGCCGCGCGGGCCGCCGGCGTCCCGGCGCGAATCTGCGGCGAAATGGGCGGCCGGCCGCTCGAGGCGATGGCCCTGATCGGCATCGGCGCCGAGAATTTCTCAATCACCCCGGCCGGGGTCGGCCCGGTCAAGGCGATGATTCGTTCGCTCGACGCGGCTGCCGCCCGCAGCCGGCTCGACCAGCTGCTGCGGAAGCCGCCCCGAGACATGCGCAAGGCGCTGAGCGACTGGGCCCGGCGGCACGGCATCGTGGTTGGTTAGGATCGGCGGTTGACAGTGCCGCGCCAGCCTTCAAACAGTGGACTTTCTTCACGCGAAATCTAAGGCGGGGTGATGGACGAGGAACTGGTCGAAACGGACGTTCCTTCGGTCGGCGAGCGCCTGCGCGCAGCGCGCGAGGAAAAGGGCCTGAGCCTCGAGGATATCGCGGCTCAAACACGCATTCCGCGCCGCCATCTGGAGGCGATCGAAGGGGCGGATTGGGACCGGCTCCCGGCTCCCACCTACACGATCGGCTTTGCCCGCAGCTATGCCTCGGTCGTCGGGCTCGACCGCGCGGACATCGCCGATCAGTTGCGCGGCGAAATGGGCGGCAGCCGGGCCACCCCCACGGCCGAGGTGTTCGAGCCGGCCGACCCGGCGCGGACCATGCCCAAAGGCCTCGTCATCGGCGCGATCCTCGCCGTGATCGTCCTCGTCCTGGTGATGAGCTGGCTCAGCCGCCGCTCGCTCGAGCAACCCGACGAAACCGCGGCCAACACCGCCGCACCGGCTGCCTCGGCGACGCCGCCGCCGGCTGCGGCTCCCCCGGCCGCTCCGGCGGCGCAAGGGCCGGTCGTCCTGACGGCGAGCGATGCGGTCTGGCTCCAGGTTTCGGAGAAGGGCGGCGCGACGCTCTTCTCGGGGCTGCTGCAGCCCGGCCAGTCCTATACCGTTCCGGCGACCGCGACCGCGCCGGTGCTGAAAACCGGCAAGCCCGAGGCGCTGCGCGTGACTGTCGGCACCGCGGTCGCACCGCCCGTCGGCCCCGCCGCGACGCGGATCAGCGACGTCAGCCTGCTCCCGGCCGATCTCCTTCGGGCCGGGGCGGCGGCTGCTCCCGCGCCGGCCGCTCCGGCTCCGCGCCCGGCCGGCAATCGCCCGGCGCCGCGTTCGACGCCCCCGGCACCAGCCGCGCCGCAGCCCGCTCCGCCGCCGTCCGCGCCGCCGCCCGAGCCGACCAATAATGCCGCGGCCACCTGAAGATTCATCGCCGGGAAAGCCGCGGCGAGTCACACTCACGTCAGTTCAAAGGGTTGGGGAAAGTTCAGTGACAGTCACGCGTGCCTTCGCAGCGGTCGCGGCCTCCGCCGCCGCCATCGCGCTCCTTCCGGCGCCGGGCTTGGCCCAGCGCCAGGCGCCGACGCCCGAGCAGCGCATCGAGCGGCTCGAACGCCAGCTCCAGCAGGTCCAGCGGCAGGTCTTCCCGCGCGGCCGGCCGGCCGACACCGCCGGCTTCTCGGACGAGCCGGCGGCGAGCCAGTCGTCGGTGGTCACGCTCGACCAGCGCCTCGACGCGCTCGAGCGGCAGACCGCCGACATCCTTCGCCAGTCGGAAGAGAATGGGAACAAGTTGCGGACCCTCGAAAACGACCTGGCCAAGGCGAAGAGCGACCAGGACCAGCGGCTGGCGACGCTGGAACAGCGGGTCACTGACGCCGCTGCCGCCGCGGCCACGGTCCCGACCGTAGCGACTCCGCTGACCCCCGCCGCCGCCTCGCCGAAGACGGCGGCGATCCTCAAGCCGAAGCCGGAGATCATGGTGGCGACTGGAACCGGCGGCGCGTCCGAGGCCACGCCGGACACCGACCCCGGCGAGGACGCCTACAGCCAGGGCTTCCATTTGTGGGAGGCCGGCCAGTACGACCAGGCGATCGTTTCGCTGAAGTCCTTCGCCTCGGCCTATCCCAAGCATCGCCGGCTCAGCTACGCCAAGAACCTGATCGGCCGCGCCCAGCTCGACAAGGGCGACGCGCGCGACGCCGCCGCCACCCTGCTCGCCAATTACCGCAACGATCCCGACGGCGCGCGCGCCCAGGACAGCCTCTATTTCCTCGGCCAGGCGCTGATGAAGCTCGGCCAGCCCGGCCAGGCTTGCAAGGCCTATGCCGAGCTCGAGTCGGTCTACGGCGCGAAGGTCCGCGCCGACCTCAAGAAGCAGCTCGCCACCGCCAAGACCGACGCCCGGTGCAGCTGATGTGCTAGAGCGGCCGGGATGGGTCCCGACGGCGCTTTAGTCGAACGATTTCGCATTGACCTCGACGGGTTGATCGCGCCCGACGAGCGTCTCGGCATCGCCGTGTCCGGCGGGCCCGACAGCCTGGCGCTGCTGCTGCTCGCGGCCGCCGCGCGGCCGGACGCGATCGAGGCCGCGACCGTCGACCATGGCCTGCGGCCCGACAGCCGCGCCGAAGCGGACATGGTCGCGGCCGTGTGCGCTCGACTCGGGGTACCGCATGCGATCCTCACCGCCGACTGGCCCGAGCCGCCGGCGACGGCCGTCCAGGAGCGGGCGCGCGACATGCGCTACCGGCTGCTCGCCGCCTGGCTGGCCGAGCGCAGCCTGGCCGCGCTGGCGACCGCGCACCATGCCGATGACCAGGCTGAGACCGTCTTCATGCGCCTGAACCGCGGCTCCGGAGTCCGCGGCCTGGCCGGGATGCGCCCGGCCGCGACCGTGCCCAGCAGCCAATTCCCGTTGCTCCGGCCGCTGCTCGGCTGGCGGCGGAGTGAGCTCGGGCGCATTTGCGCCGACGCCGGGCTCGACCCGGCGACCGACCCGAGCAACGCAGACGACCAGTATGAGCGGGTGCGCGTCCGCAAGGCGCTGGCCAGGACCGGCGTGCTGGACGGGGCAGCGGTCGCCCGCAGCGCGCGCAATCTCGGCGAAGCGGACGAAGCCCTGGACTGGATCGCGGAGAGCCTCGCCGCGGCGCGGGTCACCGACGACGCCGAGGCCCTGCGCATCGATCCCGCGGGGCTGCCGCGCGAAATCCTCCGGCGGATCGTGCGCGTCGCCTTCTTGCGCTTCCACGCGCCCGAGCCGCGCGGCCCGGAGCTCGAGCGCGCGCTCGATGCGCTCGCGACAGGCGCCACCCTCACCCTCTCCGGCCTCAAGCTCGAAGGGGGAGCGACGTGGCGCCTGACCAAAGCGCCCGACCGTCGCGCCTGACCCCGGGAAATATTTCGTTTCGGACCCGCAGCGGACTCGACCTGTGGATAACCAGCGTTAAAGTTCGCCCGTCGAATCGACGCTTCACCGGGGGAGGAGCGCGTGGAATCCGATGCCCGATTCTATCGGCGGCGGGCCAATGAGGAGATCGCCGCCGCCGGCCGTGCCGTGACCGAAGAGGCGCGCGTGCGGCGGATGCTGCTGGCCGGCATCTTCCTCGACCGCCTCAAGGACCTCGAGCGCCGCCCGGCGTTCGACTGGATCGACGAGCGGCCCCTCGAGCAGGTCTGACCGCGTTCACCACTCTCTAAGCGGCGCATTGTTATTGAGCGCCATGCGCCTATTTTAAGGCGATGGGCGTTTTGCCCGCGAAAGACGAGCGATGAACGACAAGGAAAAGAAGCCCGGCAACCCGTGGACCAAGAGCCTGCTGATCTGGGTCGGCATCCTCTTCGCGCTCGTCCTGTTCGTCCAGATGATCGACGGCGGCTCGCGCAGCACGGCCGGCAATCAGATCGCTTATTCCGATTTCGTCCGCCAGGTCGATGAGCAGAACGTCCGCTCGGTGACGATGATGACCAGCGCCAACCGCGATTCCGCGATCGTCGGCAAGCTCAACTCGGGCGAGGAGTTCCACACCATCGCGCCGGCCGGCGCGAACATCGCTGACCGGATGATCCAGAAGGGCGTCGCGGTCCAGGTCAAGGCCGAGGAAACGGGCAGCATCTGGCTCTACATGCTGTACAATTCGCTGCCCTTCCTGCTGATCCTCGGGATCAGCTTCTTCGTCATGCGCCAGATGCAGAAGAATGCCGGTTCCGGAGCGATGGGCTTCGGCAAGAGCCGCGCCCGCATGCTGACCGAGAAGCAGGGCCGGGTGACCTTCGCCGACGTCGCCGGGATCGACGAGGCGCGCGAGGAGCTTCAGGAAATCGTCGAGTATTTGAAGGACCCGGGCAAGTTCGCCCGCCTCGGCGGCAAGATCCCCAAGGGGGCGCTGCTGGTCGGCCCTCCGGGCACCGGCAAGACCTTGCTCGCCCGCGCCATCGCGGGTGAGGCAGGCGTTCCCTTCTTCACCATTTCCGGCTCGGACTTCGTCGAAATGTTCGTCGGCGTCGGCGCATCCCGCGTCCGCGACATGTTCGACCAGGCCAAGAAGTCGGCCCCGTGCATCGTCTTCATCGACGAGATCGACGCCGTTGGCCGTCACCGCGGTGCCGGCCTCGGCAACGGCAACGACGAACGCGAGCAGACCCTGAACCAGCTGCTGGTCGAGATGGACGGCTTCGAGGCCAACGAGGGCATCATCATCATCGCCGCGACCAACCGGCCCGACGTGCTCGACCCGGCGTTGCTGCGCCCCGGCCGCTTCGACCGTCAGGTCGTGGTGCCGCGCCCCGATATCGACGGCCGCGAGCAGATCCTCGGCGTGCACATGAAGAAGGTGCCGCTGGCGCCCGACGTCGACCCGCGGGTGATCGCCCGCGGCACGCCGGGCTTCTCCGGCGCCGACCTCGCCAACCTCGTCAACGAGGCGGCCCTGCTCGCCGCGCGCAAGGGCAAGCGCCTGGTCGCGATGCACGAGTTCGAGGAGGCCAAGGACAAGGTCATGATGGGCACCGAGCGCCGCTCGATGGTCATGACCGAGGACGAAAAGCGGATGACCGCCTATCACGAGGCCGGCCACGCCATCGTCGCGCTGCACGAGCCGGCATCCGACCCGATCCACAAGGCGACGATCATCCCGCGCGGCCGCGCGCTGGGCATGGTCATGCGCCTGCCCGAGCGCGACAATTACAGCTACCACCGCGACAAGATGTACGCGAACCTCGCGGTCGCGATGGGCGGCCGCGTCGCCGAGGAAGTGATCTTCGGCTACGAAAAGGTGTCGTCGGGCGCCTCGTCCGACATCAGCTATGCGACCGGCCTGGCGCGCGATATGGTCACCCGCTGGGGCATGTCCGACGCGCTCGGGCCGCTGCAGTATGCCGACGCCGAGGAAGAAGTGTTCCTCGGTTACTCGGTCAACCGCCAGCGCAACATGTCGAACGAGACGGCGCAGGCGATCGACAAGGAAATCCGCCGCATCGTTGACGAGGGCTACGACCGCGCCAAGCATCTGCTCGAGGTCAACCGCGAAGAGCTCGAGACGCTGGCCAAGGCGCTGCTCGAATATGAGACGCTGTCGGGCGACGAGATCAAGACCGTGCTGGCGGGCGGTTCGATCGACCGCGGCGGAGTCAGCGGCCCGGCCATCCCGGCCGCGGGCTCGTCGATTCCGAAGGCCAAGCGGCCCAAGCCGGGGTCGATCGGCGGCCCGGCGATCGCCACCTAGTTCACCGGCGGTTCAAACCGAAAGGTCGCTTCAGGGCACTAAGCTCGCGGAGCGACTTTTCTTATGCGCAACGCAATCCTGTTCCTGCTCGCACTTTGTGTCTCGACGTCCGCGCTGGCCGCGCCGCCCGGCACGGCCCAGAATTTCCTCGACCGCGCCAACCGGCTCAAGGCCAAGGGCCCGTTCGCTTTCTTCGACAGCGACTACGGCCGGCTGAAGGCCGAGGCGACGGCGGTCGGCAAGGCGATCGGCGATGACCGCATCGCGGCCGAGCGCGCCGGCAAGCCGATCCTCTATTGCTCGCCGACGGCCCGCGCGAAGCTCGGCAATTTCGAGTTCATCGACGGCCTCGCCGCAATCCCGGCCGCGGAACGCGCGCGGATGAGCCTCAAGGACGGCATGATCCGCGTCCTCCAGCACAAATATCCCTGCAAAAAGTAGGGACAGGCCCTCGTTTAGCGCCCGCGCCAGCTCCTCGCGGCGAGGCGGACGACGAGCGGCGACAGGCCGCGGTGGTTGGCCTCGAAATAGACCGAGTCCGCCGCGAGCTCTTTCTTTAGCCGGCGGTGCGCCTCGCCGAGCGCGTGATAGGGCAGCCCGGGAAGCAGATGGTGCAGCGCGTGATAGCGCAGGCCGACCGGCGCCCACAGCGCCGGCAGGGTCGCCGGCGGCGGCACGTTGACGCTGTCGAGGAACTGGGCGGTGACGCTCATCGGCTCGCCCTCATTCTCCCACAGATGCGCGACCAGGGTCCGCACCTGGTTGAGGAACATCACTCCGGACGCGACGCCGAGGAAGATCAGGAAATCGCGCAGCGGGACGACGCCAGTCGCGACCAGCGTCAGCAACGCGATCGCCCAGACACTGCACGCCGCCTCCTGCCACGCCCAGTCGCGCGCGAACTCGCCCTCGGGCGCGGGGCGCACGAACTTCGGGTTGATCTGCAGCCCGGAATATTTGCCGACCACCGCGGCGCGCAGCTTCGGGAAGAGCAGCGACAGCGGCGCGAGGATCCCGAAGCGGATCAGCATCCCGACCGGCGCCAGCGCGGCGACGACCAGGAACAGCGGCAGGGTCCACGGGTGCATCAGCGCCAACGGCAGATATTCGGGATCGTCGACCGTGCCGTAATAGCGCTTGGCGTGGTGCTGGTTGTGGACGCCCTCGTACATGAAGCTTGGGACCAGCAGCGGCACGCCGACGGCGAGGTTCCAGGTGAAGCGGAAGCCCCTGACCGCGCCCTTCTTGATGTGGGTCAGCTCATGGATGAACGAGCCGGCGCGGTACAGCGCGAGGACCGCGACCAGCCCGGTGACGAGCGCCAGCGGAAAGCTCAGCGCCATGGTCGCGAACAGCGCGGCGTAGCCGACCACTGCCGAGCCAAGCATGTCGAACCAGTAAATGGTCGAGCGCGGCACGTTGAGGTCGCGCGTCAGGTTCGCCGCGGCCTTGAGCATGGTCGCGTCGTCCGTGACTCGCGCCGGCGCGCGCTGCGCGGAGGCAGCGTCGCTGGTACGCTCGAGGGTTGCGGTGTCGGTCATGAAGGTCTCGCTATTGCCTTGAGATAGTGGCGGCATCGTGGCCTCGCAATGAACGGTTCACTGGCGCTGGGCCGCGGCAGACGCTAGCCCTCGCGCATGAGCAGCGCCCCAGTCACCATCCGGCCGGTCGAGACCAAGGCCGACCGCAAGGCCTTCGTCGACTTCGCGTGGACGGTCTACAAGGACGACCCGGCCTGGGTCCCGCCGCTCAAGGACGAGGTCCACGG
>Ga0068857_100002677_pt1 | contig 14628 bp, 9 predicted proteins | sample KBSCornC72_FD_66591 | JGI IMG/M metagenome (GOLD analysis project Ga0068857, IMG submission 66591) | Corn rhizosphere microbial communities from Kellogg Biological Station, Michigan, USA - KBS Corn C7-2 | ecosystem: Host-associated > Plants > Roots > Rhizosphere > Soil ...
TCCCGACGAGGCTCGCGCGGCAATTCGGGCGATGGCTGCCAAGGGCATCAAGAATACTGGCGAGATCGCGCTGACTCCGGAGCCGGGACCGCCTCCGGCGGAAATTGAAGTGCTGAAGGCCGTAGTGGATGAAGCGGCGAAGGCCGGGGTCCAGGTGAACGTACACTCGGTGAGCACGCCGGCCACGATTGCGGCTATCGATGCTGGGGTGAGACGCTTCGTGCACGTTCCCAATAAGGACTTCACCAGCCACGAGGCTGCGGCGAAACTTGCGGCTACCAATTCGATCATTCTAGGAACGATCGGCTTCGGTGCTCCCATCATCGACCGTGAATCCCCGGCGCCCGCACCCGTGCAATTTCCAAAAGACGACTCACCGCGATTCCGCGACGGTAAGCCGTGGCCGGAGGCGATCTCGGGCGCGAACCGGGATGCGAATGGCAAGGCTACGGGCACGGAGGAGGGCTTCACCATCATCAACTCCCGTACCATCTGGGATGCCAGCGGCGGGAAGGCGCTGGGGTATTGCACGGATCAGAACTACGCGGACATTGTGGTTCTGGAGCACGAGCTGAAGTCTTACAGCGTCATGTTCTCGATGCAGGACATTTTCCGGATCATGGGGCCGACCTCGGCGGCATACGTGAACATGGCGGATCAGATTGGGACGCTGGAGGCGGGTAAGCTGGCGGACATTATTCTGATCGATGGGAATCCGCTGGAGAACATTTACCCGATGCTGAAGACGAAGGTTGTGTTGAAGAGCGGCAAGGTGGTCGTCGATAAGCGCTAAGTCCGCCCGGTGACTTCTAGTTTCATGTGGCGGATGACTAGGCGGCCGAATGCTAGGGCACCGATCGCCATGGCTCCGAACGCGATGGCGGCTGATCCGGCGCTGAACTTTTCAACACGGGTGACTTCTATTTTCATTTTCTCCTATAGATACGTTATGGCAGGTGTTACGCTCTAGCCATGGACGAAGAACACCTTAGAGACGTGGAAAAACTGAAGGCGCGAGTTCCTCGGGTGGAGCATGACGCGTTTGATTCGCGGCTGGAAGAATTGCTGAATGATTCTAGCGCCGATGAAGATGATGTGGTCGCTATTCTACGTCAGGAGTTCGGATCGGAAGGTTGAGTAAGATTGGTCCCGGTTATCGTTCTCTGGCTAGCCCTCATAATCGCGCTGTGGTTCGTTGACTGGCGACAGCCGCGCACATCGTTCCGAGCAAGCCCGATGGGCGTAAAGAACCTCATCTTATGGAAACTCCGCGCGCGACGACTTACAATAGGGGCCAGCCAGGGTATGTCAAGGGGATAATTCCGCCAGTTACTTAACCACGGGGAGCCACACGGCGCTCGCTTGGGTGGTCGAGCGATAGATGATTTGGGTGGCTTTTACGTAATCCGCTGGCTTCGCGAAGAAGATGTTGGGCACGTAGGTCTGGGGGTTGCGGTCATAGAGGGGGAACCAAGTCGACTGGATCTGCACCATCATTCTGTGACCGGGCAGGAACACGTGATTGCTGGTGGGCATTACGAAGCGGTACTGCTGCGGCTTGCCGGCGGGGATCGGCGACGGGTGCTCGAAGCTCTCGCGGTAGCGGCCACGGAAGATATCCATGGAAACGGCGAGTTGATAGCCGCCTAGCTCGGGTTGGCTGGGGACTTCGTCGGGGAACACATCGATCAGCTTCACTACCCAATCGGAGTCTGTGCCGCTGGTGGAGGCGATGAGATCGGCTATCGGGGCGCCGCTGATTCGCACGGGCGCGGTTAGTGCTGGGGTCTCATAGGTCAGGACGTCGGTGCGGTCTGCTACTGTGCGTTGATCGGTTACTAGCCATTGCTTCCAGCGGTCGGAGTCGGCGAAGTGGACGGGGCGCGGGATGTAGGGGACGGGTTTGGCGGGATCGGAGATGTAGGAGTCGGCGGCAGCGGAGTCGGCGGGTTTGTCGAAGGCCAGGCCGAAATCTGCTTTCAGATAGAGCGGCTGCAGAGGGGCGGCGCAGCCGGATTCGCAGGCTAGCGGCCAATTTTTGAAGCGATCCCAATGATTCTCGCCGGTGTTGTAGATGAACACGGGCGGCGTGTCGGCTTTGGGGGCGGCGGTTTTCAGGTACTGATCGAAGAAGGGTCTGAGCACGTCGCGGCGGAATTCTAGCGCGGTGTCGCCTTGCCACTTCAGGGGGCCGAGATTGAAGGCGTCGTAATTTACTTGGCTGTGGCGCCAGGGGCCCATGACCAAATAGTTGTGTCCTTCCTGATGCTGCGCTTTGAGGGCGAGGTAACAATGGATCGCGCCCCACATGTCTTCTTGATCCCATAGGCCTTGAATCCACATGGTTGGGACTTGCGGGGGGTGCTGCGCGATCAACTTGTCGAGGGCTTGGCCTTGCCAGAAGGCGTCGTAGGCGGGGTGTTCGATCATTTTCTCGGCCCAGGGGAGTTGATCGAGTCCGTTGGCGCGGGCGTAGGCTCCGGCGGAACCGGCGCGGCGGAAGGCCTCGTAATCGTCGTAGGCGTCGCGCGGGACGGGATCGCCCCCATCTGTCTTGGTAGTCTGGCCGGAGGTGTAGTCGAAGTTGGTCTGGCGGAAGGCGCCGTAGTGGAACCAGTCGTCTCCCATCCAGCCGTCTACCATGGGGCTTTCGGGGGCAGCAACTTTTAGAGCTGGATGCGGATTCAGCAGTGCCATGACTACGGTGAAGCCTTCGTAGGACGATCCGATCATGCCGACGCGGCCGTTCGATTCCGGAGTGTTCTTTACTAACCAGTCGATGGTGTCATAGGCGTCGGTCACGTGGTCTGTCGCGGTGGTGTTGAGAGGGCCGCGGACGGGGCGGGTCATTACGTAATAGCCCTCCGACTTGTACTTGCCGCGCACGTCTTGAAAGACGCGAATGTAGCCGGCGCGGACGAAGACTTCGTCGCCTTCCGGCAGGATGGCTAGCATATGAGTGCTGACGTTACGGGTGGTGCGTTGGGTGGCGTTGTAGGGCGTTCTTGTCAGAAGAATGGGGGCATTGGCGGCGCCTTTGGGAACCACGATCACGGTGTGGAGCTTCACGCCATCGCGCATGGGGATCATTACGTCGCGCTTGATGTAATCCTGATTGGCGGGGGGCGCGGTGTAGTTTTTGGGGATGTCGTTTTCTTGCGCGGATGCCGTTAGAGACAGCGCTAATAGCAGGCTCGAGAGTACGTGCCTCATGCAGTCATTCTATCCTGAGGTTGTGTTTGATTCAGACGAGTTGCTCGCGCGGGTAAGGTCCACGGCGGAATTGCTGGAGGGGATGGCGGAAGACCGCGGGCCTCTGGAACAACTGCCTACCGGGGAGCGGGAACGGCTGATGCGGGCGGTGGCGGAGTTTTATCTTCCTGATCCGGTTGCGCGGCGGCGGCGGTTGAAAGCGGCAGAACGGGAGCGGGCTGCGGCGCGAACGGAGCGGGTGGGGGCGGTTTTGCAGGAGACGGGGATACGGACGCTGCGGCGGAAGCCGGTGTTCACAACGCCCAATGTTTTTCCGCCAGCGGAGTCCGAGCAGCGCAGTACTGAGGATGATTCGCCGCATTGCTACGTTTGCAAGAAGCACTATTCAGTGATTCATCATTTTTACGATCAGATGTGTCCGGAGTGTGCGGAGTTTAACTTCTTCAAGCGAACGGAACTGGCGGATTTGCGGGGACGGGTGGCGCTGCTGACGGGCGGTCGGGTAAAGATTGGCTATCAGGCTGGTTTGAAGCTGCTGCGGGCGGGGGCGAGAGTGATCGTAACCACGCGCTTCCCCAACGATTCGGCGCGGCGTTATGCGGCCGAAGGGGATTTTGGGGAGTGGCGGGACCGGCTGGAAATATATGGGCTGGATATGCGGCATACGCCTAGCGTCGAGGCGCTGTGCGGGCGGTTGCTGGCAACTCTTCCGCGGCTGGATTTCATCATCAACAACGCTTGCCAGACGGTGCGGCGGCCGCCGGATTTTTACGCGCACATGATGCAGGGGGAGCGGGCGGCTCTGGTGGATATGCCGTCGAGCGTGCGCGAGCTTCTGGGTTCGGAAACGGCGTTAGCAGTTCCGGCGGGGGTGACGCGGGCGGCTGAGCTATCGCAAGTGGCTTTGCAGCCTGAGGATCTGTTGGGGCAGAAACATTTATTTCCTGAGGGGCGGCTGGATCAGGATTTGCAGCAGGTGGATTTGCGCGGACGAAATTCGTGGCGGTTGCTGTTGGCGGAGGTTTCGTCGGTGGAAATGTTGGAGGTGCAGTTGATTAACGCTGTCGCGCCGTTCATCATCAACGCGCGTCTCAAAGGTTTGATGATGCGCACTCCTGAGCGCGACAAACATATCGTTAACGTTTCAGCGGTCGAGGGGCAGTTCTATCGGAACTGGAAGACTACGCGGCATCCGCACACCAACATGGCGAAAGCGGCGCTCAACATGATGACACGCACGTCGGCGACGGATTATCATGGCGATGGCATTCATATGAACAGCGTCGATACCGGATGGGTGACCGACGAAGATCCTGTCGAAATTGCGGCGCGGAAGACGGCGGAGCAGCGCTTTCATCCGCCGCTTGATATCGTGGACGGGGCGGCGCGGATCGTCGATCCGATCATTAGCGGGTTCAATACCGGGGAACATGTGTGGGGGCAATTCTTAAAAGACTACCGGCCTACGGATTGGTAGGGAGGAGAATCGCATGACGCGTTGGATCACGATATTTGCAACGCTTGTGGGCTTGGCGGGAAGCGGGGCGGCGCAGACCGTGAGCGACGTCCGTGCGGTTTTGGAGGCTTCTCTCAAGGCGATGGGGGGCGCGAATCTCAAGACGCTGCAATATTCCGCTAGCGGGTGGTCGTCGCGAATCGGGCAGACGTACGGGCTGGCGGAAGACTGGCCGCATTATGAGGTTGCCGATTACACGCGTGCGATCGACTTCGACGCGAAGTGGTCGCGCGAGGATTATACGCGCAGGCAGGGCAAGTATCCGGTACTGGGCCGGCCGCCGATGGCGGCGGAGCATGTGACGTCTATTCTTAGTGGCAATTATGCGTGGGACATGGAGGGCGGGAAGGCGGTGCCCCTTACGCGGCTGTATCTGGATGGCGTTTCGTACGCCGACTTGCGGCAGTTGGAGCTGGCGATTACGCCGCATGGATTCCTGAAAGCGGCGCTGGCGGCGAGAGATGCCACGGCGATTACACTGCCGATCGTGGGCCCGTCGGACGCCGGGCTATCGCAGTATGGGCGCAAAGTGACGGTGGTGTCGTTCACGATCGGGAAGTACCGGGTGAATGGAACCATAAACGATAAAAATCTAGTTGAGCTTACGGACACCTGGTTTCCCAATCCGGTTTATGGCGATATGGATTACGAGATGCGCTTCACGAAGTACAAGAATTTTGACGGCGTGCAGTTCCCTACTCTGCTGCATGTGCACCAGGGCGATCCGCGATTGAATCCGGCGCACAACTACTACGAGTACAACGTGACCGATGTGAAGGCGAACGTGCCGGTGGCTACGATGGCGGTGCCGGATGCGGTGCGCACGGCGACGGTGGCGCCGGTCAAGGTCGAGAGTCTAAAACTGACTGATGGTGTCTGGGTGTTGGGCGGGGGGACGCATAACAGCGTACTGATGGAGTTCAAGGATTTCGCGGCTGTCGTGGAGGCGCCGCAGAACGAGGCACGGTCGCTCGCTGTCATTGAAGAAGTGAACCGGTTGGTGGCCAACAAACCGATTAAGTACGTCGTCAACACGCATCATCATTTCGACCATGCGGGCGGCCTGCGCACATATCTTTCGCAGGGGACGACGGTGATTACGCATGAATCCAACAAGCAATACTACATGGACATCATGTTCTATCCGGCGCCTCGCGAGTTGCAGCCGGACCGGATGGCTTTGTACAACCCGATGTACATGATTAGCAGGCGGCCGGCTCCGATCGAGACGGTTGCTAGCTTTGCCGGTGGTCCTGGGGGTGGCGCTGCCAAATACGTCATCGCGGATGGCGAGCGGTTGATGGAGATCTTTCACGTGCAGGATATGGCTTACGAACTGGAGGATCCGTCGTATGCGCAGGGCAACACCAGCGCGGATATGCTGATGGTTTATTTGCCGAAGGAAAAGATCTTGATCAATGCGGATCTCTACTCGCCGCCGGCCCAGGGCGCGGCGGCTCCCACGCCCACTGCCGCGATGCGGACGCTGTATCAGAACATGCGGAAGCAGAAGCTGGACGTGGCGCGGCACGTGCCCCTGCATGGACGCGTGGGAACCAACGATGAGTTCCTGAAAATCGTCGGCAATTAGTTGCGGCCCACGGGGCCCACACCCATGATCTCGATGGTGGCGCCTTCGGGCCCTGTGCCGTCGTAGTGCATCTGGTTGGCGATGTCGCGGACAACGCTGCCGGGGCCTAGGGAAACCGTATGCTCCTTATCGAACTTGGCTCCGGTACCGATTTTGAAAGTGCCAGCAATAACCGTTATGAAGCGCTCGTTGGAGTGGGAGTGGGGTTGGCTCCAATCGTCGGGGCCGCGCTTCAGGAGTTGAATATACATGCCGGGCTTGGCGGGATCGCCGAAGAGAGCCGCGGTCTGACTGGCGCTGTTAGGGCGGGATTTCCAGTCGAAGTCCTGGGGCGTTTTGAAATCTCGCATGGTGCGGTCAATGGGGACGTTTTCGGCGCCGTGGGCTGTTAACAGGATTCCGAAAATGGGGGCGAGCAGTTTGGACATTGTCACTGGGGTCTCCTATTGGGGGGGGCTTCGTAAACCAATTTGCCTCCCACCATGGTCATTACCGGTTTAATGTTCTTGATGTCGTCGGCGGGGATGGTTAGGTAGTCGCGATCTAGCACCAAGAGGTCCGCTAGTTTGCCGGGCTGAATCGCACCTAGATTGTTTTCCTGGAAGACGAGATACGCATTCTTGCGCGTGTGGGCGATCAGGGCGTCTTCGCGGCTGATGGTCTGGCGAATGATTTTGGCGCCGCCCACCATCTTGCCGGTGACGGCGAAATACAGAGTCATGAAGGGCAGGGTTTGATTGGCGGCGGTGCCATCGGTTCCGAAGCCCCATTGGATGCCGCTGTTTTGAATGGTGCTCAAGGGCGGCATGTCATAGGCGCCGTCGCCGAAGCCTTCCTGCATGATGCCTCCGTTGATGACGGCCCAGGGGTGCACGGCGGCGTACATTCCCAGCTTCTTCATGCGTTCTAGCTGCGGCGCGTTGATCTGATTCACGTGGGCCAGGGTCCAGCGCAGGTTCTTGATGGGATGTTCCTGGTTGATGGCCTCGATTTGGTCGAGGAACGCATCAATGGTGTTGTGAAGTTCCGCGTGGACGTGCAGGGGAAGGCCGGCCTTGGCGATCTCCATGGCGATGCGGCGCCACTGCTGGAGCTGATCGGGACTGGGGTCGGACTTAAGCGCGAACATCGGGTCATGCAGGGGCTGGTAAACGCTTTCACCAAAGAAGATGCTGTCGATGTAACTGTCGCCTTGGAACAGCTTCATGCGGGAGATTTGTTCCAGGGAACGGCCCACTTGGTCGGGAGCGCCGGCCGCAGCGCCTTCGATACAAAAGATGCGGAGGTTGAGCTTGCCTTGCGCTTTCCATTTTTGAAAAATATCCAGCACATCAGCGTTGCAACCGGGAACACCGACGGAGGTGAGGCCGGCGCGATTCATGTCGTCGAGCAAGGCGCGGCTGCTGGCCTCCAGTTTACCGGGCGCTACCTTGGGAAGCCTGGCGGCGACCGGGCGCGTGGCTGCGATGTCGCCTTGGATGACGCCCGTCGGATTTCCGTGAGCATCGCGCAGGATGGAACCTTTCACGAAGTCTGGAGGGTCCGGCGCGTCTGCTCGAATCCCAAAGGTCTGCAAAGCCTTGCTGTTCAGAAAGACTTGATAGTAGGATTCTTGCAGGGCGACGGGATTATCTGGGGCGATCTGGTCTAATTCTTCACGCGTGAAGGATTTTGGGTTGTCGGTGAATTGATGGTGGGTCCAGCCGCCAATGTTATAGATCCATTCTCCGGGGCCGGCGGATTTCGCGCGGGCGCGCAACAGTTCGATGGCCTGTTTTCGCGATTCTATACCATCGAAGCGGAGTTCGCGCGTCCACGTAGTGGCGGCGCGGAGGAGATGCATGTGGTTATCGATCAAGCCGGGAATGACGGCTTTGCCTAACAGGTCGATCTTGCGGGTGTTCGGGCCTGCGAGCCGCGCCATTTCCTGGTTGGTGCCTACCGCGAGGATGCGGTCGCCGCCGATGGCCACTGCCTGCGCGATCGCAAAACGTTCGTCGACGGTGATGATCTTGCCATTCGAGAGAATCACATCCGGCGGTAGTGGTTGCGCACGAAGCGCGGCGGCGGCCAAAACTATGCCGAGGGCGCCGAGTCGCGTTTGAGCCGAGAGGAGCATACGGGTTGTGAACGATTCTACCTGAAACGGGCTATCGACCTTTGGAGTCCTCCTGAAGTAGGCTGTACGCCTACCTGAAAGGAGCCGAAAGATGGCATCAAGCGTAAGGATAGTCCTGATCGCAGTAGCTGGATTTCTGGCATTCGTGGGCCTGCGAGCCGTTTTTAATACTCCGGTGGAGGCGCAATCCCCGAGTGAAAATCTTTATATCGAACCGGGTACGATTGCCATTCGAACTCCAGATGGCGGAGGCACCGTCGGCGATGGCAAAATGGTGGTCGATCTCAAGACCGGAAACGTATGGGGATTCCCTACGAATTTGACGAGTTCTCCTTATCCAGTAGATCCCATCACCAATAAGCCGCCGGTATCTAAACCGATCTATCTTGGCCGATTCGATTTCTCGGAAATGAAGACCCCTTAGTCACATGGAAGAACCACAAGTAACGCAAACGCATGAGGCCTTTTCCCTGACCTGCGGCGTGGTGGTCAACATTCAGGCAAAAGCTGCCAGCATATGGAAGCTCTTGACGGATGCGGAGGATTTCCCGCGCTGGAACTCCACAATCTCGGGCATCCAGGGGCAGATCCGTGAGGGCGAGCGACTCCAGTTGCGCGTTCCGGGCACGGATCGCACCTTCACTCCCAAGGTGTCGGGAGTGGTAGCGGATGAGCGGATGACCTGGACGGGCGGATTTGCTCCACTGTTCAAGGGCGTTCGCACCTTTGTGCTGGAACAGCGCAACGACGGCCCGACCGATTTCACGATGGAGGAGCGTTTCAGCGGCGTGATGTTGCCGCTGATTAAGAAATCGTTACCTGACTTCGGACCGGTGTTCACGCAGTATGCCAACGATTTGAAACACGAGGCGGAAAAAAGCAGCGGATAGGCGGAGTATGCTTAAAGACTGTCGAGCAGACCTCCATGTCGAAACAGGACGTAACCATCGCGAAGGAACGCAGCGAAGCACCTGTGGTCGCAACCGAGGGCACGCTGGTGCTCTTGGTTTTGCTGCTGGCGGGTAGCGGCTGCGCGGCGTTGATTTACGAGATCGTCTGGTTCCAGTTGCTGCAGATGGTCATTGGCTCATCCGCCGTGTCGCTGGGGCTGTTGCTGGCGGCGTTCATGGGCGGGATGTGTTTGAGCAGCGCGTTTTTTGCGCGGGTGGTCGCGGCGCGGCATCATCCGCTGCGGGTGTATGCGCTGTTGGAGCTGGGCATCGGAGTGTTTGGTCTGCTCGAGCTCTACGGCGTTGCCTGGGTGGGGCGGCTGTATGTTGCGGGAGCTTCCGAGGGGATGCTGGGACTGACTCTGCGCGGAATCGTCGCGGGCGTTTGTCTATTGCCTCCCACGATGTTGATGGGTGCGTCGCTGCCGGCCATTTCGCGCTGGGCGCAGGGTAACGCGCACACCGCATCGCAGCTCGGCTACCTCTATAGCGCCAACATCGCGGGAAGTGTGTTTGGTTGTCTGCTGGCGGGTTTCTACCTGCTGCGGACTTTCGACATGGTGGTGACGACGTATGTGGCGGTGGCCCTCAACGTGGCGGTCGCGGTGGCTGCCTTCCTTTTGTTGGGGCGGACCCGGTATGAGGCACAGGCTGACGCGACGAGGGTTTCGCGGGGCGCTTTACCCCGGTGGATTTTGCTGGCAACGGCACTTTCGGGTTTGACGGCACTGGGGGCGGAGGTGGTTTGGACACGGCTGTTGTCGTTGTTGCTGGGCGCAACCGTGTATACGTTCTCCATCATCCTGGCGGTGTTTCTGGCGGGGCTGTGGGCGGGAAGCGGCATCGGTTCGTTTTTTGTGCGGCGCATCGTGCGTCCGAGTACCGCGCTGGCGGCTTGCCAGGCGCTGCTGGCGCTGTCGATTGCTTGGACGGCTTACACCATGAGCCATTCGCTGCCGTTTTGGCCGGTGGACCCATGGCTATCGCTCGATCCATGGTTCAACTTCGAGCTGGACCTAGCGCGCTGTGCGTGGGCCATCTTGCCGGCGACGATTTGGTGGGGCGCGAGTTTTCCGTTGGCGATCGCAGCGGTGGCGCGGCCGGGAGAGGATGCGGGACGGCTCTCGGGAATTGTCTACGCCGCCAACACGGGCGGATCGATCGTAGGCGCGCTGGCCTTCAGTCTGTACTTGATTCCGTCGATCGGGACGCGGGGCTCGCAGGAGCTTCTGATCGGGCTCGCGATGGCGGGTGCTATCGTGGCGCTGCTCGCGGAAGGATTCGGACGTCCGCTGCGGCTGGCGGTTGCCGGGGCGACTGCGGTGATGTTGGGGTTTGGATTGATCCGCACGGTGGATGAGGTGCCATGGCAGATGGTGGCTTACGGGCGGCGTATCGCGCCCATCATGCGGGCGTTCGATTTATATGACCGCTCCAATCCGACTACGGTTCTGTATCGCGGCGAGGGAATCAATTCGTCGATCGTGATCGCCGAGCGCGCGGGGCAGCGCCACTTCTATGTCAGCGGGAAGGCGGAGGCTTCGACGGCGGTTCTGGATATGCGGCTTGAGCGCATGATGGGGCATTTGCCGGCGCTGCTTCATGCGGGGCCGAAATCGGTGCTGACAGTGGGATTCGGCGCGGGCGTCACTGCCGGATCGTTTGTGCCCTATCCGGAGGTTGAGTCCCTGGTGATCTGCGAATTGGAGCGGCAGATTCCGCCGGCGTCGACCGCGTACTTCGGCAAGCAGAACAACAACGTGCTCTACGACCAGCGGACGCGCATGGTTTACGACGACGCGCGCCACTACATTTACACGACGCCGCAGAAATTCGATGTGATCACGACGGACCCTATTCATCCTTGGGTAAAGGGAACTTCGGTGCTGTATTCGAAGGAATATTACGAATTGTGCAAGCGGCACCTCAATCCGGGCGGCGTGGTGGCGCAGTGGCTTCCGATTTACGACAGCGATCCGGAGACTATTCGCACGGAGCTGGCGACTTTCTTTTCAGTATTTCCGTACGGGACGATTTGGAGCAACAACTATCGCGGAGATGGCTACGACCTGGTGTTGATCGGCCAGGCTCAACCTACGCACGTGGATTTGGACCAACTCCAGCTCAGACTGGATCGTCCCGGCTATGCGAACGTGGCGGAATCGCTGGGTGAAGTGGGGTTTCATTCGGCCGTGGATTTTCTAGCGACGTACGCCGGCAGGGCTGAGGATCTGGCGCCGATGCTGAAGGACGCTCCCATCAATAGCGATATGAATATGCGTCTGCAGTACATTGCCGGATTGGGCTTAAATTCGATGGCGTTCCAACGGATTTATCAGGACATCCTTACCCAGCGCAATTTCCCGGAGGGCCTGATCACTGGCACTGGTCCGCGCATGGATGCTTTGCGTACTTTGCTGGCCGCAAAACCGTCCGCGCCGCCGCGATAGCCCCCGCTTGACACCTGCCAAACGGGGTGATAACGTCTCTGCTGGTCGGCATACGACAATCAGGGGGCTGCTGTGGGACTTCGCAAAATCGTAGTGTGCATTTGCTTCGCGTCCGTCGGCTTGTTTGCTCAGACGGCGCAGATTAGCGGCAACGTCCGGGATGCTAGTGGGTCTAGCGTACCGGATGCGACGATCAAGGTGACACAGACCGCTACAGGCGCTACGCGCACGGCGACCAGTGGAACGGATGGCGGCTACGTGCTGCCCAATCTTCCGGTCGGCCCGTATCTGCTCGAAGTCACCAAGGACGGCTTCAACAAATACGTGCAGACCGGTATCGTGCTGCAAGTCAGCACCAGCCCGACGGTGGACGTCGCTTTGCAAATCGGTTCCATCAGCACGCAGGTGAGCGTCGAAGCGCAGGCGTTGCAGGTGGAGACGCGCACGAATTCCATCGGGCAGGTGGTGGACAATGCGCGCATCATGGAAATGCCGTTGAACGGGCGCGACGTCCATCAGCTCATCTTCCTGGCGGGCATGGCGAATTTTCCAGGCACGGCGGGGCTGAACTCGGTGCGGAATTACCCGACGGTGGTGGTCACGGTGGCCGGCGGAACTCCGGATGCGGTGGCCTACAATCTGGACGGCGTGCTGCATCAGGATCCCTACAACAACTTGAGCCTGCCGCTGCCCTTCCCGGATGCGGTGCAAGAGTTCAAAGTGGAGTGGAATGCCATTCCTCCACAGTATGGCTACCATTCCACGGCCACCGTGAACACCATCACGAAATCCGGCACGAACCAGTTTCACGGCGACCTGTTTGAGTTCCTGCGCAACCGCAACCTGAACGCCAACGATTATTTCAACAACGCGGTGAATAAGCCGCGCGACACCCTGAAGCGCAACCAATTTGGCGGGACGGTAGGCGGGCCGATTCGCAAAGACAAGCTGTTCTTCTTCGGCGGATATCAGAGAACCTCGCTGCGTTCCGATGGTACGCAGCAAACCGCGACTATCCCGAACGTGGCGATGACGCAGGGAGACTTCAGCTCCGTCAGCACGAAGCTGCCGGCGTCACTCGGGTTTACCGGCAACAACCAGATTCCAACAAGTAAGCTGAACCCGGTGGCGTTGAACATCATGAAGACGATGCCTGTGACGACGGCCCCCTCTGGGCAAGTGCCGTACGCACTGGTGGCCAACCAGGATGAGGATTTGTATGTGGCGAAGGTGGATTATCAGATCAACTCGCAGCAGTCTCTTTTTGGACGCTTTTTGTCCGCGAAGTTGAATCAGAGTTCGACTTACGACGGCAAGAACCCGCTTTCGATCAACAACTATGGCATCAACGATTTGGACTTTGGATTTGCGTTGGGCCATAGCTGGGTACTGACTCCCAATGTTGTCAATTCCTTTCGCATCGGCGTCAATCGCACCAACGTGGCGAAGTTGAACGATAACTACAAATCGTTTGCCGATTTTGGCGCGAATGTGAGTCCGCTGGCCGGCAGCATCATCTCGGTCAACGTTCCCGGATCGTTCGCGATAGGCGGCCCGGCGGCAGCGCCGGGAGTGTCACACAATGGTCCGCTGTGGTCGATTGGGGATGATGTGAACTGGGTCAAAGGTTCGCACCAGATTGGTTTCGGCGGCAGCTTCTACCATCAGCAGTTGAACTATTGGTCGGGCGGCGGTGTGAATGCGAGCGGCGCCGCCACCTTCGACGGTTCGGTGAGCGGCGATCCGCGGACGGACTTCATGCTGGGCCTTACCAGCACCGCCAACGGCTGGAGCCAGGGTACTCTGTACGGTTTTTACAGCCGGCAGACTTACCAGGCGCTTTACATTCAGGATTCCTGGAAGGTCAGCTCGCGTTTGACCTTGAACTATGGCGTGCGCTGGGAACCGTACACGGCGGTGTACCAGCAGTCGTCGCACCAGGCGCTGCATTTCGACCCGGCATTGTTCACGCAGAACGTGCATAGCAGCTACTATCAAAACGCCCCGGCGGGATTGGTATTCTCGGGGGATCCGCAATATTCGTGCGGCAACTCCTTCAACTGTCCCAAGTGGAACAAGTTTTTCCCCAGAGTGGGCCTGGCGTGGGACCCGATGGGCAATGGCCGCATGACTATCCGCGCCGCCTACGGCATGCTGGGAGACAGGATGAGCATGTTGTCACTGAGCCAGGAGCAATTCGGGGCGCCCTTCGGCAGCACCATCAGCGTGCCGGGAGCCAATCTGACGAATCCCTGGTCCAGCTTCTTGGGCGGCGCCGGCGGGCTGCTGCCGGCCGGGCAAAACCCGCTGGCGATTCTGGCGGCACAAAGCGGATTCGGTTACGCTGCCCCCAACGTTCCGTTTATAACCGCGGGCAGCTACGTCAGCTCTCCGCTCAATGATTTCAAGCCGACGTACATGAACCAATGGAATCTAAGCATCCAGAAGCAGGTGGGTCAGAACTGGCTGCTTTCGGCCAACTACCTGGGGAACAGTACCATTCACATGGTGAGCGAGACCAACGTGAATCCGAGCATCAGTATGGGCACAGGACCCTGCACGCTGCAAAATGTGGTTAACGGGAAGGTTGTTTCGCAGACGTTCCCGAATTGCTCAGTCTCCGCTACGACGAATCCCCGCCGGCCCCTCTTCATGCAAAACCCGCTTCTGGGGCAGTACTATGCAGGTATCGGCCAGGTAGACGACGGCGGCACGGCCAGCTATCAGGGCTTGAACCTGTCGGCGCGGAAACAGCTTAGCCGGGGAATCAACGCGCTGGTCAACTACAC
>Ga0068857_100002686_pt1 | contig 14607 bp, 8 predicted proteins | sample KBSCornC72_FD_66591 | JGI IMG/M metagenome (GOLD analysis project Ga0068857, IMG submission 66591) | Corn rhizosphere microbial communities from Kellogg Biological Station, Michigan, USA - KBS Corn C7-2 | ecosystem: Host-associated > Plants > Roots > Rhizosphere > Soil ...
CAGGCGACGACATTGCCCGAGCTGTCGACAGCTCCGCGCATGCGGCGCATGCCGGCGGTGCGATAGAAGTCGTGGGTCATGTCGTCCTCGCGGGTCCAGACGAGTTGGAGAGGCGAGGAAAGATTCTTTGCGATCTGCGCGGCTTCCGTTGGAAAGTCGGCGGCGTAGCGGCGTCCGAAGCCTCCACCCATGAAAGTTGTGTGGACGGTTACGTCGCTTTCGGCGATGCCGAGCTCCTTGGCGATGGCGGTGCGCGACCAGTCAGCGGATTGAGAGGGAGACCACGCTTCGCATTTGCCGTCGTGGAAGTGGAGCGTGATGTTCATGGGCTCCATGCAGGCGTGGGAGAGGAAGGGAAATTCGTAGACGTGCTCGATGCGCTTTGCGGCGCTGACTGTGTCCGGATCGGGGCCGTGGATGTTGGATGACCAAGCGGCGGGCTTGCTGAGGTTATCCCGCATCTGGGCGCGGAGAGAGTCGGTGGATTCGGCAGCATTGGGGCCGTGGTCCCAGGTGATGTTAAGGGCGTTGCGGCCCTGGATGGCGGCCCACGTGGAGTTGGCTACGACGGCGACTCCGCCGGCGGAGAAGGCGTTGTCGCCACGCGCAGGGATCTCGAAGACTTTAAGAACGCCGGGAACGGCGGTGGCGCGCGTTGAATCGACGGTGGCGGGCTTTCCGCCGAAGGTGGGGCAGCGGGCGACGACAGCGTAGACCATGCCGGGGAGACGGACGTCGAGGCCGAAGCAAGCTGTGCCTTTGCACTTGTCGGGGATGTCGAGGTGCGAAGTCTCGCGGCCGATGAGGGTGAACTGGGATGTGTCTTTAAGGCGGACGGTATCGGCGGCGGGGAGTGGGGCGCGGAGGGCGTCGGCGACGAGATCGCCGTAGCCGAGAGTGCGGCCGCTGGATGCGTGGGTGACACGGCTTTTGCTGGTGGAGCAGTCTGAGGCCGGGACGTTCCACTTGCGGGCGGCTGCCGAGACGATGGCGGTGCGGACGATGGCTCCAGCGCGGCGGAGGGGAAGGTAGTTGCTGGTGACGCTGCCGCTACCGCCGGTGCCGCGCGAGAAGTCGGATTGGATAACTTCGATGCGGCTCCAGTCGAGGTCGGCTTCTTCGGCGAGGATCATGGGGAGTGACGTGTATACGCCCTGGCCCATTTCAGATTGCGCGAAGACGAGACGGGCGCTGCTGTCGGGGTTGATGTGGATCCATGCATCGAAGGGATTTTCGGCTGCGGGATTTGTTTTGCCGAAGAAGAAATGGCCGCGGGTGGTAAAGCCGACGATGAGTGCTCCACCTGCTGCGACGGCGGAGGTTCCGAGGAAGGCGCGGCGGCTGAGCTTCATGCGTTGACCTCCTGCGCTGCGCGGTGGATGGCTTTGCGGATGCGGAAGTAGGTTGCGCAGCGGCAGAGGTTGCCGGCCATGGCGTCGTCGATCTGTGCGTCGGTAGGATTTCTCGTTGATGCGAGCAAAGCGGCGGCGGACATGATCTGTCCGGACTGACAGTAGCCGCATTGGGGGACCTGCTCGGCGATCCAAGCGCGCTGGACGGGGTGGAGGGTAGAGGAGCCGAGGCCTTCGATGGTTACGATCTGCTTGCCCTGCGCGTCGGAGACGGTGGTCTGGCAGGAACGGGTTGCGGCTCCGTCGAGATGGACGGTGCAGGCGCCGCACTGGCCGATTCCGCAACCGTACTTGGTGCCGGTTAATTGGAGGATGTCGCGGAGCGCCCAAAGCAAGGGCATTTTGGCGTCTGCATCGAGGGTGTGACGCTGACCGTTTATCTGAAGGGAAAAGTTCACCATTATCTGACCTCCACTGTTCGCGCGGGACCCGGGCCTGGGGGCACCCATCGTGAGACTGACTCGGAGACGCGGAGTTTGCGAGAGGTGTGCAGGGAAGGACTGGGTTGATGCAGGGAGTGCACTTAGTGCGGGTCAGGCGCGGCTGACGGCGAGGAGATTCTGCCAGCCGACTTTGCTCATGCGGAGGCGGTGGCCATTGTGAAGGACGACGGCACCTTCGCTGCGACCTTCGCGAACGATTTCGCGGACGTGGTCGATGTTGACGATGGCGGAGCGGTGGACGCGGACGAACTTTTCGGGATCGAGCGTGATGGCGAGTTGCTTGATGGGCTCGCGAATGAGGAAGTTTTTGGCGCCAACGTGGAGGCAGGAGTAGTAATCGGCTGCTTCGATCCACTCGATGTCGGAGGTGGTGACGAAGGCGTCTTTGCTGCCGTTGTGGACGAGCATGCGCTTTGGATAGGTGGGCTGGTCGGTGGCGGACGACAGGTTGAGGGTTTCGAATACGGTCTTGAGTTGCTTGTGGGTGGCGAGTGCGGTTTTCGAAGCGATGCGGTCTTTGACGATGCTAATGGTTTCGTTGAGACGCCCGGGATCGATGGGCTTGGTGAGGTAGTCGATGGCGTGTACGTTGAATGCTTTGAGCGCGTATTGATTGTGTGCAGTGACGAAGACGGTGGCGGGGACATTGGAGACGCCTAGTTGCTCGATGACATCGAATCCGCTGCTGGCGGGCATTTCGATATCGAGGAAGAGGACATCAATTGTTCTTTGCTTAAGCGCTGCGATGACTTCGCGGCCGTTACGGCACTCGGCCACGATTTCGATTTCGGGATCGCTAGCGAGGAGGAAACGAAGCCGTTCGCGGGCGAGCGGCTCGTCGTCGGCGATTAGGACACGGAGATTCATAGGGCGCGTTCGTAGGGCACGTCGATGGAGACCTCGTATCCGCCGGAGCTGAGTGGGCCTGCGTTCATCTGATGTTCGTGAGGGTAGAAGTAGGCGAGGCGCTCCCTGGTGTTCTTGAGGCCGATGCCGTTGCCGGGTTTCGATTGGGTGTGTGAAGCGGAGCCGTGATTTCGGACGGAGATGTGGAGGCGGTTCCCTTCTCTTTTTGCGGATGCTTCGATGATGCCCTCGTCTTCACAGTGGGCGATACCGTGGCGAATTGCGTTTTCGACTATCGGCTGAAGGAGGAAGCACGGGACGAGGCTGTGGAGCGCGTTGGGATCGACCTTGATGTCCACGCGGAACCGGTCGGCGAAGCGAACCTGCTCGATGGCGAGGTAGTTGTCGACGATTTCGAGTTCCTGGGAGAGGCGGACTTTCTCCGGAGTTCTTCGCTCGAGGGTGGTTTTGAGAATGGCGTTGAGGTGGTTGAGCATCTCGGCGGCCTGGGTTTGCTTGCCGAGTTCGACGAGGGTGGTGATGGCGTTTAGGGTGTTGAAGAGGAAGTGCGGCTCGAGCTGCATCTGCAGGGCTTTGAGCTGCGCGGCGGACAGCTGTCGCTGGAGCTCGAGGGAGCTGATGGATTCGCACTGGGCGCGGATCTGGGACTGGATGGTGCCGACGAGGCCGAAGGTGAATCCGTAGATGAGGATGTCGAGGCCGATGCGATTGAGCTGAAGCATGCCGGTGAGGGCCGTGAACGTGGGAACGGGTTTGCGCCACTCGGGGACGAGGATGTTCAGGCTGCTAAGGAGGACGAGGTGAATGCTCGCGAGGACGATGGCGAGAGCGAGTTGCGTTCCCATGCCGGCGAAGGAGAGGCGCAAGATGGCGGATCGGCGCGGTGCGAGCTTCCAGAGGCCAGCGGCGACAAGTCCCCACCAGCCCCAGAGGATGATTCCAAAGAGAAGAGAGGGGATGTGCGCGACAGATTGGCACTCCTCCGCGGTGGCGAGGGCCAAGACCAGCGAAGTACAGGCTATGACCAAGTGGCCGGTGCGCTGGAAGTGCTCGAGCGGATTGCGAGACGCGGATTGTGTGTCTGTCTGGACGGTGGGATACGAGATCGCGTTGACCGAGCCCATCGGTTTACCTCACTGAGCGAATGATTGTTGCCCGTAGGGGAGATCTCCAAGGGAAAGCACAATCGTCCGTACTTGAGGATGGCGCGGTCTGGGCTGGGTGGGCAAGAAGAAATCTGTGAACAGGGCTCGGCGTGCAGTGAACTACACATTTCGGGCGAAGCGGATGCCGAGGGCGGGTGGTGAATCGCCGATGGGCTTAATTGGCGGCCGCGAAGAGGTTTAGTGGGATGGAGTCGGCCATCGCTTTGTATCCGGCTGGGGAGGGATGGAGGTGGTCTCCGCAGTCGTAGGCGGGAAGGAGTTGGTCGGGGTGCTGGGGATCGCGGATGACGGTGTCGAAATCGATGACGGCGTCGAAGTTGCCCGCGGTGCGGATCCACTTGTTGACGGCCTGGCGGTCGGCTTCGCTGAGCGGGCCGGGGTGGTAGTAAGTTGACCCGACATAGGGAGTGATGGTGGCACCGTAGACGCGAAGACTATGGGCGTGGGCGCGGGCGATGATCTGCTGGTACGCCGCGATGACTCTCTGGACGAAGGCGGCATGGTCGGCGGGCGGGACTTCGCCGTCGCGGGCGAGACCGCCGAGGTCGTTGACGCCTTCAAAGACGATGAGCCAGCGGACGCCGGCGGTGCGAGGACGTCGCGATCGAAGCGGGCAAGAACGTTGGGACCGAGTCCGTCTGTGAGAAGGTGATTGCCGCCAATGGCCTGGTTGGAGACGCCGATGTTGTGCGTGGTGGGTGAGGACTGAAGGCGAGCTGCGAGGACGTCAGTCCAGCGATCATTGCCATTGGTGGTGGCGCCGTGGCCGTCGGTAATGGAATCGCCGAGAACAACGATAGCTGCGGCGCTGAGTGATGCTTGCACGTCGATTTGGTTGACTTGATACCAGTGGTCGACATGTTTGGGCTGGGTGAAGGTGGGAGCGCTGACCAGGTTGCCGTGAACGTACCAGGACGTAGCACGGGAGCCTGGGTGGCCGGTTTCGCGGGCGGGCGGGGATTGGAGATGGAAGGTGACGGCGAGGTCGGAGAGGGGGGCGACGGGGTAATCGATTGGGTCGGAGAGGAGTTCTGCGCCGGGTGGGATATCGGCCTGAGGATTGCCGGCGAAGGTCAAAGGGCGATCGCTGGCGGGATCGATGGATGAGGATGACGTCGATAGCGGAGACGCGATGTGGACGGAGGCGATGTGGAGGGCCTCGGTACCGAAGGCGTTGGAGAGGTGTATGCGGAGAGCAGGTCCTCCGATGGAGAGGTGGAAGATCTGACGCAGGGTTGCGTCTGTGAGGTCTTCAGGAGGCAACGCGTTGTGGGGCTCGGGGATTTGTTGCGAGGTTCCCCAGGAGGAGACCCAGTTCGCTGTGACTGCGGAGTGCGACTGCGCGAGTGCTACCGATGTGAATGCGAGAGCGGCGAAGAGGAGGAGCGGTGTGAATTTCTGTGCGTGGGGCATAGGACGGGATTTAAGATGGGGCGCCGAATAAATCGCTTTTGCGAAGCGAATAGAGCATATCACTGAGGGGAGTGCCGTGAGTTCTTTTCTGCAAGTGCATGTTTTGATGTGTGGGGTGATGGTCCTTATTCCTGGTGGTGTTGTGATTCGCGCTCAGAGCGCGGCGCCTCCACCGGTGACGTTTACGAGCGAGCAGGACCAGCAGAACATGATGGACCAGCTGGGCATCAAGGTGCTGCGGCCGGGACCGAGCGGCAATGAGAATGCGCCGAATCACGCTAACTACGACGAGGCGAAGGCGAATCCGTTTCCGAATGTGCCTGATCCGCTGACGATGAACGACGGGCAGAGGGTGACGTCCGCGGAGATGTGGCGGGAGAAGCGGCGGCCGGAGTTGCTGGAGATGTTTTCGAAGTATGTGTACGGCAGAGTGCCGAAGGATGTGCCTGCTGTGAAGTGGCATGTGAACACGGTGGATCACGAGATGATCGGGTTCACGCCGGTGATTGCGAAGGACATTGAGGGCGTGGTGGAGAACTCGGCGTATCCGGCGATCAATGTGCACATTCGCATGATGGAGGTGCTGCCGGCGCGCGCGAAGGGGCCGGTGCCGGTGCTGATCATGTTTGGACCTGCCAGGTTCCCAAATCCGAATGAGCCTCGAGGCGACGAACTGGCGCGAGTTAATTCAGCGTACAAGGCACTGCTGGTAAAGCAAGATCCATCGCTGAAGGATATCTTCGAGAAGCATCCGGCCTGGGAGCCTTTGAAGGAGTCGCCGTTCTTTCAGCGACCGGAGCTGAACGAAGATGGAGGGCTGCCGAATACGTGGCAGCTGGTGGCTGCAGGATGGGGATTTGTGCTGCTTGATCCGACGAGCATTCAGGCAGATGATGGCGCGGGGATTACACGCGGGATCGTTGGGCTGGTGAACAAGGGTCAGCCACGGAAGCCTGAGGACTGGGGCGCGCTGCGGGCCTGGGCATGGGGCGCGGGGCGCGCGCTGGACTATCTCGAGACAGATTCCGCCGTTGAGGCAAAGCATGTGGGGATTGAGGGAGTGTCGCGGTACGGGAAAGCGGCGCTGGTGACGATGGCGTTCGATGGACGGTTTGCGATGGTGCTGGTGGGCTCGTCGGGAAAGGGCGGCGCGACTTTGTTGCGACGGAATTTCGGCGAGGCGGTGGAAAGCCTGACGGGCGGCGAGTACTACTGGATGGCCGGGAACTTTATGAAGTATGGCGCGTCGGAAGCGACGTTCGGGAGCATGACGCCGGGGGATATTCCGGTGGACTCGAATGAGCTGATTGCGTTGTGCGCGCCGCGGCTGACGTTCATAAGCTACGGGATTCCGACGAAGGGCGATGCGAAATGGCTCGATCAAGAAGGAAGCTGGATGGCAACTGTGGATGCGAATCGGGTGTGGAGACTGCTTGGCGCGAAGGCTCTGGATGTGGAGGGAGACTACAAAACGGCAAAGATGCCGCCAGTGAACACGGGGCTGCTGGATGGAAAGCTTGCGTGGCGGCAGCATGATGGCGGGCATACCGATGCGCCGAATATGAAGTACTTCATTGAGTGGGCGGATAAGTTGATTGGGCATACGCCACCGCAGTAGGCCGGGAAGTGTGTGCGAGGGGCGTCGGGATTTCCGGCGCCTTTTGATTTTGGAATGCTACGGGTGCGATGAGGGGGTGATTACAATTCTCGTGATCGGCAAGAGAGGCTTTGTGACGATGAAAAGGATTCGTGGGTCGGCGGGTTGGATTGTTGGGCTGGTGGTGGTCGTGTCGGTGTTGGTTTGTTCTGGAGTTGCGCAGGATACACAATATGGGCCGAAAGAGCAGCAGATTCCTCCACCGACCTGCCTCACGCTTCGTGGTGCGTGGGAGGGTGGATATACGCCTTGCACCGCACTCACGCATGGGCAGTGGCTCGCCGACGTCACGCACTGGCGGATGGAGCGGCGGATTCGGATTGGGTATGATGCTGCGCGGTATGAGATGCCGGCGTTCAAATGGGCGCAGTCGGCATTCATGCAGCCGCAGATCATGGTGCACGACCGGTACTTTTACGATCCAGTGTCGAATGCTTACACGGTGGATCGCTATCTGGATGATTTGACGAAGCGGTATGGGGGAATCGATGCGGTTCTGATCTGGGCGACATATCCGAATATGGGGATCGACGATCGCAATCAACTGGACATGGTGCGGTCGATGCCGGGGGGCGTCGAAGGGGTTCGCAAGATGGTGGCGGATTTTCATCGGCGTGGCGTGCATGTGCTGTTTCCGATGATGATGTGGGACCAGGGGACGCGGGACACGGGTCAGGCATGGCCGGATGCGGTGGCTGCGTTGATGAAGGAGATCGATGCGGATGGCGTGAACGGCGATACGCAGGATGGAGTACCGCTGGCATTTTCCCTGGCGGCGGAGAAGATTGGGCATCCGCTGGTGTTTGAGCCGGAGGGCGGTCCGCATGATGAGGGGCTTGCATGGAATGTGCTGACGTGGGGGCAGTACACGTTTCAATTTGTGCCGACGGTTGATCGGTTCCGATGGCTGGAGCCGCGACACCAGGTGCATATCCAAGGGCGGTGGCTTCGCGACAAGACGGATGATCTCCAGTTTGCGTTTTTCAATGGCGAGGGTTGGGAGAGCTGGGAGAACGTGTGGGGCATCTGGAATGGGGTAACTCCGCGCGATGGAGAGGCGACGAGACGGGTTGCGACAATTGAGCGCGCGGTTGCACCGTTTTTCGCAAGCCAGGAATGGGAGCCGTTTTATCCGATGCACCACTATGGCGTGTTCGCGAGCAGGTGGCCGTTGGGCGAGCAGACTGTGTGGACGATTGTGAATCGGAATGAATACAACGCGAGCGGACCGCAAATGACGGTGGCGCACAAGGAGGGGATTCGGTACTTCGATCTCTATCACGGGGTGGAGTTAAAGCCGGTGATGAAGGGCGACGATGCGGTTCTGGAGTTTGAAGCGGAGGCGCATGGGTATGGGGCGATTATGGCGACTGCGGATGAGCCGGAGGCGCGTCTGAGAGCACTGATGGGAAAGATGGCGCAGATCACCGGCAAGGCGCTGGCGAGCTACTCGCATGAGTGGACTTCCCTTCCCCAGAAACTAGTGGAGATTGCCGCGACGACTCCTGCGAATTCGGCACCCGAGGGAATGGTTAAGGTTGAGGGCGGACAGTTTCACTTCAAGGTGGAAGGGATTGAGATCGAGGGGTCGGATGATGTTGGTGTGGATGTGCAGTATCCGTGGGAAGACAGTGCGAGACGGTTCCACGAGCATCCGATGGAAATCAAGCCGTTCTTCATCGATAGGTATCCGGTGACGAACGCGGAGTTTAAGAAGTTTTTGGATGCGTCGCATTATCGGCCGAAGGATGGTTTGAATTTTCTGAAGGACTGGAAGGATGGGAACTATCCCGAGGGTGCGGCGAACAGGCCGGTGACGTGGGTTTCTCTTGAGGATTCGCGGGCATATGCAAGGTGGGCAAAGAAGCGGCTACCGCATGAATGGGAGTGGCAATACGCGGCGCAGGGGAAAGACGAGCGGATCTATCCGTGGGGAAATTGTGATTGGCAACGACCCGGCGGGCGGCCGCCGATAGCGGCAACGACTCAGGCGGCAGCGCCGAGTGTTGCGGCTCTGCCGGAGCCGGCCAGCGCGAAGAGAGTTGCACCCACGCCGGGACCGCAAGCTACGGTGTGCCATTGGGGACCAGATGCGAAGGACTACCCTGCACCGCTGATGGACTCAGGAAGAGTGATGCCTCCGGCGAGCGATGTGGACGCACATCCGCTGGGAGCGAGCCCGTTTGGGGTGATGGATATGGTGGGGAACGTCTGGCAGTGGACGGATGAATATGTAGACGAGCATACGCGCGCTGCGATTCTGAGGGGCGGGAGCCACTACAGGCCAGTGGGATCGATCTGGTATTTCCCGCAGGCATACAAGAACACACAACACGGCAAACTGCTGATGATGGGCGAGAGCTACGACCGGTCGGGGACGGTGGGATTTCGCTGCGTGCGCGATGCGGAGTGAAGAAGAGGAACGGCGCGGACTCGAGTGAATCTGCGCCGCCGGGGATCGGTCTGCAAGGGATCCCTTAGAAGTAGATCTTGCCGGAGAGCTGCGTTGCGCGCCCGGGTTGAGGATCGCCAGATGAAACGCCGAAGTTCGCCGGCTGAATGACTCCCTTGATCTTGCCGAAGTCTTGGTCGCCGAAATTTCCATCTGGTTGAGCAAAGTTTGTGTGGTTGAAGGCGTTGTAGGACTCCAAACGAAGCTGGACGTAGACGTGTCCGTCCTTCACCAGAGGGAAGTCCTTGAAGAGCTGGAGATTGGTGTAGTTGTAGCCGGGACCGTGGAAGAAGTTGCGACCGACGTTTCCGAAGGTGCCGTCCGGTTGCGCAGTGAAGTTCGAAGTGTCGAAGTATCCGTTGTCATTGGCGCTGTCTCCGTTCCGAGGATCCAACTTCTTAACATGGAAGTTGCTGAGGTTGGGGGTGTCGCCGCAGCCGTAGTAGGTGTAAGCGTCGCACCAACCGGAGTTGTAGGCGCCGGCTTCAGAGATGGTCACTGGGAAGCCTGTTTGCAGTGCCGTGGTTCCGGCGATGTGCCATTTGCCGAGAAGCTCGTTGAGGATGAAATTGTCACGGATCGAGGCAAATACCGGAATCTCGTAGGTGTATAGGGCAACGAACCGATGGCGGGCGTCGTAGTCGGAGTTGCCGTAGTTCAGGTATTCGAAGCCGGGCGTAAAGTTTACGCCGCGTCCGTTGAGCGCGCCGCTGCCGTTTGGAGTTCCATTGCCATACGACGACTCATAGCCTGACGAGTTGTCGAGGGCGTGGGAGTAGGTATAGGCGAGGGTGAAGTAGAGTCCGCGCGAGACCTGCTGCTGCAGGCTTGCCTGAAGCGAATGGTAGCTCGATGCGCCTGTGGAACCCTGCTGGGCGACGCTGAGATACCACGGGAAGCCATTCGACGTGATTGCCGGCTGAGCTGTGTACTCCGGGAAAAACAGGTGCACCTGCGCGAGATTGTCAGAGCAGACTGCGTCAGCGAGACATGCAGAGTGGCCTTGCGGAGTGATTGGGTCACCCTCGTAGGTGCGGGCCAGCTTGCGACCAAGTGAACCCACGTATCCGACCTGAGCGACCATCTTGGTGCCGATAGCACGCTGGACATTGAGGTTGAAGTTGTAGGAATACGACGGCAAGTAGTTCTTGCCAGGCTGGCTCAGATCCAGAGCGAAGTAGTTGTTATCCCAATCAAGTGTGGCACCGGGCAATGGCCGTTGATAGGGGAATGGGTTGTCTCTGGAGGCTCCGGGCCTACCCGCGACATCGGTGAACGGGTCAGCAAGTGATGGGCTTCCACCAACGTCGGCCGCGCCGATCGATGAGAAGAAGAACGGCGGAGCAGAAAGATTCTGAAGCGCCTCCTCTTCCTGATCACGATTGAAGTACACACCGAAGCCGCCACGTATGGCGAGAGCGTGGCCACCGGAATTGCCGACCAAACCCGAGGGGCCAGCGCTTGGAGACCATACGAATCCGAGGCGCGGGCCGAAGTGATTCCACTTCACGGTAGCGAGGCCGTAATTTGTGCAGCCGGGATCACCGGGATAGAGGAGTCCCGGAGGGCCACCAGGGAGAACATTCGACGTTGCACTGGAATTTTGCCAGCAGGTGATGGCGATGCCGCCGAACTGGTGATTTGCCCACGGGGTTTCAGCGTCCCAGGAGATGCCATAGTTGAGATTGAAATCAGGAGTCACCTTCCAGCTGTCCTGAGCGAATGCATAGTATTCGCGCGAAATGGCTGCGATTGCGCTGCCTGACGTCTGGGTGTATTGGTCCGGGATACCAAGGACGAAGTCAATGGCGGGATCGCCTGAAGAGAATTCTCCGTTGCCGTTCAGCCTATAGAGCCCGTCGTTGTCGGCATTGTAGGGATTGTCTACTCCAAATTGCTCGAACGTGGCTCCGAATTTCATGCTGTGGTTACCATGAACCAAGGTGAAGATGTCCTGACCAAGAAGGTTCGAGTCGAGGCGGGGTTGCGGACCCTCGTAACTGAAGCCGAGATTGAAATAGCCATTCAACGCAATCACCGGCAGGCCAGCGCCAGGCGCCTGAGGTGTGATGTTGAACCCAGCGGAGCTAGGTTGCATGATCTGGGCCGGCTCGACGGCAGCGTAGTTGAATCGGAAGTAGCCGCCGCGCAGGTCATTGATCATGCGCGAATTGAAGATGTGAGTGTAGTCAGCGTTGAAGATCTTGAAATGCTCGGCGTTGGTCATGGCGAAGCCAGGCAGCGTAGAGCCACCGAAGGGAAGGTCGCTGGAGAACGGAGTGGATTGGAAGAGCACCGAGGACCAGAACGTGTCATTGGCTGTGAGGTGGTAATCAAGGCGAATGATTCCCTGGTCGCTCTTGGTACTTCCGGCAGCCGCGAAATTATAGTGAGAACCGGAGTTGGGAGCTGGGACGTACTTGTTGAAGAGCCCTGAGGCGACCGAATCCCACGCAGAAGTGGGGATGTTCACGGTTGAAAGGCCGGGGCACATATTCCACGGTGTTCCGGCCGCGCAACCGGCGAGGGCGAACGGTATCGGTTTATCCGAAAGTCCGTTAACAGTACCTGGCGCTATCGTCGAGTTTGAAGCACCAGTGGCGAGGTTTCGGTCGGCGCTGAAATCGCCATTGCGCTGTGCTGTTGAGAACACCTGTGTTTGGGTGGTGGTTGCTAATCCGCTTTTGGCTCCCTGATAAGCGGCGAAGAAGAACAGCTTGTTCTTCAGGATAGGGCCACCGAAGGTACCGCCATAGACATGCTGATGAATCGGCGGCGCTCCGCCCTGATCGAAGAAGCTTCGCGTATTGAGAAATGTGTCGCGATAGAACTCGAATCCGTTGCCGTGAAAAGAATTTGTTCCGGTTTTGAGGGCCTGATTGATGATGGCGCCGGAGTTGCGACTGTACTCAGGGTTGATGGTGCTGGTGACAATGGCCAGTTCGCCGACTGCGTCAGGATTGACGGCGACACCTTCTACCTGAATGGCGGAGTCGTTAACGTCGGCGCCATCGAGGAGATAGCTGTTCTGTTCGATCTGGGCTCCATTGGCAGAGAAGCCGCCAAAGCGGTCGGCGGCCTCTACAACACCTGGAGCAGATTTCTGGAGAGTCGTGGCATCCCGACCGAGCAGGGGCATCTGGGTGATGGTGTCGGAGAGAAGGTCGGTCTTGAGCTGCGTCTCCGTGGTTTCAACCTGTGCGCTGGCGACAGTGACCTCTACGGTCTGGGCTGTGGAGCCGATGGAGAGCTTCGCGGCGACTTCGCGATCATCGTTGACATTCAGCTGGATTCCCTTGGCGGCGTAGCTGGAGAAGCCCTGGGACTCAACGGTGACGATGTATGGTCCGCCGATCTGGAGCTGGCTGAATTTGAAGTAGCCGCCGTTGTCGGACTTCGTTTTCGTTGAGATTCCAGTGCTGGTATTCAGCACAGAGACCTCTGCATTTGGAATCACCGCTCCAGCAGGATCTGTCACGGTTCCGTGTATGGCTGCAGTGGTGGCCTGCGCGGAAGCATGATGCGCAGCAAGTGTGATTGCCACGCCGAGAAACAGCGCGGTCACGATGGCTCTGACCTTCATTCTGACCTCCTCGAAAGTGCAAAATCGCGATGATGGCGAGATGGCACAAAAACGTACGTATGGCACCTGGTGTGCGTGCATTCACTTACGGGGGTACATCTGCTGCACCAAGTCATCCGATTTGACCACGTAACCAAATGACCGGCTGCTCGAATGTGACGAAGAGGAGATTATGAGGATGAAACGCCGAAAACAGGGTTGGAGCAGCGTGCCGCTACGACGACTCGGGGAAATGGATCTGGGATGAAGAGACAAGAAATGTATTTAGACAAGCACCATTCAGTTACGAAAATAATGAACGCGAGATACTGACATGCTATGTAGAGAGTCGGGTGATGCTATTAGTGCCGCTCACGGAAGTGGCGCAGTTAGTCGTCCCTCCGGATCTCTCCAGGAGGGGCGACTAACTGGTTTGATTCTTATTGCGAGTTATCAGGTTTAGCTGCGGTTCAACAGATCGCCGATGCGCGCACGATAACTGCGGCTCATTGCGAGCTTCTGGCCGTTGACGAGATGGACCATGAAGTCGCCGCGCGACTCGCTGCGAACTTCCTTGACGTAGCGAAGATTCACAATCGCAGACCGGTGAACACGCAGAAAGAGCTTGGGATCGAGGCGCTGCTCGAGCGATGTCATGGTCTCGCGCAGGAGATGCGTCTCCGCTCCAGTGCAGATACGAACATAATTCTCTTCCGCGCTGATCCAACGGATATCGGAAACGGGGAGAAAGAGGATGCGGCCGCGGGACTTGAAGACGATGCGCCCGGTGTATGGTCCGGACTTAGTCTCGTCTGAGTGGCTGCGATCTGGCTGGCGCTCGCCGGCGGAAATCTGGTCGCGCGCGCGCTCGACTGCTGAGTGCAAGCGTTCCGCCGTGAAGGGCTTAAGGAGGTAGTCGGTCGCATTCAATTCGAAGGCCCGCAAGGCGTAGTGATCGTATGCCGTAGTAAGGATCACCCGCGGAAGCTTGATTGAAGCGCGCATAGACAGCTCCGCGATCACATCGAGACCATCCATCCCGGGCATGCGGACGTCGAGGAACAGCAGGTGCGGAGTGGTTTCCTGAACGAGTTCGTAGACCTCGCGCGCGGAGGAGGCTTCGCCGGCGATTTCGATGTCGGGTTCTCCGCGAAGGAGTTGGCGGAGCTTCTGGCGGGCGAGCAATTCATCGTCAGCAATCAAGGTCTGGATAGCCATGCATGCCTCACAACATAATGTTTAGAAAGACTTCCGGGAACAGGAAAAGCCGCTGCTGCTATGGAATGGCTTTGGCAACTTTGATGCCATTGTTCTCGAACGGCTCATGGGCTGATTTCATAGGGGTTATCAGTGACAAGTTGTCTAGCCCTTCGAGGGTCTTGTTCGGTTTCGTACTCACTTGTCCGAATCCGAACACCAACTCCGGGTGCAGGTGACCCTAAGATTTCGAACGGTTCAAACGTACAGAGTGACTGCAAATCGCTGTTGCAATTGACCAATCGCAGCTCTGCGAGGTCCGAGAGGTTGTCTTGACGACGCACGAGTTCCAGGGATGTGTTCGAGACTTTCTACATTTTGTGACGAACTGCGGCCAGTTTGGGACGAATGGGTGAAGGATCCAGCCAGCCTCCCCGT
>Ga0068857_100002693_pt1 | contig 14588 bp, 32 predicted proteins | sample KBSCornC72_FD_66591 | JGI IMG/M metagenome (GOLD analysis project Ga0068857, IMG submission 66591) | Corn rhizosphere microbial communities from Kellogg Biological Station, Michigan, USA - KBS Corn C7-2 | ecosystem: Host-associated > Plants > Roots > Rhizosphere > Soil ...
CATAGAAATTAGGCGATCGTGCCCCTTTTGGTGTCTTTTCCAGCTGCCATTTACCTGAGGGTGTCTCTTTGACGCACGGCTGACTGAACTCAGCTGTCATGCGCGATAACTCTGGAATAGCGGGGTTGACACTGATGAGTGCCTCCTCATTGACCTCACCGGCCGCAGCTTTGTGCGCAGCCTCAAAGCGTTGTCGCAGGTGCCACGCGGCCTGCGCTGACCGGTTCAAGAATTGATCTTTATTTTTACGATTGGTACCCGGCACCTTCTGTTCTGGAAACAACGGTGTTGCCCCTGCCACGAACTCATGCACGGTGATTTTAGGTAGTCCTTCCGCGACTCGCTGCTCATTGAGCACCCGCGCGGCGCCACGCACGCCTGCACCGACACCCGTCGAGTCATAAACCAGGTCAGTGATACCGTACATGTCACACAGGGTGAATGCCTTAGCAGTTGTCCCATGGATATCGGTACCCGTGCCAGTCCATGACACCGCATGCACCAAATTGGTGCCATATCGACCTGCCCAGGCGCACCGGTCTTTCCCTAAGTCAGCTACGTCGAGTGCGGCAGCTTTAAGACCACTGGGCTCCAATCCCAGCTTCTCCAATAGTCCGATTGATGAAGCGATCCACTGTGGGGGCACCAGTACACCCTCAGCCGACGCATAGAAGCTCGCGTCAATTTCCTGCGCAAACACGACTGGATCCAGCTCGGCTTTCTTCTTGTCATACCACGTCTGGTCCTTGCGTGGATCATCACGCCAGCACATATGGAACTGCGACACAGCCGGGTTATTGAAGTGATCGAAGAACGCATTGACACCATTGGGTGTCGACACGTCCAGACGACAGTTGGTGTTAGCAGCCAGCGATGCAGCTACCTTCTGTGGGTTCTCCAAGAACGCCGCTTCGTCCACACCGTAGATAGATTTACGACCACCGCGACCGATGTTGTTACCTGCTTCACCGGTGATTGAAGCGCCGGTATCTGGGAAGGTCAGACGCAAATAAAATGAATTTTTCTCCTCCTCATACCCAGCCTTGAACTCAGGTGGCAAGTGTTTGAGGAACTCACGGGCCTTCCAAAATAACGTATCAGGGTCACCCGATCGGTCCAATTTAAGCTCGGTGGCACTACCAACACCCGCGGCAAAGCCTGTCTCAAATACAGATAATGAGCAGAAGAGTGCCATCATGAGCCATGACGCACCTACGTCACGACCTTTGCAGCATGCACCGGGCTTACCCTGCCGGAAGCATGATAGCATCCAGTCGATCATCTCGAACTGCTTGGGCCATAACCTAAACGGAACCAGTACTGATTTGCCTTGGGCCAGCGCACGTGGGTCAGATGTCACACCCCAGTCATCAATGAACTGTGCGATGTGGTCTTTGTAATATGCTTTGAGCATGGCTACACGACGTTTGTCTTCACGCATCCAAGCAAGGCGTCGCTCACGCTCACGCACCAACTCTGGCGCCGCAAGATATACGAGTGCCTTCTCCAGCATGGCCGGTGGAGTTTTGCGGACCAACTGCTCACGTTCAGCACCATGTGTCGATAGCAGTCGGCTCGCCACATTGACGAACTCAGGCTGACGTAGCATCGCCTGGTACGTTGCCTCTGCTAAGTCTTCAACCTTCATCTCTTCAAGCTCTCCAGGAAGTCCATCGCCTTGTCAGGTGATGTGGCGATCTCCTTGGCGTTGGGCAGTGTAACGGATGCGTTGACCGATAGCGATCGCTCGATATGCATACCGCGAATACGATGTAACTCTTGACGTGCTGCGAACTGGTCAGCCAGTAGCACTTTCTTAATGCTCCCATCCGGGTTGCACTCAACCCCTTTGAAGAGGCGTCGTGCACCAGGTGATACGTCATCCGTATCACGCACAAATACATGTCGCGCACCTTCTCCCTCACACTGCGCGCATTGGGGATTGGGACCGGCGTCGAAGCGGTACCCAACACCACCTGCCAACTCAGGTATTGGTTTCTGTAATTTGATGGCCGTGTTCACCGCTGCTTCATACTCAGCAATGTCGCGCCATAAATAACCACCACCGACACCATGGCAGTACCGGCATGCACCTATTTTGATGGTGATGAACTCATTGGGATCCGCATCGACCATCTCTTCCAGCTCACGTATCAACGCATCCGTTGACTTGACCGTCATGGTCGAGACCGCATGTTGATGCACGTGGAGCCGTGCCATCACACTGGGGTTGCGTAACAGATCACGGCCGGCACGCTCTGGTTTGGCACTGGCACCTTCACCGAATGCAGCCAGATATGCTTTTTTGACATTGCCGGACAACACATATTCCTGAACGAATCGTTCCTGGGCGTATGGCAAATTTGAGTCAGGTACCTTGTATGGGAGGTTGGCAGTCTCGTCGTGGACTGATAGCGGTACCAAGTCTACGGATTTATTCATATTGCACCACACCGTTTATGACGGAGTAGGTCACATCACACTCGGGGCACACCAGTCTGCAGATGACCGGGTGTGTTTCATGTGAGGCCACTATGACCAGGAAGGGAACGCCATCTGGCTGGCACGGGCATACCATGAACGCGGGCTCACCCGTTACTGGTTTGTAGAATGGGAGCACGTTGGAGGGCTTGTCAGGGGAGTCGCTCATAGGTGCGTTTGTATCATAGATCGGGCGTGGAATGGAACTGGTGATAGCATATTATGACAGATTGCATCACCTTTGCAGCACGTTGTTCCCAGGGGAACACAATATAAAAATTTTGGATCGACACTTCCATATTTTGGAAGTATGTAAAATTTTGACTCACTGCACCATGAAATTATAGATGTAAAAATATTTATAAAAAATAACACGTTGCGCCATGTTGGCATGGGGAGGGGTGTCTTGGATGGAACCACTTTTTAGTGCATTTTTGGCTTTTGGTTTGACAATAACACCATGAAATGCACATCTTGCGAGATATGCACGATTCAACACTCTTCACCTGCGCCACAACGCCGCAATTAGCACGTTATGCCCGTACCACGGCGCACCATGTTACATATGATGCAATTACCGCATTATGCCCCTAGGTGCTGCCCATTGTCATAATGCAATGATGCAAATGCGCCACGCTGCCGCACCCCATAGCACCTCGTTATGACAGGGCCATATTAGCGCACTATGTCACATGGTGCGCCATGGTGATACAGCAGCACGTCATAGTGCAACACTATTGCAGTACTGTGACGCAGGTCGTATCACGGTGCAGCGTACAGGGGCATACTGCACCCACACCGCAACACCTAGGAGTTACCCATGTACATCATCAAACATCGCTCACGCCGTCACCACGATGCACCAGGCACGTTCTACTGGGTCGTCGGTGGTGCGGTCGCCTGCACGTCTGTGGAGGCTGCAGTATCGTTGTTATTCACTGAAGCAACCTGATACACTGTCGACACGTGGCAACCTCACCACGTCCCCCACTGACCCACATCTGTACTCGTTGCACATGTGGGTTCTTTTTGTCCACGTGGTGCAATAGTGTTGCATGTGGGTCATATAGGGGTAAGGTGGCCCATGTGGAACGCGGTAATTCATAATTATAATTTACGAGCATTTGTGATTTGTAGAATCGGTTGTTCCCCTTGGGCAGCGCCCCACCCTAAAGGGTGGGTGGGCGTGCACCAATATAGGGCATTTCTGTAACGACTATTGCAAATTGATGCCGAATAGCATGGAAAGAGTGCCGAATAGCATGGAAAGAGTGCCGAATAGTGTAACAGCATTATTCGGTCTTTTTATAATCCACGCTATGCGGTACACATTCCACGCTATGCGGTACACATTCCACGCTATGCGGTACACATTCCACGCTATGCGGTCTTTTCGGTTTTGAAACAATAGTACAATCATTCCACTTTAATTTACAAAAACAACACTTGACAAGAGAGTTTTAAACCATAGAATAACGGCACCATTAGCAATTGAGGTGATGTGATGCGTAAAGAACGGACAGTATATTTTGTGAGTTTAGACAGACAAGACTGGAAAAACCTCAAGACAGGTGAGGAGCGCAAGGCCCGCGTTCTCGCTAGTGAAATGTATCCGCTTGGTATTTATGGTCCTATTTATTTGGGTTCTCTTCAGGAGGATGCGTCCATCCAAACAATGCTAGTTCGCTCTCCAAGGATTGACAGTCAACGAATACGCTGGTCTTTATATAGAGAGCCCACGAAAGTCATCCATAGGACACTGGTGTTCGGGCGCGTGTTCTGGCTGTCTGTAGATGGCAGTGAGAAACGCATGCTTCTGTCAGCACATCATAAGGCAGCAAAGCAAGCCGCACTGCGCAGTCCACTACTGCGTGAAGGGTCGAAGGTAGAGCTATTCATTCAAAGAAAGAATGAAGAATCCTACGTATTAAACATAGTGGGTGACTGTGTGGCACCCGGCAAAATCAAGTGGCGTAAATCAATCATTGAGGAGTTGAAGTGATGAAAACATATTGTGTATCGGTAGACCAAGGTGAGACGTGGGTCATGCTACGAGCTGAAACACTTCACAAAGCGATGACGGCCGCAGCGAAACAGTTCCCGTTAATTATATATGGCACACTGGTGTTGGGGTTAAAAGACCTCGACAAGCCAAAATCGAAGGTAAAACGGGTTGCTATCACCACGTCAACCAGCAAACAGCGCGCTCGCTGGTGTTTTTATATCGAATAGTGTGACAAATCTCCCATAAATGAGCTTGCAATAGTATTGCAGGGGTGTAAGATAGCACCCAACGACAACGCAGACACATTGAGGACACCGACATGAGCACAATGACCCACTCGCAATTGATTGAACTGGCTTCACGCGGTAATGCACGTGCAGCAGCTGAGCTGGCACGCCGTGCCGCTGAGAGCACCACCAAGGTAGTGTTGTAATGAACATCCGCGAAGCAAACAAGCTCAACAGCTACAGTCAGATAGTAGGCGCACTGTCGTGCGGTGCACGTGTGTATCACTACTGCCATTACTGGAACGCTGTGGATGAGGTGCTGATATGTGACACGTCATCAGACACCACCTGGCCCGCGGTGCGGGTAGTAGGTAACACCGGTGAGCGTACACACTGCACCAACCTGTTCAACAAGGGCGACGTGGTTTGGTTTGAATAACTGAGGTAACGAGATCATGGGTAACATAATCCTTTGGATATTGGCCGGGGTTGGCGCAATCATAATAGCAACGCTGCTAATTACTGTTGCGTTTGAATGGTTCGAGACAGCATTGGCGAATCGACGCCGAAAACAACATATGAAGGCAGCCAGAAGCATTGCCTCATCATTGGATAGTGCTGCTTTCTGGTTCTGTGAAGACAAGGCAACGGAACAATTGTTACATGACTTGGCTGATCAGATTAAAAGGTATGGTGTTGTACAGACACCCATGCATGCCCGCGAGGAATGGCGCGCGCGTCGAAAACTGTGATACACATCACTGCAATAGTATTGCAGGTGAGTAAGATAGCACCCAACGCAAGACAACTTGCACCCACTGACACTAACTGAGGTTTACATATCATGATTATCGCAACACTGATCACCATCGCTCTTATCGCTGTTCTGGTTCTGGGTGAGATGGACAACGGCTGGCATTAATACGCTGCACCACGCAGCACATTGAGGTAATCGTAATGTACACAATAGAACAAATTCAGCAATTCATTCGGGTTTATATGAGCAATGCCCGTGTGTGGCAGCTGAAACGTAATGAGGCTGAGCAAGCGATGTGTGAAGCTGATTATGAGGAGTACCAAATATTGTGTCGCGAAGCGGTACAGCAGGCGCGCAAGTGGCACAGCCGATTAATGGAATCCCTAGGACATGCACGTGCATCTGTATGGTTGAATGGAGCTAAAGTGCCATCATGAATTTCAAATACTCATCATATAACCCACGCTTGCCCGGCTGCCCACTCGTTGGGAGTTCTGTCGGTGTTAGTGGCAGAAGCTGGCACAAGATAGGTATTAAAAACGGCTCTTATTCCGTGCGTGTCAGGTTAATTAATGACAACGTACTGCGCGGAATCAAGCGCGCGGAATCGCGTGCGATGACCATTCATCAGTCTGACCTATTCAACGCGGGAATATATCTGTCATGAAACACCTTCTTCAACTCTTTTCACGCTGCACCCCGGATGAATACGCCTACTGTGAAGCGATCAAGTACAAGTGTGGCGTCATTGAGTCGCCCGTGTATTTCAGCAGCACATTAGCCGCACTGTTTATTAAATGAGGTTAGGACATCATGAGCAACATCACACACACTCCCGGGCCCTGGTCTATTGCATCGGACGGCCAGACAATTGTAGCGCCGAACGATTGGATTGCAATTTGTCAGAAGCGGACTGAATGCACAAGAGCCAATGCGCAACTAATCGCAGCAGCACCAACCATGTTAGAGTTCATTAAAACCGTTGCGCTCGGTAATACTGAATACGACAGACTTCAGGAACTAGCACAAGAGCTTATTAAAGTGGTGCAATCATGAAACTCTGCATCACACTGGTCATCCTCGCACTAGTTGCTGCAATTGGTGTCGTGATGTTGCTCCGTAAAACAGTTGGGCGTCATTGGTGGATGGCTTTAGCCTGCGCGCTTATCATTGCGTCGTTGATTGCCCCTGTACAGGTCGCGCATGCATTCGCTGGCACGTTGTTGATTGGCGTGCTGTATGTTGGTATTAAGGAGTAGCTGACATGTCACGCACCAAACAAAACAAAGTGTCAAAGCAGATTGACGCGTTGGTGATTGAAGCAACGCGGATAGGTTTGTTAGAAATTGAACGACTGGCGCGCAAAGCACTCACAACGCGCGGACGTGCTCATCGTTTCGTTATGGGAATGGGCACTGTCACGTTCTATGATAAGAACGATAGAGCAATCGAAGATACAGAAGACTATTACGATGATGATTGGCGTAGACGAACTAGAGCCGCTAAGGTGCAGCGTTGCATACAGGATGTAATCGACTTCATTGATGAACATGACAGAGACTTGCATCTAACTGGTATGCCTATGCGCATTGATTCGCCGGATGCGCCGACTCGAACTGATTGGTAACTAGAAACAATTGAGGTTAAGACATCATGAGTAAACATCATACGTTGATCATGCTGCGCCAAGCGCGCAGCACACTGCTTAAGAATAAATTGTCAGGCAGTTTGACTGCTGGACTATTGGCGCATATTAAACACCTCGATGCTGAAATTGCAGCCGATCAGCAACAGGCACAAAAACACGCCGAGTTGATGCGCGTTGGCAAATGTGCTGCTGACTCATTGCGTTGCATGGTTGCAGCGCTTGAGTGCGACTATGATCGCCTCGAAGAGTTGCGCGACTCACGCGACGGATACCACATCACTGTAAAAATTCGTGATATCAATGGTGAAGTAATAGATAACGAGGACGTATGTGACACAGAAGAAAGCAAAAAAGAATGGATTAAATTTTTCGCTGATGATGCAACGGAACTTGCCGAACTTGAATCAGCAGCCGGTGAATGCACATCACGCGAAGATGCGGAGCAACGTATACAAGATGATGCATTGAGCGTAGAAGTGCGTAGCGAATGGCATTCACCTGGTGATGCGAATGGTATTGGAAATGGAGAGTTTCAAATTCTGTTGTCTACCGGTGGCCCTGCATCGCGCATCATGGGTGAGTTACGCGATGGTGAGCCGCATCGCGCATGGTTAGAGGTGCAAGACTGGGGCACGTCGTGGACGCATTACCATGAAGAAGGTTTGAGCGACGTGCTGCTGAGCTATGCGCGTTGTTGGCATTTTGGGGAGTGAACCAACCATGAACCATTACCGCGCCACATGGTTGCACATGCGCATGGTACACACCTGCATCGCATGGGAAGAATATGCGAGTGTGTCACATCGCATCTATTACCACGACTTCACTACGGAGCAAATGTCATTATGAAAAGCTATTTATTTGATGTGATGCTGACCGCTGCCCTTCGCATTGAAGCAGAAACAGAACAAGAGGCGCGCGAGGCGTTAACCAAGATTCTTGACTGCTGCATGATCAATGTGGGCGCATACGATAAAACCGGTGACCCTGTTATCGGTGAGGCAAGCGCACAAGGTGATCTAACACTTGCAGAAGTAACAGAGGTGTGACCATGCTCAGCGTAATACTAAGCCCATCAAAGCATGGCGGGTGGCGCTTGTATGTGGACACCGGCGCAGGATGTTACGCCACGCTGCACTACAGTCGCGCCGATGCTATCGCGTTTGCGTTTGATGAGTACGTAGCACCCACTTGGGAGCCGTCGCATTAAGTCGTGACGTTATGTCACACCTGACAATATTATGTTACATCATGAGGATTATGTAATGAGCAAACACACTTCGCGTCCGTCAACTGTCAGGCGCATCGTTCTTGGCAAGCGTTACTACTTCAATAGTCATGTACACGGCTATGATGAATACCCCTGTGGCAATTGGAACAAACACAAGAAGCGCAAGGTACCATCATCCATGCGTACAGCGGGACGACGCAAGCGGTCAATATTGAGGCATGTTAAAACCATACAGGGCATTGATGAATTGATCGATATAGTCTTGATGTCTAAGGGTGATTAAATCGGCTCTAGTGTAATACCCCTCCCCCGGAGTAAAATTTTATGACCACGAATGCAAACACTTGTGTATATCCGGTTGGCGATCACAGCCACATTCAAGGTGAATATGGCCTAACCAAACGTGAATACTTCGCAGCACTCGCGATGCAAGGGCTTTTTGCATCGGCAGAATACCCATCTGCCAGTTCTATTCAGATTGCTGAAATGGCAGTCAGGCAAGCTGATGCACTCCTTAAGAGATTGGAGCATCTATGACCCTCAAGCGACACGAACGACAATCATACTGGCTCCTCATCGGCCTGCTAGTCGGCGCAAACGCTATCTTGCTGTTGTCCATTTGGTTCATTGGTGCCGCACAACGTCGCGACTGTGAGCGCTACGGGCGAACGTGGTTAGATGACGTTATGGTCAATTGCGAGGTGCGTGATGTCAAATGAAAAGCTGTTACCCATTGTGCCGGGTTGCCGCGCGTTGATGTTTGGCATTCATCACAGTTGGCGTAAATACGGGTTATATGGAAGTCATGAAGTCACTGTGGTGGAACGATCATGTCATCCCAACGCATGGATAGTAACGAGTGAAACTCTCGAAAGATTACCGAGACACATATGGCCTCTGCCATGTTCTGAACAATACCTCATGCGCATTGACGGTCATGAACCAGAAGCGGAAGATGTGCACCAATCGAAAACACTTGAGCGGGTAGACTAACCCCTCCCCCGGAGTAAAATTTTCATGAGCATCTACAATGATTGGGTGGATAACTTGCCACCATTTGAACCATCAGGGCGCGGTCGTGATGAGTTGTTCGGTAGTGTTACTGAACCCGTACCGGTGCGCTCTTGGGATGACCGCGAAGTGACACAGGAAGAATATGACTTGAGCACTGTGCAGTTCAAGCCGCTACAGAAGCATGTGGGCATATGTCCCATGTGTGGCGCTGAGATCAGTGCACAACGATTCTTTGATGTCGGCCTGTGCTACCGGTGCGCGTGAGGTGAGTTATGACTATCGCTGAAATATCATTGTCACATTCCAGCAAAGACATTGCCGATGAACAGTTGGCACAGTTGAACGCTTCTGTCATCTTCGGTCCAGGTTGGAAACGTAGCGATGATGGGACTTTATATTATTGGTCTGAAAACCTGGTGCATCTCGATACGATGCCACGCGGCATTGAATTCACTGTGAAACGGATTGTCGATCATCCGGCATTTGAATCGCTTGAGGTGAAACGTAATCCTGCGTTCAATCAGAAGGTAAAGGTATCGGTGCCTGATGTTGGTTTGATGAAGATCAAACATGTTGAAGTGTGGCAAGACCTGTGCACTGAAATGTTACAAAATAAACTCAACGAAGGTTGGTGCATCCTGGCAGTATGCCCGCAACCGGATCAACGTCGTCCTGATTATATTCTGGGGCGCGTGACCCTCCCCTGACTTAATTTTTAAACTGAGGTAATGATGATGAATCAGAAAGTACATCGAATTGATGCGACATTGCGTTCACTAGAAAGTGAATTTTTTCATACTGACGATCCTATGATGTCGTTATTGATTTGCAAAAGCGCCGTGCGTGATCTTTGGTTCATAGGAAGGCGTAAGCACATCACTGTGTGCATCAGCAAGGAGGAACCAAAACACGGTCAAGCAATCAGCTTGAGATATTCATACTATGTTGTACGATTTGACAGACAGAAAGAAGATGTGCCAGATGGGTTATGGCCGGAATATTGTGTTACAGGTATTTTTCCTCGTTTGGATGAGGAAATAAGACGTTTCGGTATCTTACGTGGTGAGACTTTCTATTTGTGGATCGAAGTGTAACCCCTCCCCCGACTTAAAATTTTGAACGAGGTAAATGACGATGGACAAAATTGACTGGACCAAACCAATTGAGACGATAGCGGTCGACGTTAATGGTGCGAATGTACCTGCACAATATGTCCGCACACTGAGAACATCCAACAAATGCAGGCATGTGATCGTATGGAAGAACTATGGTGAAGAGTTCGTTGAGACATGTGATGATTTCGGGTTCAGATATCATGCGCATTTACCGAAAATAAAACCATTCATCCGCAACGTTGTACCACCGTTGGTGCTCTACGGCATTAAGGGTGTTACTCGCTCTTGGGGACAAACGCAACTCCCTACTGATACGCATCGAATCGTCTTGAAATCAGACGATTTGCATCGACTCATGACACCCATTGGAGGATCGCAATGAATAAGATTGACTGGACCAAACCGATTGAGACGTTGAATGGTCACAGCGCCACACTGTTGCATGTTTTGGAAAACGACTACGTGGTATGCAAGCACAGCGTCATTTACATGAATGACAATAAAGAATATCTTCTCCAGTGTAATGAGTTCGGGCAAATTGTGGATGGTGGTCCGAACGATAATCGTCGCAGACTTACACTGTTCATCCGCAACGTTGCACCACCCTTGGTGCTCTATGGTCGACTTGAACCGCTTTGGCCAAATGATATAGAGGGTACAGGATGGACTCACCTTCAAGGAAGAACGGATACACATGTGATGACGTTGACACCCGATGACATCAAGCGCTTGGTGAAACCGATTAAACCGATTAAACCGAAACAGCATAACCCCGCATGAGGAGAAGTGATGCACAACCTCACCTTGATTGATGACGACACACGTCCGCTCCAACCAGAGCCCCCGAGTTACTATCAGTACAATGCGACGCGTACCCTCCCCGGAGATAAAAATATACGAGACTATCGTGCCGCATTGGGTCGTCACTACCTGGCTGCGCAGTTGGAGTATCAAGTACGTAAAAACATTGAACGACTGCAACGTAATACTATTGTTGGTGCTCATGTATCTACTGATGGTTATGACTCGTTAACTGAAGAGGAGAAAGCTGAGATGCTTAAATTGTTGGAGAAGAAATCATGAAAGAACCAACCATTGCACAATGTGAAGCGGAAATTGTCTCGTTAAGGCAGACGAATGCCAACTATAAAGCGACATTGATATCTCTTGGAAAGCGTATCGCGATAGTAAAGATGTGGCACTTAAAAGCGGAAATCGAAGGTGCACCGAGAAGCGACCTCGCTGAGCTGCTGTACTTGCCTGATGCTGATCTTAATAAATTCATCAAGCAACACCCGGAGTATGCCATCAATGGAGCCAGCCATGCTGCCAAAACCTAAACAACCGATACGCAGTAACTTTGCGAAAGGCTTCGATGGTATGGAAGACTTCGCAAGCGCTGAAATTACATATTTCAAAGCACTGGCAGAATACGAACGCGTACGAGCGGAGCAGGCGATCGAAACGCTTAGGAAAGCGGCGAAACAACTAGCGAGAACAGTCAATGATGATTTCGATACAGTAGACGCAGTTATTCAAGGAATGGAAAAAGCACTCGCCGATATCGCTGCAAGTCAGACACCTCCCACAACGACCACCGATAATCCTACATAACCTATAGCCTTCAGCTTGCATCTTACGGTGCTGCGATACGAGATGATTCACTCAAGGCATGTCGCCTTTAACAACTGAGGAATCATCATGAATATCATCGAACGTATCGCAGCATCCAATTTCATCGCCACCGTCGCCAATGTTGAGTCGCTCGCCCGCGAGCATGCAACTGCCCGTACCGCAGCGGATCGAACAGGTGCAACGTATCTTCATATCTTGATCGCATGCACGCAGCAACGCATCAGCGAGAGTCGATCGCGACGCAAGAATGCATTGGACGCACTTGAAGCAATTCACAAAGAGCTGTATCCAGCGGTGCTTAAAGGTGTTGCTGTGGGGAGTGAGTCATCGAAAGAAACCAATCGACGTGCTACTTTCGCTCGTACCAATAAGAGCACATTGGCTGCATATCTGAAGGCTGGTAAGTCTATCGCAGACCTGGTACCCGGTGAGACGAGCAAACGGCAACTACGCGCGGCCATTGCACCACCACCTGCTGAGAGTCGCACTGTGCGCATCATGGACGCATCCAAGGCATCTATCATCCGAGCTGTGGAACGTGAGGCCAGACGTGATCTGGTGGCCGCACGACGCAGCCTGGAGCGAGTGATTGATGAGTTGGTGCTGGAGCTGGATGGACTTAAGGATGACGATGAGAAAGTGGAAGTAACCGGCGCACGTCTGACACGTGAGCCACCACGCATTCATCACCATGCGTAATCGGTGTCGCCGCTGGTTCACATCAGCGGCGTTCCCCGGAGAACAAAATGTCACACCTCTACACTTTCAATTACAAGACGCAACACCTACAAGCTGAGATGATTTTCGTATGGGACTGCATTGACCGGAAGTGGTACGGCATGCTAATGGAGGAGCTGGGTGGTGTCGTGCTACCTTATGTCACCGACGATTACGGTGAATTGATACTGGTTTCTGTTGACAGAGGTGCGAGAGTGTTGCAAAGTGCGAACAACTAATACTACTGAGGTGAACCAATGAAAACACGACTGCTTCTTGCCGTTCTGGTTTGCTCACTGCTTTGCGCATGTGATAAACCCATGACAAACGATGAGATTATCGCCGAGAAGAAAAAATGTGATGACGCGGGAATGACTCCTCAGATCATCTATAGCGGCTGGACCTACGAAGTCATGCACCTTCAATGCATGGTCAAGGAGGAGAAGTGAACATTCATCTCGCGTTATTCGCCATTAAAAACGGTGAAAAAGTGAAACGTTCGAGTGGCAGTCAAACTTTATATTTGATGACAGCAAGCGCGGCATCATTGGATGTGCACACCAAAAATTGGACAATTTCAAAATTTGTATGTGTCACTGGAGTGTTTGGGCCGAATGTTCCCTATGCATTCAGTGACGAAGAACTTGCCGCTGAAGACTGGGAGATTGTCGAATGAAAATATCCATTGAAGACAGTTGCGCGATGATCACTGCCGCTGGCCGACTCCAAGACTTCGGTCGCATGCTCGATCCAACACGATACTGGAATGACACGACTATCTCATCGTGGAAGCGTAAAGGCATTGCTCATGACATCCAATTGGAGTATTACGAGCACTTGCAAGAACTGCGTTACATGTTGATCGACAAGCGTGGTCCGTACGAGTATGTGAGGAGACAACAGTGAAAACACTTATTCTCATGTTGGTTGTTGTTGGTCTCAGCGGGTGTGATGGGCCACACTACGATTCCGCATTTTGCCGGGAACGTCGCATCGAACATGATGCATTTGAACAATGTAAGAAGTTAGACTACTGCAAAATAACTAGTGGTCAAATAGTAGAAGATTTGAAGTCTGTTAGATATTTTCCTAGTTGTTTCAGCGCTGACGATAAGTAGCAAACCCTTTGAGTAACTTAATCGACTGGGCCAAGTGGTGGGTGAGTTGCGGCTGTGCCGTGTTCCCCCTGCCACCGAATCGAAAGTGATCGAATGAACACGGTCTTGGGATTCGCTCGGCCACGACAAATCTAGCCAACATCGATGTGTGGTGGGGTGCCAATCCTGAATGCAACATCGGTGTCGTCGGTGATCCGAATGCGACAGACCGATTCTTGTTGCGAGTTGATATTGATCCGAAGCGTGACGGCCATCTCGCATGGCGCGATTTGATTCAGCAGTATGGCGATACCCCCACACTCACAGTAAAAACACCCTCAGGTGGGTTCCATTACTACTTCACCGCGCGAACACCCTTAGACAACAGTACCGGCGCGCTCCCCGCTGGCATCGATATACGCGGTCACAATAGCGGGTACACCGTTGGGGCCGGTAGCGTCACGATGGAGATACCCAAGGAGTCAGTAGCGGGTGCCTACACCCTTGAAAGTAACGTGGCAATGGCGGATGCACCACAATGGCTCATCGACACCATCGCGCGCCCCAAGGGATCAGATGCACCCCGCGATACCACGGTGCGTACTGAGATCACTCAGGAGCAGTACGATGAGCTGCGTAGCGCGCTCCTAAGCCCCGGCAT
>Ga0068857_100002696_pt1 | contig 14574 bp, 18 predicted proteins | sample KBSCornC72_FD_66591 | JGI IMG/M metagenome (GOLD analysis project Ga0068857, IMG submission 66591) | Corn rhizosphere microbial communities from Kellogg Biological Station, Michigan, USA - KBS Corn C7-2 | ecosystem: Host-associated > Plants > Roots > Rhizosphere > Soil ...
GCGTGTCGGCGCTAGAGAATCCGGTTGAACCACATGACGGAGAGCATGGCGGCGATCACGGCGAGCAGGGTCGCCGCCGCCGCGAAGAGCGCGGTGATCTCCGTCTCCTTCTTCTCGAACACGAGCTTCGTGTTGAGGTCGGAGTAGATCTTCTTCAGGTCGAGCGCGGTGCCGGCGTAGAAGTACTCGCCGCGCGTGATGTTGGCGATCGACTTCAGCGAATCCTCGTCGAGGCGCACGCGCATCGACCAACCTTCGAAGCCGATCACCTCGCCGTTCACCGTTCCGACGCCGACGGTGAAGATGCGCACGCCGCGGTCGGCCGCCATGCGCGCCGCTTCGATCGGATCCGGGCCGGTCGTGGTCTGCCCGTCGGTCAGCAGGATGATCGCCGCAGCCTGGTAGGACCCGGGCGGCACGGGCTTCACGTCCTTGGAGTCGGTCGCGTCCTTCTTGTCGAGCGAGCGCGACGCGCGATTCGCCTCGGGACGCGGATTGCTCCCGCGAAGGTCGAACTCGACGTCGGGAAAGATGGCCTTGAGCGACACGAGGATGCCGCTGCCGATGGCGGTGGCCCGCTGCAGCTGCATGCGGTCGATCGCCGCGACGAGGTCGTCCTTGTTCTGGGTGGGCGGCTGCACGAGCGCCGCGGTGCCGGCGAACGTGACGATGCCGATCTTCGCGGTGCTCGGCTGGTCGTTGATGAACTGCTTCGCGGCGTTCTGCGCCGCGGTGAGGCGATTGGGCTCGACGTCGCCGGCGCGCATGCTGCCGGACACGTCCATCGCGAGGATCACCGTCTCGTGCTGCGACGGCAGCGTGATCACCGCCGCCGGCCGCGCGATGCCCAGCACCATCAGGATCAGCGCGATCAGGAACAGCGCCGGCGGAACGTGCCGGCGGAAGCGCGAGCCCATGCCCATCGCGCCGCGAATGAGCCCGAGGCTCGCGTAGCGCACCGCCTGCTGCTTCTTGCGTCGCAGGAGCCACAGGTAGAGCGCGATCACCACCGGCACGCCGGCCAGCAGGTAGAGCATGTGCGGCCACAGGAACGTCATGAGGCTCAGGCCGCGGTGATATGCGCCGGGAGCGCGCCGCCCTGCGCGAGCTGGCTGCGCCGCTTGCGCAGGTCGGCGAAGCGCATGATGGAATCGACGAGATCGTCCGCCGTGGACAGCTCGAGCGTGTCGACCGCCGCGGCGCGCAGCGCCGTACGCAGCGCCTGCTCGCGCTCCTCGGCGAGTCGCGCGAAGCGCTTGCGAAAGCGGCGGTCGTGCGTGTCCACGAAGAGCTGCTCCCCGGTCTCGGCGTCCTGCACCACGACCATGCCGAGGTCGGGAAGCTCCATCTCGAGCGGGTCGTACAGGCGCACCGCGAGGATCTCGTTGTGCTGCGCGAGGATCGACAGCGGCCGGTCCCATCCCGGCTGGCTGATGAAGTCCGACACCACGAAGACCAGCGAGCGCCGCCGGATCATCGACTGCGCCGCCTGCAGGAACACCTGCAGGTTCGTCGCCTGCGCGCGCGGCAGCTCGGGGCGCGTCAGCATGCGGTGCAGGATGTGCAGCACGTGGCGGCGGCCGCCGCTCGCCGGAATCACCGCATCGACGGTGTCGCCGTAGAAGAGCGCGCCGACCTTGTTGCCGTGGCGCGTGAGGAGGCGCGCGAGCACGGTGACGAAATCGACCGACACCGAGCGCTTGCGCACGTCGCCCGAGCCGAAGTCGATCGAGGGACTGAGGTCGAGCAGGAACCAGGCGGTGATCTCGCGATCCTCGTTGAACTCGCGCACGTAGGGCGTCTGCAGGCGCGCCGTGACGTTCCAGTCGATGTGCCGGACGTCGTCGTGGTACTGGTACTCACGCAGGTCCGCGAGGTCGAGGCCGAACCCGCGGAAGAGCGTGCGGTAGTCGCCGTGCAGGAGGCCGTCGAGCCGCCGGATGACGGTCCACTCGAGGCGGCGCAGGATCGCCTCAGAGCTGCGGTGCGAGTCGGACATGCGCTTCGAGCGGCTTATCGGGCGCGGGAATCTGCTGCATGATCTTCACGAGCAGGTTGTCGGACGTCAATCCTTCGGCCAGCGCCTCGTACGAAAGCACGAGGCGATGCCGCAGCACATCGGGGATCAGGTCGGTGACGTCCTGCGGCAGGACGTAGTCGCGCCCGCGCAGGAACGCGAGCGCGCGCGCGCCCTCGATCAGGTGGATCGACCCGCGCGGGCTCGCCCCGAATTGCAGGTAGCGCGACAGATCCTTGATGCCGTAGCGATCGGGCTCGCGCGTCGCCGCGACGATCTTCACCGCGTACTGGACGAGCGACGGATCGACGTAGCCCTTGCGGCATTCGCGCTGCAGCGCGACGAGCTGGTCGGTGGTCGCGACCGGGACGAGCTCCTTGCCCACACCGGTCACGCGCTGCACGATGACGAATTCCTCTTCCTCGGTCGGGTACCCGACCAGCACCTTCATCATGAAGCGGTCGACCTGCGCCTCGGGCAGCGGGTACGTGCCCTCGGTCTCGATGGGGTTCTGCGTCGCCATCACGAGGAACGGCTCGTGCACGTGGTGCGTCTCGCCGGCGATGGTCACCTGGTACTCCTGCATGACCTCGAGCAGCGCGCTCTGCACCTTGGCCGGCGCGCGATTGATCTCGTCGGCGAGGAGCAGGTTGGTGAAGACCGGCCCGAGCGAGGTCGCGAAATCGCCGGTCTTCTGGTTGTAGATGCGCGTGCCGACGAGGTCCGCGGGCACGAGGTCGGGCGTGAACTGGATGCGCTTGAACGATCCGCGAATGGTGCGCGCGAGCGTCTTGACCGTCAGCGTCTTCGCGAGCCCGGGCACGCCTTCGACGAGGAGGTGACCCTGCGCCAGGATCGCGACGAGCACGCGCTCGAGGAAATGATCCTGGCCGACGACGATCTTCTTCACCTCGTAGAGGATGCGCTCCATCAACGAGGAAACCGGGTTGCCGTTGAGCTCTCGTGTGTCCATAGGGGTCCGTTGTTGTCGGAGGGCGCGAAACAGCCGGCGAGGTGCGCGAGCAGCGGCTAGAACGGCGGGGTGCCGAACGCCGAGGCGGCGTTCTCGATCGGCACGGCGAAGCCGATGCCGACGAAGAACCGCTGGTTGGTCGGGTTCAGGATGCCGGTGACGATGCCGACGACCTCGCCGTCGGCCGTGACCAGCGGGCCGCCCGAATTACCGGGGTTGGCCGCTGCATCGAACTGGATGAGGTTGGTGAGCACACGCTTGCCTTCGGGCGACCGGTACTCGCGACGCAATCCGGAGACCACGCCCGACGACGCCGACGGGCCGATACCGAACGGATACCCGATCGCCATCACGTCGTCGCCGACCTGCAGGTCGGCCGTCGATCGCAGCGTCGCGGGCTGAAGGTCGTCGGGCAGCGTGCGCGCCTGCAGCACGGCGAGGTCGTTCTCCGGTTGCGTCGACACCACGTCGGCGTCCGATTCGGTGCCGTCCCAGAACAGCACGCCGACGCGCTTCGCGCCGGCGACGACGTGCAGGTTGGTGAGGATGATGCCCTTGTCGACGATCACCACGCCCGTACCGACACCGCGCTCGACGTCCTCGCGGCCGTCCTCGCCCGCTTCGTAGTCGCGCACCTTGACCACCGACGGGCGGACGATGTCGTACGCCTTGGCGGCCCAGCTCGGTAGCGGCTTCTCCTCGAGCGTGTGCCGCACCGCCTTGTCGATGTCGTCCTGCGTGAGGCGCTGCGGCGGGGTCACGAGCGCGGCATGGCCGAGGATCATGCCCATCACGATGCCGAGCGCCGCGAGCACCATCAGCGGCGTGCGCGAGCGCGCCCACGCGCGGCGCCAGCGCTTCGGCGCGGGCGGTGTCGCGGCGGCTTCGGTTTGTGCGGTCGTCTCGCCGGAGTCGGCGACGGAAGACGGTTGCGCCGGCCGCTGCGCGCTGCGCCCGCGGATCGACGTGCTGTAAAGGCTCGTGCGTTTCATGGTGGGCGGTGTCCGGGTGGGAAGGTGGCCCGGGCTTCGCCTCGCCGGCGTCGCGGGACACTAGAGCATAGTGCGTCCGAGACCGCCGCCGGTTCCGCAGTATGTACCAGACGCACCGAATGTGCATCGGGCCGGAGCGCGTGCGCCCCGGGGATTGCGCTCAGCGCGCAGCGCGCGGGACGGTCGCGCCGGCGCGGAACTGCATCACGACGAAACGCCGGCCGTTGGCGGCGACATGGCGCGTCTCGTCGGCCGGCGGCGGCACCACGCTGCGCCAGAAGGCGCGAGCGACGACGTTGTCCTCCAGGATCTGGAGGTGCCAGAAACCGGGGTGCCGCTCGAAGAGCGCGCTCACCGCATGGCGTCCCACGCCGAGCCGGCGCCAGGCACGCTCGACGTAGAACTCCGCCATCTCGTGCAGGCGCGCCTCCATGTGATCGCGCACGAGCGCAAAGCCGACGTCCTCGACGCCGACCCGGATGACGTACGGCAGGCGATCCGGATCCTCCCAGTAGAGCTCGAGCCGTGGATAGAGCGACGAGGCGCCGGGCGTGAGCTCGTGCAGGTACGGCGTCATCATCGCGCGGATCGACGCCGGATCCGGCGCGGCCACGACCTGCGCGACGATGTCGCGCGGTCCGCCGGGGCCATCGGGGGGCTCGACGGTGCTGCCCCGACGGCGAGGCCAGGCGACGCTCATGTGCGCGTGCGCTGTCCCCACACGGCCGTCAGCACGCCGAGGCCGATGAACGCGCTGGCCGTCACGTAGCGCCCGGCGCGCGCAATGCCCGACGCGCGTGCAAGCCGCGGCCGTACGGCGCCCGCGCACACGGCGTACAGGCTGTCGGTGGTGGCAGCGATCAGCACGAAGAGCACCCCCAGCGTGATGGTCTGGCCGTAGGGCGACGGTCCGTGGACGAACTGCGGCAGGAACGCGGCGAAGAAGATCGCCGTCTTCGGATTGAGCAGCGCGACGAGGAAGCCGTCGACGAACGTCCTGCGAAGCGCGGCGTCGTCGACGGCGATCGCTTGCCGTGCCGCGGCGTCCGGTCGGCGCAGCGCCTGCACGCCGAGCCAGATCAGGTAGACGGCGCCGAGGTACTTCACGACGGTGAAAGCGACGCTGGAGATCGCGAACAGCGCCGCGAGCCCGAGCGAGGCGCCGATGGCGTTGCCGAGATTGCCGAGCGCGACGCCGCCCACCGAGGCGAGGCCCGACAGGCGGCCCTGCGACACGCTGCGCGTGACGATGTAGAACACGGCGGGACCGGGCGTGATGGCGAGCACGAGGCTCGCCGCCAGAAAGGCGCCGAGCAGCGGCAGCGGCGGGAAGAGCGCGTCCATGACGAGTCCTCGAACGGAGGACCGCCAGTGTGGGTCAGATGCGCAGGTCGATCAAGCGCGGCTGCGCCTCGTCACCCTCGACGGCGATCTCGCCGACTGCGACGGGGAGGGTGAACCGCCGCGGTCCCGCGCTGCCGGGATTCACGTACCAGACGCCCCGGCGTTGCTCGCACGATGGCCGATGCGAATGCCCCGACACCACGACGCGGTGACCGGCTGCACGCGGGTCGATCGTCATCGTCGCGAGATCGTGGATGACATACATCGACACGCCGTCGACGATGAGCACAGCGTCGTCCGGGATGGCCGACGCCCAGGCGCCGTGGTCGTTGTTGCCGCGCACGGCGGTGACCGGCGCGATCTTTGCGAGCGCATCGAGGATCGCATGCGCGCCGATGTCGCCCGCATGCACGATGTGGTCGCTGCCGCGCAGCGCGTCCAGCGCCTGCGGGCGGAGCAGGCCGTGCGTATCGGAGATGAGGCCGACGCGCTTCACGCCGTGCGCGCGGCGGGTGCTGCCTGGCGCGTCAGGCGCCGGGCTTCTTCGGCTGCTTCGGCTTCTTGGGTTCCTTGCGCTGCTTGTCCCGGTTGCCCATGACATCCTCCATCGACGCCGCGTTGCGCGGCTCGGCGCAATATAGCGCGATTGCACGCTCAGCGCGTGCGCAGCCGGCCGAAAAAACGCGCGAGCGCGGAGCGTCGGCGCGGCAGCGGCATCGGCATGGGGTCGAAGTAGCGCGCATGCACATAGCACCAGCCCCAGCTCTCGCCGCGCTCGAGCGACGAGATCATCGGGTGACCCGTCTCGTTGTAGTGCTGCAGCGCGTGCGCGTGCGGAGAATCCTCGCAGCAGCCGACGTGGCCGCACGTGAGGCAGATGCGAAGCTGCGTCCACGGCTCGCCGAGCGCCAGGCATTCCTGGCAGCCGTCGGTGACCGGCGCGACATCGCGGATCGAATCGAAGTGCTCGCAGCGGTCGGACGTGCCGGGCATCACCGCTTGAACAGCAATCCCACGCCCAGGACGATCAGGACGAGCGGCCACCACTCGCGCAGGAGCGGCCCCAGTCTCGGCACGAGCCCGAGGTTCGCGAGCAGGAACAGCACGCCGATCAGGATCAGCACGACCGCGCTGAATCGAAAGCGCATGGAGTCTCCGAGGGGGCAGGGTTGCCGACGGGAAACGATACCACCGCTCCGCTCGAGCGGGCCTTCGCGCCCTACCGGCGTCGCGTGGTCAGAAATCGATCACGAACGGCAGTGCCGCCAGGACGGCGCCGACCGCGAGCTGCCACGCCCAGCCGTCGAGGAAGTACGAATACACGCAGAGCGCCAGCCCGGCGATGATCGGCACGAACTTGACCTGGCGCTTGCCGTACGTGATGTAGGCGAGGCCCAGCGCGCTCGTCACGATGCCGACGAAGATGCTCGCCGCGGTCACGACGCGAGCTCGTGATCGCGCGCGTCGCGCTCGAGCGGCGCGTCGGCGTAGCCGTGCTCGACGATCTGCCGCAGGTACACGGGCAGGTAGGCCTCGATGGATCCGGACTCCTCGTATTGATGGACGTGCCGGAATTCGTGTGACAGGAGCCGCGTCGTCTCGTGGCCGGCCACGATCAGCACGGCATACCCCAGCGTGAGGCCGATCGCATCGGGGCCGAGGAGGCCGGTCTGCGACGCCGCGGCGCGCAGCGCCTCGCCCTCCGGGAGCGGCAGGCGCCTCACCGTCGCCTTGCGAATCAGCTCGGGCCGCGCCACGCCGACCGCGCGCGCGAGCGCCCGCTCGACCGGCGTCAGCGCCGCGCCATGGATCTGCACTTCGCGCGACCGCGCCTGCGCCCATGCGATAGCGTCGGGCAATAGCGCCGGCAGCGCCGCGAGCAGGTCCGACGACGCCGTCATGCTCGACGCGCGCGCTTTCGCGCCGCGTGCCATTGCGCCACGCGCGTCTCCCACCACGGCTCGAGCGCGTCGGCGATCGTGCTCGGCATGCGCGTGCCCGACTGCCGCACGGCCCAGCGGAAGCGCGAGTACGGTGGCCGCGCCAGCTCCTCGAACGTGATGAGCGGCAGGTCGTTCAGGAACTCGAGACGCAACCGAATGTAGTTCGTGGGCGTTCCGGCGGCCGCCTTCTCGGGCCGCCAATGGACGCCGCGTTGCGGGTCGGTCAGCGTGTGTCCGGATCCGATCACGCCCTTGGGCGGCACGCCGAGGCGCACGAAGAACGCGCGGCTGCCCGGCTCGATCACGCGCGTGCGCCCGCTCGACCACTCGATGTCGACGTGGCCGCGGCGGCGCACGCGGCGCATGTCGTCGGGCAGCTCGGGCCAGCCCCACAGCCTGGGGTTCCACGCGAAGACATACGTCGGCATGCGGCCAGCATACCGCGCGCGGAGACTCAGGCGCCGGTCCCGATGCGCACGTCCTGCTCCCTGAAGCGGTCCAGGAGCTCCCGGCTCATCGCGTCCTTGACCTCGCGATTGGTGTCGTAGCCGCAGAGGAATCGCAGCGAGAGCTCGAGCGCGTTGGCCTTCAGGCGATAGTAGACGCGCGGGTCGAGCTGCTCGTCGCGCACGAAGTAGCGATCCTGCATCCGCCGCAGCGCCGCCTGCGCCCGGGGGACGACGGCCCCGACGTGCCGCCGGGCGACATCGAGCATCTCGCGCTCCGCCTTGCCGCGGTCCGTGCCATAGGGCAGCATGAGGATCAGCTCCTCCCACACGTAAGGGAAGTCGCGCGTGTAGTTGTAGATCGGCTTGTCGAACACGACGCTGTTCGCGACCGACACCACGCGGCCGGTGAACTGCCGGTTGTTCTCCCACATCGAGGCGGAGTCGCCCTCCTCGGGCCGCGTCTGCCCCATCTCCATGATGGTCGTCTGCAGGAAGCCGAGGCTGATGACGTCCCCGCGCACGTCGCCCATGTCGATGCGGTCGCCGAGCTCGAACGTCTTGCCGCGCAGGATGAGGACGTAGCCGGCCGCCGACGTGATCACCCGCTGCAACGCGAACGCGATGCCGGCGGTGAAGAGACCGATGAAGCCGGCGAGGCTGCGCGTGCTGTCGAACCACACCGACAGCAGGCCGACGGCTACGAACACGAGCACGAGGAGGCTGATCGCCTGCCGGGTCCAGAACCATCCGCGCGGCGCGTGCGACTTGAGCGTGGCGCGCGCCAGCAGGCCGAGCACGAGCCGGCCCACCAGCGCGATGACGATCACCGCCAGGCTCAGGAACAGCTTGTGGCCGGTCTCGGCGTTGACGCCGAGCAGCGGAATGCCGAAGAGCTCCATGAATCCCCCGGATGGAAGGCAGGTGCGAATGCGCGGCCGGCGGCGGGCGGCGCGGCATCACGGGGGTGGATACGACTCGCCACTATGGACTCGCACGCGACGGCGGGGTTCCGGCGCGCGCACGACTCGCGCTCGCGCGCGCGTGGTGCTAGATTCCGCAGCGGATCTTCACCACCGTTCACGCATTGCGCCGCGCATTCGCTGCGATCCTGGTTCTGCTGCTCGCTGCCTGCAGCACGTCGCCGCGTCGTGAATCGGCGACAGGCGGTTCCGCTTCGGCGCCGATCGCCTCGCCTGCGCCGTCGACGCGGTACTACAAGGACGACGGTCCCGGCGACAATCCTCCCGCCGATCTCGACGCAGTGCCCGACGCGGTGCCGCGCATCGAGCCTCTCGCCCGCGCCGCCAATCGCCCGTACACGGTGCTCGGCCGCGAATACATTCCGGCGACGTCGCTCAAGGCGTATCGCGAGCGCGGCATCGCGTCGTGGTACGGACGCAAGTTCCACGGCCAGAGGACTTCGATCGGCGAGACGTACGACATGTACGCGATGACGGCAGCGCATCCCACGCTGCCGCTGCCGAGCTACGCGCGCGTGACCAATGTCGCGACCGGCAAGAGCGTGGTCGTGCGCGTGAACGACCGCGGGCCGTTCCTGCACGATCGGCTGATCGACCTGTCGTACGCGGCGGCGCACCGCATCGGCATCGCGCAGCATGGCAGCGGCGAAGTCGAGGTCGAGGCGATCCTCCCGGGCGCGCCGTCGCTGCTCGCCACCGCGGCACCCCTCGCGCCCGTCGCGCTGGCGCCGGTCGTGGCAACGCCGGCGGAGGTCGCCGCCGTGCCGGTGCCGGCGCCCGCGTTCTCGCAACCGTCCAGCGGTGCGCCGCATGGCGGCTACGCCGTGCAGCTGGGCGCATTCGCAAGCTATCCCAACGCGCTGAATTTCCTCGCGCACGTCCAGAACCAATTGCGCGGCGCGGAGGTCGAAGCGAAGGTCCGCCAGTCGGGCGGGCTCTATCGCGTGTACGTCGGTCCTTATGCCGAGCGCGACGAAGCCCGCCGGGTCGGTGAACGCATCACGCAGGCGTTCGGCTTCACAACCAGCGTCGCAGCGCACTGACTGCACACGTGCTCGCGCGCCGGCGTCGACCGCGGCGCTCGGGTCTCCTCGTTATAATGCAGGTGTCGTATTCGCGCATCGACCGTTTTGCGCAGTTTCCGCCTGTCGTCGCGGACCACCCCGTCCGCGGCTTGCCGCCTCGTCCTTCCCGCTCTGGTGATGACTCGATTCCTTCGCCTCATGGCCGCGTGCTGCGCGCTGGCCCTGCTTCCGCTTGCCGCGCGCGCCCAGCTCACCATCGAGATCGTCGGCGGCGCCGGCACGCAGATCCCCATCGCGGTCGTGCCGTTCGACGGCGAGAGCAACTTCCCCCTCGGCATCAGCGGCATCGCGGGCGCGGACCTGCAGCGATCGGGCCTGTTCCGCATGGTCGATCCCATGGGCGTCACGCCGCGACCCGCGCGTGCCGAGGACGTCCAGCCTGCCGTGTGGCGCTCGCGCAATGCCGACGCCGTCGTGGTGGGCTCGATGCGTCCCCTCGGCGACGGCCGCGTGGAAGTGCGCTTCGGGCTGGTCGACGTGGTGAAGCAGCAAACGCTGGCGTCGATGGTCTTCACCGTCACGCAGCAACAGTTCCGCGCGACCGCGCACAAGATCGCCGACGTCGTCTACGAGAAGCTGACGGGCAGCCCGGGCGTGTTCTCCACGCGCATCGCCTACATCACGAAGTCGGGGCCGCGCTATCAGCTGCTGGTCGCCGACGCCGACGGCTTCGACCCGCAGGTCGTCGTCACGTCGCAGGAGCCGCTGCTCTCGCCCAAGTGGTCGCCCGACGGCACGCGCCTCGCGTACGTGTCGTTCGAGAATCGCAAGCCCGTGGTGTACGTTCAGTCGCTCGAGACCGGTCAGCGCCGCGCGGTGGCGAACTTCCGCGGCAGCAACAGCGCGCCGGCGTGGTCGCCGGACGGCCGGCGCCTCGCGGTAACGCTCACCAAGGACGGCGCGTCGCAGATCTACCTGATGAACCCGGACGGCAGCGGGCTCGCGCGCCTCACGAACTCGCAATCGATCGACACCGAGGCTGCGTTCTCGCCGGACGGCCAGTGGGTGCTGTTCACGTCGGATCGCGGCGGCACGCCGCAGGTCTATCGCACCAACATCGTCACCGGCGCGGTCGAGCGCCTCACGTTCGATGGCAACTACAACGTCACGCCCCGGCCGATGCCCGACGGCAGCGGCTTCGTGTACGTGCGCCGCGAAGGCGGCAGCCGGTTCCAGCTGGCGCTCATGGATTACGCGACGCGACAGGTGCAGATCATCACGCAGGGTCCGGGCGACGAGAGTCCCAGCATCGCGCCCAACAGCAAGATGATCATCTACGCGAGCGAGGCGGGAGGGCGTGGTATATTGGCTGCCGTCTCCAGCGACGGTCGCGTCAAGCAGCGTCTCGTCGCGCCCGCGACGGATGTGCGCGAGCCCGCGTGGGGCCCTCTCCCCCGTTCCTGATTTCACCGATGCTTCGCCCGAAGCGCTGCACGTTTTCCATCTTTCGCTCAAGCTTTCGTCACGGCAGGAGGTTCCATGCGTAACTTGATTTTGGCGGCGCTTTGCGCGCTGGTGGTGGTCGGCTGCAGCAGTACGCCGACGACGGAGACCGGTGCACCGGTCGAGGACAAGAGTGGTGCCACCGTGGTGCCTGGGGGCGCGTCGACGAGCGGCGCGGGCACCGGCAACGTGAGTGGATCGAACACCGGCGCGGGCAGCATGAGCGTCGGCAATCCGCTGCGCGATCCGAACAGCCCGCTGTCGAAGCGCAGCGTCTACTTCGACTTCGACAGCTTCGTCGTCAAGGACGAGTTCAAGCCCACGATCGAGGCGCACGCGCGCTATCTGCAGCAGAACCGCAACGCGCACATGACGATCCAGGGCAACACCGACGAGCGCGGCTCGCGCGAGTACAACATCGCGCTCGGCCAGAAGCGCGCCGACGCGGTCAAGCGCATGATGACGCTGCTCGGTGCGCAGGACCAGCAGATCGAGACGGTCAGCTTCGGCAAGGAGAAGCCCCGCAACCCGGGTCACGACGAAGCCGCGTGGGCCGAGAATCGCCGCGACGACATCCTGTACGCCGGCGAGCAGGGCGCGGCCGAACGCGCGCAGTAGGCGCTGTCCCGGATGACCTCCCCCTCCCCTCGGGGAGGGGGACGGGGTGAGGGCAAAACATGATCCATCGCATTCGCTCGCCGCGCATGCTCGCGGCCATGCTCGCGTTCGCGGCATTCGCGCAGTCGGCCAACGCCGCGCTCTTCGACGACGAGGAGGCACGGCGGCGCATCGAGTCGACCAACCAGCGATTGTCGGCCGTGCAGCGATCGCTCGAGGATCGGCTGAGCGCGCTCGAGCAGCAGCTGAAGGCGCAGGGGCTCGTCGATCTGTTCAACCAGAGCGAGCAGATGCGCAATGACCTCGCCAAGCTTCGCGGGCAGATCGAAGTGCTGACGTACGAGCTCGAGCAGGCGCAGAAGCGACAGAAGGACCTCTACGTCGACCTCGACACGCGCCTGCGCAAGCTCGAGAGCACGGCCGCGGCTTCGACCACGCAGCCGCCCGCGGATGCCGCGGCGGCGGCATCCGGCGGTCCCGGCGCCAATCCGGCGGGCGTGCCGCCCACCAATCCGTCCGGTGTCCCGGTGCCGTCCGCCGGCGGGCCCATGGCGCCCGTGGTCGGCGCACCGCCGCGCACCGTCGACGCGGTCGCGGAGCAACGCGCCTACGACGCGGCGCTCGACCAGTTCAAGCGCGGCGACTACGGCGGCGCGATCACGTCGTTCAACGCATTCCTGAAGACGTATCCGCGCAGCCCGCTCGCGTCCTCGGCGCAGTACTGGATCGGCAATGCGCAATACGCGCGCCGCGACTTCCGCGGCGCCATCGCCACGCAGCGCCAGCTGCTGCAGGCGTACCCGGACAGCAGCAAGGCGCCCGAAGCGCTCCTCAACATCGCGTCGGCGCAGTCGGATCTCAACGACAACGGCGCCGCGCGCCGCACGCTCGAGGAGCTCATCCGCAACTATCCGCAGTCCGAAGCGGCGACGAAAGCACGCCAGCGGCTCGGACAGCGGTAGACGTGCGGCGGTTCGCGGCGCGCATCGTCGCGTGGCAGTCCACGCACGGTCGCCACGGCCTTCCCTGGCAGGGCACCGGCGATGCGTATCGCATCTGGCTGTCGGAGGTGATGCTCCAGCAGACGCAGGTCGCGACGGTGCTGCCGTACTACGCGCGGTTTGTCGCGAGCTTTCCGGACGTGCGCGCCCTCGCGGCGGCACCGATCGAGCGGGTGCTCGAGCACTGGAGCGGCCTTGGCTACTACCGTCGCGCCCATCATCTGCATGAAGCGGCGTGCACGGTCGTCGCGCAACATGGCGGCGTGTTCCCGGTCGATGCGACGACGCTCGCGACATTGCCGGGCGTCGGACGCTCGACGGCCGCGGCCATCGCCGCGTTCGCTTCCGGCGAGCGCGGCGCGATCCTCGACGGCAACGTCAAGCGCGTGCTCGCCCGTCATGAGGGCATCGAAGGATTTCCCGGCGAAGCGCGTGTCGCCACGCGACTGTGGGAGGCGGCCCAGGCGTTGCTTCCTGATCGCGACATCGAGCGCTACACGCAGGGCATGATGGACCTGGGCGCGACCGTCTGCCTGCGCATGCGGCCGCGCTGCGACGTCTGCCCGGTCGCCGAGGACTGTGTCGCGCGCGCGACGCATCGCACGCACGTGCTGCCGGCGCCGCGTCCGCGCAAGACGCTGCCGCAGCGTGCGCTGCGCGTGCTCGTGCTCGAGTGCAAGGGCCGGATCCTGTTCGAGCAGCGACCGGCCGCGGGCATCTGGGGCGGCCTCCTCAGCCTGCCCGAGCTTTCGCTCGACGACGACGTCGAGGCGGCGCTACGCACGCGCTTCGCCCTGACGCCGCGCGCCTCGCGTGCGCTGCCTGCGTTACGGCATGGCTTCACGCACTTCGGCCTCACGCTGCATCCGCAGTGGATCGAAGTGGCCGACGCGGCGCATGCCGCCGAGCGCACCGCCACCTGGCTCACGCGCGAGGCGGCGCTGGCGGCCGCGCTGCCGGCGCCGATCAAGCGGCTGATGAAGAGGCTTCCTTCGCGCTAGTCGCGGCGGTCGTGGCCGTCCCAGGCCACGGCGTCCTCACACCCGATCAGTCGCGCCTTGCAAGCGCGAGCACCCGATCAGGGTCGCGGCACGCTGCGCGCCCACTCGCGCAGCGCGGCCGGCAGGCGCGTGTCGGCGTCGCGATATGCCGCGCGAAACGCCGACAGCGCGAGCGCGGCATCGGCATCGCGGCCTTCGCCGCGAAGGCGCTCGATGTCGCGAATGAAATCGTCGGCCGTGCGCGCGTGCGCGTCGGCCGCGGCGAGAGACGACTGCGGGCGCATCATCGGCGCGGGCGGTGGCGGGGCGGCTGCGGGTGCAGCCATGTTGTCTTCGTTCGCCAGCGGCGCAGCGACCTTCGCGCGGGCGGGCGCGCCGGGGAACGGGCGGGACTCGTCCATCGTGGCATCGCCGCGCTTCTCGAGCGCTGCGGCCGTCTCCCGCCGCTGTCGAAGCGCGTCCGTGGCATCGCGTGGCGCCTCCGCCTCGAGCGCACGCGATGCGTTCGATGCGACGCTCTTGCGCGCGCTGTCGGGTCGGACAGGCTGGGCAGGTGACGCGGGCGCGGGCGCTGCGACCGGCGGTTCGGGCCGCGCGGCAGGCGCCGGCGCCGATGGCTCGGATTGCGCCGCAGGCGCCGACATCCGAGCCTCGGATCGTGCCGCAGGCGGCGCGGTCGATCGCGCGGCTTGCTCGGCGGGCGAGATTGTCGGCTCGGATTGCTCCAC
>Ga0068857_100002702_pt1 | contig 14552 bp, 10 predicted proteins | sample KBSCornC72_FD_66591 | JGI IMG/M metagenome (GOLD analysis project Ga0068857, IMG submission 66591) | Corn rhizosphere microbial communities from Kellogg Biological Station, Michigan, USA - KBS Corn C7-2 | ecosystem: Host-associated > Plants > Roots > Rhizosphere > Soil ...
GAATGATGCAGGCGGCGATTCGCAAACTTCCGCGAGGTGTGTATCGATTCGAAGATTGTCTCGACAACGATGGCGTGAGCGACGCTTCGGTTTGGATCCGTGTGGCCGTGACGATTGCACAGGGCCGGGCGACCGTCGATTTCACGGGCTCCGATCCGCAGGTGCAGGGATCGGTGAACGCGAACTTCGCGGTAACGCTGGCGGCGACGATGTATGTGTTTCGCTGTCTGATCGAGGACGATGTTCCGTTTACCGCGGGCATCCTGCGTCCGATTCGGGTGATTGCTCCCGAGGGAACTGTTGTGAACGCGCGGTCGCCGGCTGCAATGGCGGCGGGCAATGTCGAGACGTCGCAACGCATCACCGATGTTTTGCTCGGCGCGCTGGCCAAGGCGGCTCCCGATCGCATTCCTGCGGCGAGCAGCGGGACGATGAACAATCTCAGCTTCGGCGGAAGCGGATTCGCTTACTACGAGACGATTGCGGGCGGCATGGGGGCGTCGAGCCATGCACCAGGAGCCAGCGCGATCCACACGCACATGACTAACAGCTGGAACACTCCCATCGAGGCGTTCGAGCACCAGTTTCCGCTGCGCATCGCGGGATATCGTGTTCGTCGAGGATCGGGTGGATCGGGTTTGCATCGGGGCGGCGATGGCATCGTGCGCGAATTCGAGTTCCTGACTCCGGCTGAGGTCACGCTGCTCTCCGATCGTCGCGAGCGCGGTCCATGGGGACTCGCTGGGGGTGAATTGGGAAAGCCTGGAAGGAATACGTTGGTGCGCGGAGGGCGTTCTCAGAAGCTGCCCGCGAAATTGCGATTCGATGCGCTTCCTGGTGATCTGTTGAGAATCGAAACGCCCGGTGGCGGCGGTTGGGGAAAAACGCGCACAGGCTGAAGGCCTGTGCCACATGGCGGACTCTGGTGGCACAGGCCTTCAGCCTGTGCTAGTTTCCGGCCAACGATTTCGACACCTTCGCCCGATACTCTTCCGCCTTGGCCAAAACCGCCTTGTCGTCGATGGTCAACATTCGACGATTCCGCACAATGGCGCGTCCGTTGACCATCACGTCGCTCACATTCGACGACTTGAGCGAGTAAACCAGCTGCGAATAGACGTTGTACATCGGTTGGGCATTGGCCTCGTCCAACCGGAGGCTGATGATGTCCGCCCGCTTACCGGCTTCCAGCGATCCGATCAGTTTGCTCATTCCCATCGCCTGCGCGCCCATGACGGTCGCCATCGCGAAGGCCTGCTCGGCGGTAAGTGCCGTTGGATCGCCCGAACTCACCTTTTGTAGCTTGGCCGCGAGATCCATTTCTTCCATCATGTCGTGATCGTTATTCGAACCCGCGACGCCGTCCGTGCCCAAGCCCACAGGGATTCCCGCCTGCAGCATTTTCAATACCGGCGCGATTCCGCTGGCCAGCATCATATTGCTCGACGGGCAGTGTGCGATCCCTGTTCCGGCGGATCGCAGTAGGCTGAAGTCAGCCGGATCGAGCCACACGGCGTGCGCAGCTAGAGTCCAGCCTTGCAGCACACCCAAGTCGTTGAGAGCCGCCACCGGCGTTTTTTTGCGCTTCTGCACGGCGTCATCAAACTCGGTTTTGGTTTCCGCCAAGTGGATAATCAGAGGTTTTCCGTAGCGGTCTGCCAACGTACGCGCGGCTTGCAGGGTGTCGTCTGATGTCGTGTAGATCGCGTGCGGCGCGACGGCGGGGACGATCAGCGGATCGTCGGCGTAGGCTTTGAGGAATGTTTCAGCTCCGGCCAGCGCAGCGTCAGGAGTCTTGTAATCCGGAGCGGGGAAGCCGATGACTGTTTGTCCCAGCATTCCGCGCATCCCGGCTCGCTTGGTCTCTTCGGCGACGGTCTCTTCGAAGTAATACATGTCGGCGAAGGTAGTGGTGCCCGAGAGCGCCATCTCCAGCAGGCCCAAGCGTGTACCCCAGCGGACGAATTCGCGGTCGACGTTCTTGGCTTCCGCGGGAAAAATGAATTTCTCCAGCCAGTCTTGCAATTTGAGATCGTTTGCGATGCCCCGGAATAGCGACATGGCTGCATGCGTGTGGGTATTGATCAGGCCGGGCGCCAGGATTGCGTTGGGCTGGTTAATTTGGTTCCGGGCTGAATACTTCCCAAAGAGCTCCGCTGCGGTGCCGACTTCAACAATGCTATCGCCCCGTATAGCGACGGCTCCGTCTTCGATCACGCGGCGCTGGGCGTCTTCGGTGACCACGTAGCGCGCACTCCAGATGATGTCGACTGCCTGTTGTTGAGAAGGCAGAGTTCCGCACAACAATAGAATTGCTACCAGAATTCGTGTAAGGCGCACTGCCTTTCAGATTAGCGCTTTAGCGAGGCGTTCGAATTCCACCGGCGTGACCAGGTGAAATCGAATCTCAAGGGACGTGAAGGGCCGCAATGCTTCCACAGTCTCAGCACGCGGCGGCTCGGTCGAAGCCACGAACAGACTCTGCTCCTCTATCCGGAAGGGCAGTACCTGCCATTGACGGATCGCATGTTCGGGGAGCGCGTGCGCCACCGGCCATGGAATCGACTCCGGCTCTACGCGAGCGATGGGAAGCCCTTGCTGCAGGCTGAGCGCCTCGTACAACGTGTCGATTTCCAGGTGCCCAGACCTTACAAGGTACTCTCCCAATCGAGTGCCCGGAGCCTGTGCGGCCAGCGCGGTCGCCAGATCAGCAGGTTGCAGGACCCCGGACCCAATCAATATTTCGCCCAGCCTGCGCTTTTGGGCGAGCAGGGCGGATCGAGCCGGATATGCGTGCTCGGTCTTGAGCCATTTGAGCGGTTGCCCGCGCACCCGGGCGACGGAGTAACGCGCCACAGCCTGAAACGTAGCCGCGGTGTTCAGCGCGTTTGCATACGCCGCGCGCACGGGAACGCCTAACGCGAAGACGAATCCGTAGATGCGCGCCACGCAGAGTCCGCGTATCCCGATGCGGAATATCTGCAGGGCGAGGGTGGCAGTGGCGAGGCTGGCTTGCTCGGGAGACACTCGCATCCACAATGCCGTGGCGAGTCCGTATAGGAACACGAAATTCGCTGCCAGGCTGATAGGATTCGCCACCAGACCTTTTCGATCGCGCCACAGCCAATAGACCTCGCGCGGGCTGCCGGACCAGCCCAGTCGCTGCCAGCCTTGCAACGCGATGCCCGTCACCCAGCGTGTTCGCTGGCGCAGCGCAGCATTCCAACCCGTAGGAAAAAGCTCGCGCGTCGCCACGAAATCGTTGTCTCTGCCTGGTCCGTGCGAGATAGGCACGAATGCCTGCGAGCATCCCAGGCGGAACATGCGCAGGCCATTTTCATAATCTTCGGTGAGTGCCTCAGGCGAGAACAGCTGGTTGGAGGACGCATGCGCTAACTTTTCCAGCGCCTCGCGCCGATAGCCCGTGCCGACTCCCGCGCTGGGAACAAAGCCGCCCAGCGATTCACGCACCAGCATGTCCCGAGTGTGGTTTTCGGCGAACTCATCGCAGTACACTCCGTGGGTCAGCCAATGGAGCGGCGTCGGCAGCGCCAGCACGGGCGTTTGCACGAAGTCGTAGCGTGCCGCGTAGTAGTTGATCCAGGACAGCTCTTCGGGATGAATCAGGTCTTCCGCGTCGTGAATCAGCACGATGTCGAAACGCTGGCCGCTGCGCTCCTCTTCCAGCAGCAGGTGCTGATAGACCCAGTTGAGGCAATCGGCCTTGGAGGTGGGACCTGGATGCGGGCAGACTGCCAGATGCACTTTCGGAAAGCGCCCCGCGACAGTCTGGACTGCCTCCTGCGTCAGCGCGTCGTTGGGGTAGCAGCCCGCGAAGAAATGGTAATCGGGATATCGAATGGCTGCCAGATTATGTTCCAGCATCTGCCCGATGACCTCATGTTCATGCCATAGCGGCACAAAGATCGCGATTCGCTGGCGAGGCGCATTTTCAAGCTGCCGCGGGCCCGGAGGAAACAGACTGGCCGCTGGACGGAAGACCGACTTGATCCAGGTCCAGGCCCACGCCAGATCCACGATCAGGTCGTCCAGGCCGCTGATCAGAATCGCGATCGCCAGCGGGGTCAGGATCGCCAGCACGAAGCGGTCGAGGACGTTCACTTAAGGAGAGTGGTCCGAGGTCGTCGGTACTCTCATATTGCAGTTGAGGCGGGGCTAAAGCCCCGCGCCGGCTGAAGCCCGCCCTCCTTATCGAGACCATGATGGAGGGCGGCCTTTAGGCGGCGCTTGGCTTTAGCCAAGCTCTTCGCCTCGGCTGTCAGGCGTGATGATTCAAGGGCCCCGTGCCTGATCCCAGGCCGGGAGCCGTACGGATTGCTTCCGTGATGAATTTCTTGGCCAACGCGATGGCCGGACGCAGCTCGATTCCCTTGGCGAGCTCCGCCGTGATCGCGGCCGAATACGTGCATCCGGTTCCGTGGGTATGTTTGGACGCGATGCGCGGACTCGAATATTCATGAAAGCCGCGAGCGGGCTCAAACAGGACGTCGATCGCGTCGCCGTCCAGATGTCCGCCCTTAATCAAGACATTCTTCGCGCCAAGTGACGCCAGTTTTTCAGCAGCTTTACGCATGGACGCAACATCATTCACCGGAAATCCGGAGAGCACCGAAGCTTCCTCCAAATTCGGAGTCAGCAGGAACGCCCTCGGAATCAGGCACGTTCGCAGCGCGCTCTGCGCACCCTCCTCGATCAAAGCCGCACCATGCTTGCTGATCATCACTGGATCGATCACCAGCGGAAATGTGAACTTCTGTGCAGCGGCCGCCACGGCTTCCACCACAGCTCGATTTCCGAGCGCTCCAATCTTGGCGGCATGCGGGCAGACGTCGGAACAGACCGCGTGGATCTGTTCCAGGATCAGGTCGGGCGCCAGCACATCTACGCGCGTGACTCCCAGCGTATTCTGCACCGTGATCAACGTCACCACGGCTTCCCCGTAGACGCCCAGCCGATGGAAAGTCTTCAGGTCGGCTTGCAGCCCCGCGCCCCCGCTGGGGTCCGAGCCTGCGATGGAAAGAGCCACCCTGGTAGTCACTCCTCTGAGTCTAGCGTTGTCACTTGAAAGTGAGATGCGTCGTAGTGGTTCCTGCGCTGTTCGACAGTTTCATGTCCACGCCGGCGATTCCGGACGTGTCGCCAGTGACTGGGAAGCTCACTCGCACCTGAAACGCGCTGCCGGCTTGCGTCTTGCTGAAGAAGGCTCGGAAGGCTTGGGTGAAATCAGCCAGGATTGCTCCCGGCTGGAGCGCCTGCCCGGACGTATCGAAAAAGGTGAACACCATAGCTCCCGCTGCGTAGGTGTTGTCGAAACCGATCATTTGAATATCCAGATTGCCGGTTCGGCGTGTGGCTGTGGTGGTGTCGAACGAAAGCAGTGCGGGGGGAATTGTGAGCGTCGTTGTCGGGTCGCCATCCGTTGAAATTCCCGTGAGCGTGAAACGGATTCGACCCGACGAGGTCCCGGTCTGAAACATGGCCGACGTTTGCCCGCTAATCAAAATTTGCGTGCCGCCCTGGGTTACCGAGAAGGGCAGCGTGCGGGTTCCCGTCGCCAGAAAGACCACTGCCGGATCGTCAGTCACCAAGGTCGTATCGGGAGTAAACGCCAGATTCAGAAATCCCGACGCGGCCGCCGGAGCTGCCGAAGGAAGCCGCATCGTCAGCCGCCTTTGCTGCGCGCTCTGCACCGGTCCGGAATCGAACTCCAGCAGCGGTTTTGGCAGAGGGGAATCGAACGCCGTGCCCGAAAGCACGAAGGTCCGCGTTTCGATCGCCAGCGATCCGCTGTACAACCCGGCCGCGCCCGGCGTGAAGTCGATCACGAACGCTGTGGTCTCCCCCGGCGCGATTATGAATGGCGCTTTTGGTCCTGAGGATATTCGGAAAGCTGAGCCGGTTACCTGGAACGTCGCGATCGGCATGGGTTGCGCGGAAGTGTTCTGCAGATAGAAGTTGCAAAGCCGCAACTGGCCCGCCTGCGCGCGTCCAAAGTCGATAGCAGGCGGCGGACCGTCCGATCCCGTGCACACCGGAAATACTGTCAATGACGGGCCGTTTACGACCGTGACAACGGCGATCGCGGTGACGTTGTTGATCTGAGAATTGACCTGCACATTCGCGTTGTAAACGGCTGGTGTGGTCGCGCGGAAACTCAGCAGGACGTCTTGCGCACTGCCTGGCGCGATGGGGAAGGGCACCGACAGGCGGTCGATGGTGAATCCGATGCCGTCTGCTGAGACCCGGGAAATGTTCGCTAGGCTCGTTCCATTATTCTTGATGCGCAGCCGGGTGTTCACTGTATCGCCTGCGGCAATTCGACCCAGGTCCAAGGCTGCGCCCGCAGGCGTCGCGATGCTTCCGTTTATCACGTACAGAGCTATCTGCGCTCGCGCCGCAATTGGAAGCAGCAGAGCGAGAATGACGATCCACTTCATGGCGTGCTTCCCGGTAGCAGAAATAGCTGCTCATGTTCTGGCTCCAGGCGCAATACGAAGGTCCTGTCGAGTGCGCGAATTGCTGCATAGTGCGGGCCCAAGGACGTGATGGATTCTGCGTCGGTTAGTTCGAACGTCAACACACTGCCATCCCGATGGCGAAGGAGCAGTTCATCCGCGGTAGCGAACAGTACGCCTTCCTTCAGCAGCAGGACGGGCCCGTTGGTTACTCCGGCCCAATCGCGCCGCAATGCGATTTCGATTCCGTGATCACCGACGCGGATGGAGAGCACCGCATCGTCCACGGCCCAATCGAGAAGTTCGAGCGTATCGTCGTGCCAGCGGGCAAACGTCTGCGACGCCGGAAAAAATATAACGGCAGTATCGCGATCGAATCCGAATTCTGCGGGACCTGGTGGCGCATCGACTTGTCCCGTCGCCGAGAGAATCTTCGAATCGGTCTTCGCCAGGCAAAGCTGCTCCGAGCACGCCGCCGAAAGAACGCCCGCCGCCAACGGCGCACCCAGCAGGAAGTTTCCCGCGACGCCCTGGACAGCCCGCAGCGATCCGGAAGGATCCACGATCATACCTATCGCGGGAACGTCGATGCCTGACTGCGACCAAGCGCAGCTCGCGATCAATAGTAAGAGCGCGCGCTTCATGGTTTTCCAATGATGATCGTGGGGTTTCCGATCTGAGGCGCGCCTACGCTCGCGCTACCCGAAGCCTGGCCGGGAGCGCCTCGGTTGGTGACCGCTGCCACGCCTGCGAACGCGCCCGCGGCGATTGCGATCCCCAGCCAGATCTTCCGGTGACTCCGCCAACCAGGACCTTTCGCGCTGCGAGGCTCGGTTGCGACAGCGGCCTCAGAAAGAAATAGTCCGCATACCGTGCCCGCACGAGCCTGCCCTTTGGCGGCTGTAATCCGAACCTCCAGTGGTCCCGCGATGCGATTCCACTGCATGCCCCACACGCTGGCGCGTCCATCCGCGCTGGTGGTCGCGATTTCGGTTCGCATACCGGATGAAAACGCTCCCGTGGGTCCGTCATCCGGCAGCCGGAAGCTCACAGCAGCGCTTTCGACGGGCTTGCCGGTTTCGTCGGTGACCTGCACCGTGACGCCTCGGGTGGCTCGCGCGCCGATGGGATAAACCGCGCCTTCTCCTTCGAGGATTCGGATTTGCAGAATGGCCGGATCGCTTTGTCCCGCCATCGGCCAGACGACAGTGAGCAGGAAAACTAGAAACCGAACCACGAGAGTAAGTGGCCGGCTGGGAGAAATACTCTCAAGTGCAATTCATTGGGGTGAGCCCCAGATTCGCGAAGCGAATATACGGACCCGGCGTGCAGCTTCGGCTCCAGAAATAGTTTTGCCACAGCTTGGGATCGTACATGTGAACGTAATCCCAATGCAGCGGGCGATCGGTGTAGAAAAGCCAGATCCGGCCATGAAAATCGTGCGGGACCTTGGAATCCACGTCGCGCATCACGTCTTCAGCCGTCGAGACATCGCGACCGGCCTTCTTGAAGCGAGGGCAGCAGGGCCACTCGGTATCGCCATAAATGACAGGGGGCGCCTTCCAGCCCTGGATCGCGGTGTAAAGCAGAAACCCTTCGCGCAGCGAGGCGTGCACCAGAACCAGGTCGGAAGGCGCCACGTTCATGCGGAGATAGCGAACTGCTCCCGCCATATCTTCTTCCGGCTGGAATCGCCCCTCGTGAAACTGCTTGCGCACGCCCAGGAAAATGACCACGGCCGCGGCCACAAGCACAACGGCATCCCATTTCCATTTCATCGCCCGCGCGAGATCCTGCAAAATCATCATCAGCAACAGGATGAAGCAGGGCCGCACGAACATCTGGGTTCTAGGACTGGCCGGATACCAGCCCAATAGTTCGCTGGCGAATAACAGCACACAGGGAGCCAGCAAGATAAGGCCCGTGATATTCCTGGTCCATGCGATTCGTGCTGCGAACGCAATGCACATCACCACCACGGCGATCATGCTCGGGGCTAGCCAGACCCCAGGGGCGCCCATCCAATACGCTCGCAACGCCGGCGTGTAATTCGGGCGGATCAGCCACCAGTACATGACCGCCAGCACAGCCGCGCTGATTCCCGCCAGAATCGCCGCCCGCCCGCGATTTCCCAACGCTACTGCGACCACGATTCCAGGAAGCAGGAACACTGTCGGATACGACAACGTCATCGCGGCAACCGCCATAATCAGCAGCACATAAAATTGCTTTCGATCGGGTTGTTGCAGATACGCGACAGCGGCCCACAAAACCACGGCCGTAGCGGCGACTTCTCCGCCATACTGCTTAAATGCCCGGAAGTATTCGACCGACGTCGGGTGAAACGCCAGAATCGCCGTCGCCAGAACCGCATACGACGGCGAGACGACGCTGCGCGCTACCGCCAGCATCGCCGCGACCGCGACCAGCGAAAGCAGCAACGGAACGCTGCGAAGCACCACAGTAGTCAATCCAAAAAAGCCGATCGCACTTCTAGCCAGTAGCAGAAATAGCGGGGGACTTGTCTGGAGCCAGTTCGGGTAATAGAACATCCCCTGAAGAGTCGGGGCGTGGACCGAGTTGGCCACCCAAGCCTCATCCAGCCATAGACTTCGCTCGATGCCGTACAGGCCCAGGATCAGCGTAAACCCGAGCAGTACTATAGTCGCAAGCCGGCCAGACACTTCAGCAAGTATGCCGCACACCGTGCTTAAATGGTTAAAAGTCCTAATGCCAAGTTTTGGGTTTAAGCTGCGCCGGAGCGCCACGTCATTTGCGCTGCGTTTACGGGAATTACGGATGATCGCCTGGGGGGCGATGAACACCAGCCATCCCATCATGGCGCACATCATCCCGATTCGCCGCTGCAACCTATCCTGCACATACTGCAACGAATACGACGATTTTTCGAAGCCCGTTCCCACTGAGACCATCATCAGCCGGATTAATCGCCTGGCGGACCTGGGTACGGTGATCGTTACGCTGTCGGGTGGCGAACCTCTTCTGCATCCGGAGCTGGACGACATCATTCGGGCCATGCGGCGCCGCGGTTTGATCGCGGGCATGATCACCAACGGCTATCTGTTGACGCCGGAACGGGTGAAGCGGCTGAATCAAGCAGGTTTGGACTGGATGCAGATCTCCATCGACAACGTCATGCCCGACGACGTGTCGAAGAAGAGTCTCAAGGTTCTCGATAAGAAGCTGCAAGTGTTGGCGGAACACGCTTTATTCCGCGTGAACATCAACTCGGTTGTAGGCGGCGGGATTCACAATCCCGAAGACGCGCTAGTGGTGGGCCGGCGTGCCGTGGAACTCGGATTCCAGGCGACGGTTGGAATCATCCACGATGGCGACGGCCAGCTTCGTCCGTTGAGCGATCGCGAGCGTGGCGTGTATCACGAGATGAAAGCCATGGAGAATCGCGGCTTCGCCCGGTTCAGCTATTTCCAGGACGCCATTGCGCTGGGCAAGCCCAATGATTGGAAATGCCGCGCGGGATCGCGTTATATGTACATCTGCGAGGACGGGCTGGTGCATTATTGCTCGCAGCAGCGGGGCTATCCGGCCAAACCTTTGGACGACTATACGCGCGACGATATCCGCCGTGAATATCTCACCGAAAAAGCCTGCGCTCCGTATTGCACAGTGAGCTGTGTGCACTACGTCTCCTACTTCGATTTCTGGCGCGGCAAGCAGATTCTGCAATCCGATCTGCCCGCACAGAACGAATCGCCTCTGGTGAAAATCCAGGGCGCCGCCGATTAGTAGTACGAAGTCCCTACTCGAGCCTAAGGCTTTATCTTTCGTAACACTTGGGCGCGCAAAAGCGTCGTCCATTCACACTCAGGTAACGGGAGGTTCTAAACATGAAAACCAGAATTTACTTGGCGATGGGAATGGCCATCGCGCTTGTGGGATGCAGCAAGACGGCGGATCAGCCGTCGCCTGCCGCGACTGGCACCGTAACCGGGCTGACCCCCGAGTCGAACGCGCCTAAAGCGGCGCCGATTTTCTCCAAGCCCGATCCGGTGACTATCCCCCAGGGCACGCCAATCAAGATCCGTACGGATAGTGCGCTTTCGACCAAGACGGCCACCTCCGGCGAAACCTTTACAGCCACGTTGACGGCGCCGCTTGTCGTGGAGGGCAAGGAAGTAGCTCCGAGCGGCGCGCGGGTACAAGGGAAAGTGGTGAATTCGGACGACGGCGGCCGCGTAAAAGGCGTAGCCAGCATCTCGGTTCGGTTGACTTCGATCCACGTCGGGACCCGCGACATCGCCATCACGACCGGGACAATAGGCCGTCAGGCGCGCACAACCAAGAAAAAAGACGCAGTGAAGGTGGGTATCGGTGCTGGCATCGGCGCGGCGATCGGGGCCATTGCCGGGGGTGGACAAGGTGCGGCGATCGGTGCGGGCGCTGGGGGCGCGGCTGGCACGGGAGTGGTCCTGGCGACGCACGGAGAGCCTGCGGTGATCCCTGCCGAAAGCCCTCTGACATTCAAACTTACAATGCCAGTAACGCTGGATCCGGCGTAGAACTCCTACGAATTCCCGTAGGATTATTTACCGAAATCCATAGAGTTCAGCGATTTAAGTTCGCAAGCCACAGTAGAGTCAGCATTATACGCGCTATTCTTAGATTGGTAGGCCGAGTGCATACCAGTTGGTCGGATTAGTGTCGGTTGGCTATGCGGGAACTACGGCAACAGCTCGTTAATGCTCTGCTGATGATTGTCACCGTTGCGGCAGTGATCGCGGCGGCGATTAACTTCCAGCAGCAGAGTAAATTCCACATGCCCGACGACGGCGTCACCTGGGTGGACCGCCAGCAGGGCGATCAGATGCTCCCGATTGCGGCCTATATCGCTCCGGGAAGTCCGGCGGAGAAAGCCGGGATCCACGAAGGCGACACCCTGGTTTCGATCGACGGCTTGAAGATCAACCAGGCCCAAGAAGCGGCGCAGGTTCTGGCACGGCTAGGTACCTGGCACAAGGCCGAATACAAGGTCCAGCACAGCGGCACGGAAGTTCCGGCTCCGGTCATTATCGGCGAGGTTACCCGCGATTCCACGCTGTACTATCAGTACGCTGTCGGCGGCGTGTACCTGGCCATCGGCTTGTTCGTCTATTTCCGCCGAGGAAGCGCCCCGCGCGCGCTGCACTTTTTCCTGCTGTGCCTGGCGTCGTTCGTTCTATCGACCTTCCACTACACCGGCAAGCTGAATAACTTCGACAAAGTCATTTACCTGGGCAGCGTGGTGGCCGGGTTCCTGGCGCCGACCCTGTTTCTGCATTTCTGCTGTACGTTCCCCGACAAACAGAAATGGATTCGGCACCGTGGCGCGGCTTTAGTGATTTACGTGCCTGGGCTGGCGCTGCTGGCGATCCAGTCGGGATTCATCCTGGGATGGCTGCGAACGGCAGCGCCGCTGATCGAAATGCGCTGGCTGCTGGACCGAGTATGGCTGGGATTCCTGGTTGCCATGTACCTGGGCGGTGCGGCCGTTCTGGCATTCCAGATGCGCCGCGCGAGCGATCCGATCGTACGCCGCCAATTGACCTGGCTCCGGAACGGCGCGCTGCTGGCGATGATTCCGTTCGGACTGTTTTACGCGGTCCCGTATATCTTTGGTGTGGCTCCGAATCAGGCGATGAATCTGGCTGTGTTGTCGCTGCCGTTGATTCCACTTACGTGGGCCTACGCGATCCTGCGCTACCGGTTGATGGACGTCGACGTCATCTTCCAGCAGGGTTACGCATACACTCTGGCGACGTTATGCATCCTCGCGATCTTCTACGGCTTGATTTTTTCGGTCAGCGGAGCGGGCGAGCTGAACGGGCCGGCCATGGTCGTGATGATCCTGATCGCGGCTTTCCTATTTCAGCCGATTCACAAGTGGGTTCAGGAGCGCCTCGACCGCTATTTCTACAAAGATCGCTACGATTACCGCCGCACGCTGGTCGAATTCGCGCGCGAACTGGGATCGCCCACGGACCTGCGGGAAATGCTCGAGTCGGTGGCGGATCGGCTGATCCGCACGTTAGGGATTCGCTACGTCGCGTTTTTCGTCTGGGATGAAGCCGAGGGCCGCTTCCAGTTGGAACTCGCCAGCAATCGCAACGGGAAGCAGACCGATCAGGTACCGTACGGGCTGGATCTGAGTTTTCTCAGTACCAATCCCAAGAAGCCGTATCTGTTTTTCGAGCGCACCCGCAACTTGCTGGATGTCGTCTCGCACGAGTGGCCCGCCGGAGTGCGACGCTCCATCGCCGAGCTGGAATTGACCTACTATCTTCCCTGCGCGGCGCACGGCCGGACCATCGCGTACCTGGGAGTGAGCCGCACCGAATCGTACGATTTCCTTTCGAGTGAAGACCTGGAGCTGCTGATGACGTTGTCGGGGTACGTCGGCATTGCCATCGATAACAGCAAGCTGTATCAGTCCCTGCAGCGCAAGGCCGACGAATATGAGCGGCTGAAAGAGTTCTCGGAAAACATCGTCGAATCGATCCACGTGGGGATTCTTGCCGCGGATTTAGAAGATCGCGTGGAAAGCTGGAATTCGCAGGTCGAAAAGCTTACGGGCGTTCTTCGCCAGGACGCCGTAGGGCGCAAGCTGCGGGATCTGCTTCCTGAGGATTTGTGCGATCGCCTGGAAGCGTCGCGTGATGACGCAGCGGTGCAAAACATCTATCAGTACCTGTTCCAGGAGAAGGAAGCAACACTGAATATCGCGACCGCGCCCTTGATCTCGAGGGAAGGCGACCGCATCGGCCGCCTGATCATTCTCGATGACGTGACGGATCGAGCCGAGCTGGAGCGCAGGCTGATCCAGGCCGACAAGCTCAGCTCCATCGGATTGCTGGCGGCCGGCGTGGCGCATGAAGTGAACACGCCGCTGGCCGTGATCTCGACTTATGCCCAGATGCTGGCCAAGCAAATTTCGGGCGATGAACAAAAGGCTCCTTTGCTTGAAAAGATCGCGCGGCAGACGTTCCGGGCCAGCGAAATCGTGAATTCGCTTCTGAACTTCTCGCGCACGTCGGCGACTGAGTTCGTTCCCGTGGATCTCAACAAGGTGGTTCGCGAGACGTTATCGCTGGTGGAGCACCAGTTCGCCCAGGTGTCGATGAAAACGGAACTGGCTCTGGACGATAAGATCGCCTCGGTGAAGGGCAGTCCGGGCAAACTGCAGCAGGTCTTCCTGAACTTGTTCCTGAACGCCCGCGACGCCATGGAATCCGGTGGTACTTTGAGTGTCGAGACGCGCCAGGTGAACGGTTCGGTTCGGGTGAGCGTGCGCGATACGGGGGCCGGCATCGCCGCCGAGAATCTGGCGCGCATTTTCGATCCGTTCTTCACCACCAAGGGCGCGAAAAAAGGTACTGGCCTGGGTCTTTCGGTAAGTTATGGAATCGTGCGGGAGCACGGCGGCGATATCGCGGTGCAGAGCCAGCCCGGCCGCGGAACGCAGTTCCTACTCACCTTCCCGGTGGCCACGAAAGCCACGGTACCGCCCGCGCCGGCGAGAATCGATGCTCCGCGAGTTGCAAATCCAGCAGTCGCAGCAGCATCTGCAGTAGCCACGGCGCGTACTGAATCGCCTTCTGTTCCCGCGGTGATCTCGGCTAAGTCTGACAGGTTTATCCAGTAAATGGCCGATACGGTCGCAAACTTTCCTCCTGACGTACTGACGGAGAACGCCCCTCGCGGGCGAATCCTGGTCATTGATGACGAACCTGACATCCGCGACAGCCTGGAAGCGCTTCTTTCAAGCGAGAACTATCGCGTAGAGCTGGCGGCCAATGCCACCGAGGGACTGAAGCGCCTGGAAGGATCGGCATACGACCTGGTCTTGCTGGATCTTATGATGCCCGACAAGAGCGGGATGCAGGTGCTGGAAGAAGTCCGCACACGCGACCGCGAGACGCCGATCTTCATGATCACGGCGTATGGGTCGGTTGAGGTCGCCGTGGATGCGCTCAAGCGCGGCGCCAACGATTATTTCCCCAAGCCTTGGGACAACGAAAAGCTGCTGATCGAGATCGACAACATGATCGCCAAGCGGCG
>Ga0068857_100002706_pt1 | contig 14545 bp, 13 predicted proteins | sample KBSCornC72_FD_66591 | JGI IMG/M metagenome (GOLD analysis project Ga0068857, IMG submission 66591) | Corn rhizosphere microbial communities from Kellogg Biological Station, Michigan, USA - KBS Corn C7-2 | ecosystem: Host-associated > Plants > Roots > Rhizosphere > Soil ...
TGATCACCGGAACGATGAGCCCGTTCGCAATCGCCACCGCGATGCCGACGTTCACCGTCTTCTTGTAGATGATGGTGTCGCCGTCAACACTGCTGTTGATGATCGGGTATTCCTTGATACCGCGGATCGCGGCTTCAATGAAGTAGGGCAGGAAGGTGAGCTTGACGCCTTCACCCTCGAACTCTTTCTTCGCCGCTTCGCGGCGCTTGACCACCTCGTTCATGTCGACTTCGAAGATCGTGTACACGTGCGGCGAGGTGTGCTTGCTCATCACCATGTGCTCGGCGATCTTCTTGCGCATGACGCTCATGGGCTCGCGCACTTCGTCCTGCCCGCTCGCGAACACGGCCGGTTTCGGCGCTGCCGGAGCAGAGGCGGGCGCAGCCGCGGGGGCGGGAGGCGCCGGTGCCTGAGCCGGAGCGGGGGCTGGCTGCGCAATCGGAGCCGCCGAAGAGCTGGCCGACTCGATGTACGTCATGATGTCTTTCTTGGTGACGCGGCCGCCTTCGCCGGTGCCGTCGATCAGCGAAACATCGACGCCGTGTTCGGCGGCGATCTTCTGCACGACCGGAGAGGAGCGCACGAAGTTGTTCGCAGCGCGCGGCGCTTCCGCCGTTGCGGTTGCTGCGGCGGGAACCGGCGCGGGCGTGGGAGCCGGTGCGGGCGCAGCGGCAGGAGCTGGCGCGGGCGCAGCGGGCGCCGGAGCTGCGGCCGCAGGTTTGGGAGCGCTGGCGCTCGCTGCCTCGCCGGCTGCTCCTATCCGTCCGACCACGGTTTTGATTTCCACCGTCTGGCCGGGCTGCACGAGCACTTCCAATAGTGTGCCGGCGGACGGCGACGGAATTTCCGCGTCCACCTTGTCCGTGGAGATTTCGAACAAGGGTTCGTCGCGCTCGACTTTGTCGCCCACGTTCTTGAGCCACTTGACGAGCGTTCCTTCGGCGATACTTTCGCCCATCTGGGGCATGATCACATCGACTGCCATGATGATGTTGTTCCTTTCGATTCGTTAATTCGATTGGTAACTAGTACGCCGCGAGCTTGCGCGCCGTCGCCACAATGTCTTTGACCTGCGGCAGGAACGCTTCTTCGAGCGGCGGGCTGTAGGGAACCGGCGTGTCCGGGGGTGCGATGCGCACAATCGGACCGTCGAGATACTCGAATGCTTTCTGTGCTATGCGCGCGACCACTTCGCCGCCGGGTCCGCCGGTCATGGTGGCCTCGTGCATCACGATTACCTTGCTGGTTTTCTTGGCCGTGGCGAGAATGGCTTCTTCGTCGAGCGGCAGGATGGTGCGCAGGTCGAGCACTTCGACCTCGATGCCGTCCTTGGCCAGCTCGTCGGCTGCTTCCAGCGCTTTGTAGACCATCGCACCGTAGGTGATGATGGAGAGATCGTCGCCTTCACGACGCAGCGCCGCCTTGCCGATGGGCACGATGAAATCGTCGGTGGGCAGATCTTCCTTGATACGGCGATAGAGATATTTGTGCTCGAAGTAGAGCACCGGATCCGGGTCGCGAATGGCGGCCTTGATGAGGCCCTTGGCGTCGTACGCCGTCGACGGGCACACGATCTTCAGGCCCGGCACGTTGAAAAAGTACGCTTCCGGATTCTGCGAGTGAAACGGTCCGCCGTGCACGCCGCCGCCGCACGGTCCGCGCACCACGATGGGGACTCCCGCATTCCAGCGGTAGCGGCACTTGGCCGCGAAGTTCACGATTTGATCAAACGCGCACGAAATAAAATCGATGAACTGCATCTCGCACACGGGGCGCATGCCCACCAGCGACGCGCCGATGGCGGCGCCCACGATGGCCGACTCGGAGATGGGCGTATCGATGACGCGCATGGGCCCGAACTTGTCGAGCATCCCCTTGGTCACCTTGAAGGCGCCGCCGTAAATGCCCACGTCCTCGCCGAGGACGAAGACGCGGTCGTCCTTCTCCATCTCTTCCCAGATGCCTTCTTTGATTGCGTCGACGTATGTCGTGAGTGCCATGTTCAGCTCTCCTGGCCTTCGTAATAGACGTCCCTGGTGACTTCTTCGGCTGCGGGATAGGGCTGCGTTTCGGCCCAGTCAACCGCGTCATCCACGATCTTCACGCACTCCATCTGCATTTCATCGCGGCGCTTCTCGGTGAGCACACCTTCTTCGATCAACTGCTTCTCGAAGCGCGGGATCGGATCCTTGCGCTTCCATTCTTCGAAAAGCTCGGGCGGCACATAACCGGCGTCGTCGTGCGCGGAGTGGCCGGTCATGCGGAAGGTCTTGAACTCCACCAGCGACGGTCCTCCGCCGGAACGGGCGAAGTCGACCGCGCGCTTGGCGGCGTCGTACACGGCGAGGATGTCGTTGCCGTCGACCACTTCGCCCGGAATGCCGTATCCCGGAGCGCGCATGGCGACGTCCTCGATCGCCATCTGCAGATGGATCGGCGTCGAGTACGCGTAGGCGTTGTTGTTGACGAAGTACACCACCGGCAGTTTGTGAACGCTGGCGAAATTGATGCCCTCGTGCCAGTCGCCGCGCGAGGTGGCGCCTTCGCCGTTGTAACAGAGCGCGACACGCTTCTGATTCCTCTGCTTGAAAACGAGCGCGCAGCCCGCCGCCACCGGCACGTTGTCGCCGAGGTGCGAAACGAATGCGATCACGTTGTAGTTCATGTCGCCCATGTGCATGTTGCCGTCACGCCCGCGCGTAAGACCCGTGCGCCGGCCCATGTACTGCGCGATGATGCGGCGCGACGTGATGCCGCGCATGAGAAACACGCCCATGTCGCGGTGCGACGGCGCCACCACGTCGTCCTTCTCCATGTGGATGGCGGTGCCGACCGAGATGGCTTCCTGGCCCAGGCCGACGTACACGCCGCCGACGATGCGGCCCTGGCGGTAGAGCTTGCGCTCGATGCGGTCCTCGATCTCGCGCACCAGCTTCATGTAGTGCAGCATCTCCAGCTTGGTCTTGTCGCTGGGAACATGGGTAAAGCGCGGGCGTTTGGTGGCCGGTTCAGTCGCCATAGACATTCTCCATGAGTGTGGAAGGATCGGGGAACGGGGAGGCGAGCGCCTCATCCACGGCTGTGTCCAGCATTTGATTGATGCGGGTGTCGATCTCTTCGATCTCCGAGGACGTCTCGACAATGCGGTGCATGTCGAGGAAGCGACGGTACGCATCGAGCGGATCGCGCTTCTCCCAGTAGGCGCGCTCTTCGGCCGGCACGTACCCGGCGTCGTCGTGCTCGGCGTGGCCTTTGCGCCGGAACGTCTTGGCTTCCAGCAGCACGGGGCCTTCGCCGTTCACGCAGCGCTCGCGCGCGCGGCGCGTCACATCGAGCGCGGTCATCACGTTGTTGCCGTCGAACATTTCGCCGTAGCACCCGTAGCCCTCCGCGCGCACCACGAAGTCGGGCACGTTGAACTGTCTCGACGTGGGCGTGGAATAGGCCCAGCCGTTGTTCTCGACGATGATGATGAGCGGAAGCTTGTGAACAGCCGCGAAGTTCATGCCTTCGTGGAAGTCGGTGGTGCTGGTGGCGCCATCACCGACGTAGGTGAGCGCCACGTTGGGCTTGCCCTTCATTTTCATTTCCAGAGCAATGCCGGCGAACACGGGCACCAGTGACGCGAGCATGCTGATGGGCGAGACGATGCCGCGGTCGACCCAGCCGAAGTGTACGTTGAGATCCTTGCCGCCGGTGGGGCCGATGGCGCGCGCACAGTACTGTCCCATCACCTGCTGCGGCTCGACGCCGCGCACGAGCAGGCCGCCCAGGTTGCGGATCATGGGTGCAAAGAAATCGCCGCGCTGGAGCGCGTACGCGCTTCCTACCGAACAGCCTTCCTGGCCGAGGCTCGAGTAGAGGCCGCCCACCACCTGGTTCTGGCGATACAGATTGCTGAGCCGCTCCTCGAGCTTGCGATTGAGCGCCATGAAGTAATACAGCTCGAGATAGCTCGTGCGATCGAGCGCGAGTCCGGCCGGAATCGTGAGCGTGTACGGTGTCTCAGATGTGGATGGCTTCACCATAGACTCCATGAGCCGCCTCCAGCATCGCCTCCGCCAGCGTCGGATGGGCGTGAATCGTGTTTGCCACTTCCTCCACCGTCGTCTCCAGCTTGATGCCGAGCGTCGCCTCCGCGATCAGCTCGGTGGCCTTCGGTCCAATGATATGGACGCCGAGCACCTCATCATAACGCTTGTCGGCCACGATTTTCACAAAGCCCGTGGTGTCCTGCAGGATGGTTGCCTTGCCCAGGGCCGAGAAGGGGAACTTGCCCACGCGCACGTCATGACCGGCGTCGCGCGCCGCTTTCTCGGTGAGCCCCACGCTCGCCACTTCGGGGTGCGAGTATGTGCAGTTGGGGACGGCGAGATAATTGATCGTCTGGACGTGTTTGCCCGCCAGGTGATCGACGGCCAGGATGCCCTCGCGGGTGGCGACGTGCGCCAGAGCGGGAGTCGCGACCACATCGCCGATGGCGTAAATGTTGGGGACGTTCGTGCGCATGAATTCGTCGACCGCGACGAAGCGCTTGTTCATCGCGATACCGACCGCTTCGTGATTGAGGCCATCGAGGACGGGGCGGCGTCCGGTGGCGACAAGCACACGCGCCACGTCGAGCGTGGTGGTGCCGTCGGGTTTCTTGAGCGTCAGGGTGACGCCGTTCTTGGTGACCTGCGCCTCGGTCACTTCCGTCGACGTGTAGCACTTCAAGCCGCGCGCTTTGAGCGAACGCTCGAGCTGCGCGGAGCACTCTTCGTCCTCGATGGGGAGCAGCCGCGGCAAGAGCTCGATCAAGTGCACATCGGATCCGTACGACGCGAACACCGACGCGAATTCGGTTCCCACCGCACCCGATCCGATAACCGCGAGTGACGCGGGAATATCGCCCGGCTTCAAGATCATGTCGCTGTCGACGATCGTCGAGCCGTTGGGCTTCATGTGCGGGAGATGAGCGGGCGTGGATCCGGTCGCGATGATGACGTACTTCGCGCGGATGTTCTCGGCGCCGCCGGCTCCTGCGATCCGAATCGTATTGACGTCGACAAGGCTTCCCAGACCCTGGAAGACCTCGACCTTGCGTTTCTTCATCAGAAACACGATGCCCTTCGCCATCTTGTCGACCACGCCCTGCTTGTAGGCATGGATGCGATTGATGTCGAGCGTCGCGCCGGACACGTCGATGCCGACGCTCGCGGATTTCTTGATCTCGTCGAAGAGCTCGGCGGTGTGAAGAAGGGCTTTGGTCGGGATGCAGCCGCGATGCAGGCAGGTCCCGCCGAGGAAGGGGTCCTTTTCGATCAGAGCCGTCTTGAGACCGAGAATGCCGGCGCGGATCGCAGCGACGTAACCGCCCGGACCGCTGCCGATAATGACGACATCGAACTCTTTCACGCACGAACTCCTTGTTGCGGAAATCTGCGGCCCCGGGGCACCGGATGGCGCACCCGACGGTTTAGAGCCCCGAAGAGGCTTTTACTCATCGCTCGGATTGGCGGATGACCCCGCAGGCGGGGGAGTGCAATGGGACGCGGAGGCCCTTCACTCGTGCCGGCACGCATGCCGTTCGGACGCTCCGCATTGTACGTAGGGCGTGATTACTGATGCAAGCAAAACCGCGTCGCGACAGGGCACTACGGCGCTCAGCGGTAGTTCTCGGGACGGTCTCCGATGGCCACGATTGCGCACGCGAGAAGGGGCTCCAGGCCGAGCTCCCCGGCACGCGCGATCGCCGCGTCGTCTTCGCTTCCGGGGTTGAAGTAGAGCTTGCCCGGTCCCTTGCGAGCGATGGCAGAAAGCAGCTTGATGGTCACTTCCGGCGGCACGTACATAAGAGTCGCGTCGAGCTTCACCGGGATGTCGAGTATGGAGCGAAACGCCGGCAGGCCTTCGATGGTGCGCTCGCGCAGATTCACCGGATAAACGGAATGGCCGTGCGCGACGTAAGCGCGCACGGCCTTGTTTCCGAATTTTTCCCGCTGGTTGGAAGCGCCGATGATGGCGACGTTCACGGTGCGGCTTTGCCGCGGCCGGAGGCAACATCGGCCACGCGGCGCAGGTCGTCGACAGGTCCGTACGGACCGCTGATCATGGCGTGACGGCGGCCGAAGTGACGGGCCTCGTTCAAGGATTCGAACCAGATGTCGGCGCGGCGCGTCCAGCGTTCGTTCATGGAGTCCTCCACGACGAAGTCGCCGATGCCGGCCAGGTGCACGACGTCGCCGAACTGGAACGGCGCACCCGGCGTGTAGCGCCGGATCAGGTCGCGCGAGAGGGCAATGACGCCGCGACGTGTCGACGTCATGGCGGCGGTAATATTGGGCGTGCTGTCGGTTTCACACGTCCGGCTGGTGTAGCCGCTGACGGTGACCGAGAACGCGATCTCACGGCCATTCAACATCTCATCGCCGCGATAGTAGCGATCCAGCGATCCGCGCAGCGAAGCCGACTCGGTCACCGATACTCCCCGTTCGGGGAGCAGCGATCCGTTGCCGCGGTCGCGGGCATACTCGGACGCCATCAACACCACGGGCACGGCGACCAGCGAGAGGACCAGGAGGCGGCTGCCTCGGGCCCGGGGCCGGAGCGTCGTCGACCGGGGTGTGGTACCGGCCACGGCGTTGAGGGTACGGTGACCGGCCTCGACAAGGAGACCCATGGCACCGGTCCGCATCCGCCAGGTGAGACGATTGAGTTGGGTTGAGATTTTCATCGTTTCTAAGAGACCCCCCTCTTATGACTGCGGCCCACCAGACATCGGCGGGCCGAACTCAGGAGATCAAAAGTACCCAATAAGGCTAGCTCGGCGGACCAAACTCTGTCAACCCGGAGATCGGGGTAGGAGTGACACTTCGTGGCGTCCGTACGCCACAAACTACGGTGCAGTATGGGCTTAGCCGCATGGGTTGGAATCCGCACCGGGCTCGTCGGTGTTAGTTCCTGTCAGCAAAAGCATTAGCCAGGCCAACCCCGCCGGCGAGGCGCCAGGCTATTCTTTCTTTTCCTTTGGCTGGTAATAAGTTATCGGGTTTTCCCCGAAAATCTTATCGAGAAAGATTTCAGCCTCGGTTTGGGGGAAACGGATGTATACAGGAACCCCGGTTTTCGGATCGACGTGGCTCTCATACGGCTCAGCGCCCGAGAGGAGTATGACCAGCTTGCGAGCGGTCAGCGAGTGCGCTCCGGCTTCCACCAGAACGTCTCCCGAATACCCCATGGTCACCGTGGCCGGGGTGAAGGTGGAGGGAAGCAGGAGCCCGTACTTCGATGTTTTGTCTTTGGCGTTGGCCTGGGTTAGCGCCATCAGCACCTCGCACTCGATCAGCCAGTCTTCGAACAGGACGGTCGGGCTGGCCGGCATCTTGAGCCGCCGGTCCGCGGGTCCGTTCCGGGTTTCCAGAAAGCCGACGACCGAGTCCGGGGTCACGGTCGCGGCACATCCGATCGAAATCTCGCCCTTGGTCCCTTCCATCGAGAACTGGCGGACGTAGTAGGTCTTGGGGTCGGCCACGGTGCGCGCCGTGTAAGCGATGACGTTGAAATTGGTGACTACACGGGTCCGGGACTCGAACACGAGCTCCTTCGCCGTCCGGGTGATCTTGATGTCGGCCCGCCCGGCGGGCTCGCCCTGAATATAGAACGAGTATCCCAGCGTCTGGGGAAGGGTGCCCGCCACCGCCCCGGTCAGAGGAGCCACACAGACAAGACCCGCTACAAGCAAAACTTCCAGCCTGAACATCGAGTGAGCCGCCTTATTGGGTGAGTTGGAGACCGGGACGAGCGCCCGGTGGAACGATTCTACCACACCCATGTTACACCGCATGCGGCGCGATGTTCGACCGTCCCTCGTGGTCCCGTAGTTGCTAGTTCCCGCGGTGGACGCGCCCGCGCGTCAGCGATTAGGCTCCGGCGCGAGGGACATGATGGCAACACGTTTTCCCATTCTCATGTATCACCGGCTCGAGTCCGCCTCGTGTCCGGTGCTCGACCCGGTGGAAAGGCCGTGGGCCATCCCCGTAACGGGATTCGAGATGCAGATGAAGCGGCTCTCGGAAACGCATCGTGCCGGCGTTTCCATGGACCAGATTCACCGCGCGCTCTCGGCCGGAACCCCGGTGCCCGAGTCGTGGGTGGGGATCACCTTCGACGACGGAAATGCGAGTGATTATGAGCACGCGCTGCCGATTCTGGCCCAGTACGGATTCCGGGCCACGTTCTTCGTCTGCGGCGAACGGATCAGCCGTGAGATGCCCCCGGCCAGGTTGCGGGCGCTGCATGCCGGCGGCATGCACATCGGGTCGCACGCGATGCGGCACCTGTTCATGACCACGCTGGATGCGGTAACCGAGGAGGCCGAGCTGGTGCAATCGCGAGAACTGCTGGAGGGGATCATCGGCGAGCCCGTCGATCACTTTGCGCCGCCGGGCGGGCGCTGGTCGCGGCGCACCGAACACGCACTCAAGCGCGCGGGGTACGTGGCTGTCTCCAGCTCGCGCTACGGCTTCAATCGTTGCGATAAGGCGAGTTTTTCCTATTGCCGACTGCCCATTGTGAGAGCCACTTCCATGCAGACGTTCGACGCGATAGTACGGGCCGACCGCGGCAGGCTCTGGTCCGGGTACGCGCGATCGGGAATTCTGGGCACCGCGCGTTTTCTTCTGGGCGAATCGGTTTACGGACACGCCCGCGCGTGGAGGAAAGGGTAGTCGTGGAGCTGGTCTTCCTTGTGAGCGCGCTGGTGGTGTCGTACGCCTACGTGCTCTATCCCGTGATCGTGGTCGCGTGGTCGCGGCTATTTCATCGCCGCGTCGAAAAGCGCTACCGGCAGATCCCGGTCAGCGTGGTGATCGCGGCGCGCAACGAAGAGAAGAACATTTCCGCGCGCATCGAGAATCTGCTGGCGCAGGAATACCCGCGCGACCTGCTCGAGATCATCATCGTCACCGATGGCTGCTCGGATCGCACCGCCGAGCTGGCGCGCCTTCACGCCGGCCCGGGTCTGCAGGTGCTCGAGTGCGCCACACCGGTGGGCAAGGCGACGGCGCTCAACATCGGCGTCGCGGCCGCGACACGTGACATCGTGGTGTTTGCCGACGCGCGCCAGAGCTTCAGTCCCAACGCGATCGCCGAGCTCGTGAGCGTATTCCACGACGCGGCCGTTGGCGCGGTGAGCGGCGAGCTCATTCTGGTGCAGGGAGCAGAGATCGGCGAAGTGCACGAGGGTGTGGGGCTGTACTGGCAGTACGAAAAACTGATTCGTCGCAGCGAGAGCGCCATTGCATCGGTGGTCGGAGCGACGGGATCCATTTACGCGGTGCGCCGCGAGCTGTACGTGCCGCTCGCACCCAACACCCTTCTGGACGACTTCCTGGTGCCGATGCGCATCGTGCTGGCCGGATATCGCGTCGTGTTTCTGCGCGCCGCGCGCGCCTTCGATTTCTCATCCGCCACGACGTCCCGCGAGTTCTCACGCAAGGTGCGCACACTCGCGGGAAACTTCCAGGCCGTGGCCATGGAGCCGCGCCTGCTCGACCCGCGCGCCAATCCCGTGCTGTTCCAGTTCGTCTCGCACAAACTCCTGCGCCTGGTGGTTCCATATTTCTGTCTGATCGCCTGGGTCTCGAGCGCCCTGATCGACAAGCCCGTTTATCGCGCGTTGTTCGTGGCGCAAACGTTGTTCTACGCCATCGGCCTTCTGAATCTCACCCCACTCAAGCCGACCCGCGTCACGGCACTGGTGCGCGTTTCGTGGACATTCATGGTGATGAACGCTGCTGCGGTGGCGGGACTGTGGATGTACCTCACGCGCGAAGAGCACGAAATCTGGCGTAAGACGTAGCTCGCTCTCTGGGAGCGAAACTACATCAGTCCAGCGCGCCGGATTCTCATCTGCTTCGCCAATATCAGCTTTGCCTCAAGCAGTACGGCGCTTTGGACTGATGTAGTTCCGCTCCCACTCCACTCGTACATCTTCCTTTTTAGAGCGAAGTCGCTTGCTGCCGCAAGCGACGCAAATGCTGTTGATCGTTGACATCGTTTGAGTGTGAATGCGCGCGGGTTGCGAAGCATCGTTCCTTCCAGAAAGCGCGCGGTACCCCGGTGTCGATTTGCGTCAGCAAATGACTCTGCTCTGTTTTTGTTGATGACTGCAATGAGCGAGCAAATGCGAGCGAAGCTCTTGGCGTGGGACACGCGACCGCGTAACCAACAGGGAAGAAGCTACGCTCTGGAGGCGACGATTTCGAGGAAGCGAAGCAGAAGATCGACGCCGTAGCCCGTGCCACCGCGTGACTGGTAGGAATAGCCCGAGCCGTCGTTCCACGACGTGCCGGCGATGTCGATGTGCACCCACGGTGTTTTTTCCGCCGAGGTGCCGATGAGTGCGGCGGCTGTGATCACGGATGCGTTGCGGCCGCCGTAGTTCTTGTAGTCGCTGACCTCGCCCTTGATCATCGCGACGAAGCGTTCGTCGAGGGGCAGCGGCCACACGGGTTCGCCCGATCGCTCGCCGGCTGCGCGCATGTCGTCGAGGTCGCGCGCGGAGTTGCCCATGATGCCGGCGACACGCGTGCCCAGTGCGATCAGCACGCCGCCGGTGAGGGTGGCCATGTCGACGATGATCGATGGCTGATAGTGTTCGCGTGCATACGCGACCGCGTCGGCGAGAATGAGCCGGCCTTCGGCGTCCGTGCTCAGTACCTCCACGGTCTTTCCAGACTTGAGCTTGATCACGTCGCCGGGGCGGAACGCATTGCCGTCGGGCATGTTCTCCACGCACGGCGTGATCGCGACCACACGCACGGGAAGCTCGAGCTGTGCTGCCATCGCCGTGGCCGCGATGACGCTGGCCGCGCCGGCCATGTCGCTCTTCATCTCGTTCATCTTCTCCCACGGCTTGATGGAGATACCGCCGGAGTCGAACGTGACGCCTTTTCCCACCAGGCAAACGAGCGGCCAGTTCTTCTTGGCCAGCGCATGCTCCGCGACGAGAAAACGCGGCTCTTCGCGACTGCCCACACCCACCGCAAGCACGCCGTTCATGCCTTCGGCTTCGATCTGCTTGCGCGTGAGCACGCGGCAGGTCACGCCGTCTTTGACAAGCGCGCGTTTGGCGTCGCCGGTGAACGAGGCAGGACCGAGCTCGTTGGCCGGGAGGTTCACCCAGTCGCGAACGCGCACCATCCACTCCGCGAGAACACGCGCGCGTTGAATTGCCGGTGAGAGCTCGCGTGCGGAGCGCGTGGTGCGCAGCGTCAAGCGGGTGAGCCGTGCCGACGGGCGCGGCTTCAATTGATGACAGGCAAGGCAGAACGCCTTCACGACGGCGTGTGTCGCGTCACCGGCATCCAGTGACGCGCCCGCGAACAGATCGTCGAGATAAATGGCCGCGGATTCCACGCGGTGCTGGAGCAAAAGCTTCGCCGCCGCACCGGCCGCATCGGCAAGCTCTTCAGGCGTTGCGTTGGTGCGATCACCCAGGCCGACGAGCACGGTGTGTACGAGCCGGCGCCCGCGCTTGATCGATGCCATGCGCGTCTCGCCCCGCTCGGCGCTGAAGCCTTCAGAAAAGAAAACCGCACCCACGCCGCCGAAGGCGCGGTCCATGCGCGCCGCGCCGCTGGAGAGTTTCCTGGTTCCTTTGTAGACCGGAATGACGAGCGCCTGTTCACGCGCGGCGCCGGTGGGAGATTGCAGGGCGATGTTTCGAATCATGAAGGATTAGAAACCGTAAGTAGCACCCAATGAGAAGTAAAATCCTGTGTACTTCACCACGAAGCTGACGTTCTCGTACTGCTGCGTGTCGGGGGCGAAAGCCTCCAACTGGTCGAACTTGCTCTCCATCAGTTGTGCGCGCGCTTCCGCGGAAAGACCCCAGCGGTCATTCAAATAGTACAGGGTCCCCACCACCAGATGCGCGCCGGGCGCGACATCCCATTCGCTGACATCGGAAGGCTTCCCGGGTATGTCGTCCGTGTACGGTTGCCCGGTATCGACATCGGTCCGCGATTCGGTGAACTTCTGGTGCGGAAGCCCGAGGCTGAAGCCGGCGCCCGCATAGGGTTGGAACTGCTCCTGCGACGCATCGGTGAAGAAGTAGATGCCGGACGCTTCCAGCGTGAAGAGGTCGACTTCGAACTTGCGGTCGTAGGTCAGCTGCGGCCGGAGCGTGTCGCCAACCTGCGGGACGAAATCGCCGCTACTTGTGTACTTCAGGCGCGAGGCGCTGCCGTTCACGCGGAAACCGAACTGGGGGTGCGGCTTGTGGATGTAGGTGACGTCCACCACGCCTGCGGCCTTGAAGTCCTCCCACGAGATGATGAAAGGGTCGGTTACGCGTTCATCGAGATAGGCGATCATCTCCTCGTTGTTGGGACCACCCAGAACGCCCACCCGGAGCGAGATCGAGCTCTGCGGGATGGGGCCGCTGTACTTCTTGGCGGCCATGATGGGCTCGGCCGAAACGGGGAAAGCATACAGGAGGAGCATCGCGCTCGTTAGGAGCGCCGGCCGGCATGGTGTCATGTTTCGCATTTCCTTTGAGTTCCGTCCGTGGGGTTGGACACAGTACTTAGTCGGAATCCGTTGCAAAGTCAACGAGTTGTTTGTATGGTTGCGGTCGAATCCAATGACGCAACCGCCGGTCGCGACAGCGCTTGCCGTAAATCGTCCGGCCCTCTCTTGCCACCCGCCCGGGTGCGGGCGGCGCGAACCATCCGAATGAAAAAGATCCTTTTCGTCTGTTCCGGTAACACCTGCCGAAGCCCGATGGCCGAAGCCATTGCAAACCAGGTGCTGCCCGGACGTCTCGACTTCGAAGTGGAGATCGCGTCGGCCGGAACGTCGGCGCTCGAAGGCAGCCCGGCGTCGCGCGGCTCGCTGGAGATGGCGGACAGGCACGGGCTCGATCTTTCCGCGCACCGCTCACGGCTGGTGACGCGCGAGCTCCTCCACGATGCAGACCTGATCGTCACGATGGGGGTGCGCCACCGCGAGGTGGTGGGCGAGCTCGACCCCGATTCGCTCGAGAGCACGTTTCTGCTCACCAATTTTTCCGACCGCCACAACGGCGACATACCGGATCCGATCGGTAGCGACCTTGCGATTTACGAGCACACATATCTCATCATCCGTGATTGCGTCGAATCGATGGCAGCCAAGCTCCACAACTTCGACGGATGGAAGAAAACCGGAAAGCGGGGCAACTGAGTGCACGACCTGTTTGCCAATCTCGAGCGCACCGATTCTGACATCGCCTCGTTCATCCGCGCGGAGGCGAACCGTCAGCACGGCACGCTGGAAATGATTGCGTCGGAGAATTTCGTGAGCCTCGCGGTGCTTGCGGCCATGGGCTCGGTGCCCACCAACAAGTATGCGGAAGGCTATCCGGGCAAGCGCTACTACGGCGGCTGCGAGGAAGTGGACCACATCGAGAACACGGCGCGCGACCGCTTGAAAGCGCTCTTCGGCGCCGAGCACGCCAACGTACAGGCGCACTCGGGCAGCCAGGCCAACATGGTGGCCTACTTCTCGTTCTTGAAACCCGGCGACAAGATCATGGGACTGTCGCTTTCGCACGGGGGACATCTCACGCACGGACATCCGGTGAATTTCTCGGGCATGTTCTTCCAGGTGGTTCCCTACGAAGTCGACCCGGTGACGCGCGTTTTGAATTACGACGCGCTGCGCGACCAGGTGAAACGCGAGCAGCCGAAAATGCTGGTGGCGGGTGCCAGCGCGTACGCGCGCACGTGGGACTTCGCCGCGCTGCGCTCGATCTGCGACGAAGCCGGGTGTCTCCTGATGGTGGACATGGCGCACATCGCGGGGCTGGTCGCGGCGGGGCTTCACCCCAGCCCGGTGCCGCACGCCGACGTGGTCACCAGCACGACGCACAAGACGCTGCGCGGACCGCGCGGAGGCTTCGTGCTCGCGCCGGCCAAACACGCCGAGGCCGTCGACAAGATCACGTTCCCCGGCATGCAGGGCGGTCCCTTCATGCACATCATCGCGGCCAAGGCCGTGTGCTTCAAAGAAGCGATGAGTGACGAGTTCAAGACCTACCAGAAACAGGTGATCGCCAACGCGCGCACGATGGCGGCGCGATTCATCGAGCTCGGCTTCGACGTCGTGTCGGGAGGCACCGATACGCATCTTTTCCTGCTCGATCTGTCGGCGCGCGACCTGTCCGGCAAGAAGGCGGAAGCGGCGCTGGAAGCGGCCGGCATCACGGTCAACAAGAACACCGTGCCCTTCGACAAGAAGAGCCCGTTCGTCACCAGCGGTGTCCGCATCGGAACGCCGGCGCTCACCACGCGCGGCATGCGCGAGAACGAGATGCGCACCATCGCCGAAGAGATGGCGCGCGTGCTGGAAGACACGACCAACGAAGAGACCATTCGCTCCGTGCGCGCCAAGACGCGCGAGCTGTGTGACGCGTTTCCTCTCTATCCCGAGCTCGGCGCCTCACGGACCATTCCCCGATGAAGTGCCCGCAGTGTGCATTCGAGGAAGACAAGGTCGTCGATTCGCGCACGACCAAGGA
>Ga0068857_100002708_pt1 | contig 14542 bp, 13 predicted proteins | sample KBSCornC72_FD_66591 | JGI IMG/M metagenome (GOLD analysis project Ga0068857, IMG submission 66591) | Corn rhizosphere microbial communities from Kellogg Biological Station, Michigan, USA - KBS Corn C7-2 | ecosystem: Host-associated > Plants > Roots > Rhizosphere > Soil ...
GCAACAGGCAAATCGCCAAAGCGACTACGAGCGAAGCATTTTGAATGGATAGATGCTCGACTCCTCCTTCCATACGGCGCACAATCCGCGGCGCAACAAACATCATGAACAGGGCGAAAGCAACTGCTTCACCGATCAAAACGCCGAGATGAAGCCAATTCACTCCCCCGGATGCAAGCCCTCCGACGAGCGCCAGCATGATCATGCCTAGAATGTCATCGAATACTGCAGCGCCAAGGATGACCTTCGCAGTTTCGCTTGAGAGCAAGCGCATATCGGCAAAGATGCGGGCCGTAATTCCCACACTGGTCGCCACCATGGCGGCGCCTACGAACACCGACTCACTGCTCGGGTTGCCGGCCAGCTTCATATAGGCGAAACCGAGTACGAAGGGCACAATGACCCCCGCCAATGCAACGCTGATCGACTTGCCTCCTATACGGATCAGCTCGCCGGGACTGGTCTCAAGGCCAGCGCTGAACAGCACGAAAATCGCACCCAGGTCGGCAACGGAATGAATGGCATCAATGCTTGGAATCCAGTTCAGGGCGTAGGGCCCGAGCACTGCTCCGGCCAGGATCTCGCCGAGGACCGATGGCAGGCTGAAGCGCTCAAACACCTCTCCTACCGCCTTCGCCGAAACGAAGATGGCAAAAAGTTCCAAGAGCAGTTGCTCGGGTCCGGTGGCGATCACACTTGCCATGCTGTGTGGAGAATATGAAAAGGCAGGGCTGCGCGCAATAAAACTCGTAAGCTGGATTCTGTGAAGGAGCGAAGATCCAAAGCTGCTTGTCAAGCTTTTTCGAGAGGCCAGATCAACACGTCCAACTGCTTGGAGTAGTGCAATAACGGTATTCGGGAGGGAGCAGTAAGTCCGGCAGCAGCCGCCATGGTGTTGATTGAGATCTCTGCCTCTGCATCCTGCAACGGCCAGCGTGCGTGGTGAATTTCACAGCGGAAGACCCTGCCCCTCCAAACTGTATACAGGCAGTAGCGTTCGGAGAACCAATGTTCAAGGGAACCAGGTGCCCGCAGTTCAACCGTGCTCACAGGTCGATACCGTCCTTGAAATTCAGCCGGAGATTCCCTTCGCCAGGCCGTGTAGTGAAACCAGCCGTCGTGCTCTTGCACACTCATGCGGGAGAAATAGTACGGCAGCTTGTAGAACGCCCGGGCTGCCCACACCGCCAGCCGGCTCGCCGCATCGAGACTGAAGAAGTAAACCCCTGGCTTTGAGTCATAGCTCACGTACGTGCGCACGTTCAATTCAGCAAGAGCCGAGCCCCCTGGAATCGGGGGCATGTAACGTCCGCGAATTCCTGACATATGAAATGGAGCAACCGCGACCCAGCATCTTCCGTCGTAGGTGTCGAGCTCTAACTCGGAAGGAACGAGCGCGCGTAGTTGCTCATAGGGGACCGGCCAGTGGGCAAAGAGCAGATCCCTCCAGGTCTGCCGCATAAGCCATAGCCCGGTGGGAAGTGGCCAAGGACGATGCGACACATGTCTGAGTGCGGGATGCATGCGCCTTGCAAATGACTATACGTCAAGCGGCAGCGCGGGGTGGGTACTCCTGCATGGTTCATTTTCGGTGTGCCCGTTAGAATGGCTGCGTGATCTCCAGCGCCAGTCCGGCACCTGCGCAGCTCGACAAGCCTTGGCGGAAGTTCACAGTTCGTGAGCGGATTCTGTTGTGGCTGATCACTTGGACGGCATACCTGATTGTTCGCCTGCTGGGTCCGACCATTCGCTTTGCTGTGTCCTGGGAGGGCGCAAGCCCGAAGAGCCTGGCGGAGCGTCCTTACGTGTATTCCTTCTGGCACAACTGCATGATCGCTGCCATGTATTGGTGCCGCGACCTCGAGGTTCGGGTCATGAGCAGCGACAGCTTCGACGGCGAGTACACCGGCCGCATCATGCAGAAATTCGGATTCGTAAAAGTCCGGGGCTCAAGCTCGAAAGGCGCGGTGCGGGCGCTGATAGGGATGCGCCGGGCCTTGGAGGACGGTTACACGGTGGCCTTTACAATCGACGGTCCGCGTGGACCTCGTTATGTAGCAAAGCCGGGCCCGGTCATGCTGGCGCGGTCAACGGGTTCGCCGATGATGGCCTTCCACATTGCCTTTGACCGCAGCTGGGTGCTGAAGACCTGGGACGGCGCCATGATTCCTAAGCCTTTTTGCCGCGCCTTCATGCGCATCAGTCGCCCCATTGCGGTTCCGCCCGACGGAGATCAAGAGCAATACCGGGCTGAGCTGCAACTGGCTCTTGACCGCGTCCGGATCTTCGCTGAGGAGAATGTCCACAAAGCCGGCTCTCCCGAATTCCCCTTCGGAACCAGCAACCGCGACGAACACTGACAAACACAACACTTGCCGCAAGCGCTCAACTTGCGCGGTTGTTTCGCCGAAGCCGCGACCGATCCCCCTCAGACATTTTGGTGGAAAATGGTTTGAGCGGGATTCGTCCACGGATCCGATCAAAAACCTTCGCCCAACGTACAATACGAAACAGAGAGGTTTTTCCTGATGATCGAAGCCGTCCAGGCGATTCCCGCCAAAGCAGAAGTCCAAAAAAGCTACGAGCTGTTCAAGGCCAAGGGCGTCAAGCTGAACCTTACCCGAGGCAAACCTGCCTCTGATCAGCTCGATCTGAGCAACCAACTGCTCGGGCTTCCCGGTGTCGCGGACTTCACTGCCGAGGGCGCCACCGACATTCGCAACTATGGCGGGCTGCAAGGCCTGATAGAGGTGCGGCGTCTGTTTTCCGGAATTCTCGGCGCGCCCGCTGATCAGATCGTCGTAGCCAATAATTCCAGCCTGGCCCTGATGCATGACTGCATCGTCTACTCGCTATTGAAGGGGACCTGCGACAGTGCCGCGCCCTGGTCCAAACAAGGGGAGATCAGCTTTCTGTGCCCCGTCCCAGGCTATGACCGTCATTTCAAGATTTGCGAAGACTACGGTATTCGCATGATCACCGTCCCGCTTAATGACGACGGTCCCGATTTGGCCGCAGTCGAGCGCATGGTTGCCCGCGACGCTTCGATCAAAGGCATGTGGTGCGTTCCCAAGTACAGCAACCCGACCGGTGCGATCTACTCCGATTCCGTTATCGAGCGCTTGGCCGCCATGACGACGGCGGCGCCTGATTTTCGTCTTTTCTGGGATAACGCCTATAGCGTGCATCATCTGACCGGCGACCGGATTCAGATCGCAAACGTGCTTGAGTTGTGCGCCAAGCACCACAATCCCAATCGCGCACTGGTCTTCGCCTCGACCTCGAAGGTGACTCTCGCCGGCGCAGGCCTGGCGCTGTTTGCTTCGTCAAAGGCAAATGTGAAGTGGTTACTCGATCGCCTTACTCCGCGCACCATCGGTCCAGACAAGGCGAATCAGCTCCGCCACCTCCGCTTCCTCAAGAATGAAGACGAAATTTTCGCGCTCATGGACCGTCATCGGGCATTGATCGCACCGAAGTTTGACAAGGTCCTCGAGATTTTTGATCGCAGGCTTTCCGGAATTCCCGAGGTTTCTTGGACGCGTCCGAAGGGCGGATACTTTATCAGCCTGGAGGTTCCCCAGGGGTGTGCGCGGCGTGTAGTGGCGCTCGCCAAGGAAGCCGGCGTCGAACTGACTCCTGCCGGCTCAACGCATCCTCTCGGCAAGGACCCCGACGACCGCACCATCCGCATTGCGCCGACGTTCCCGGATTTGCCGGAGGTTGCGCTGGCCGCCGAAGGGGTGGCGGTTTGTGTTCAGCTTGCCGTGGCGGAGAAAAGCTCGTAGCGCTCCTGCCAACAGGCGGCGGGGAAAATGGAGTGTCCCCGGGCGATCGGCGAGCGGAAAAGGTCGGCCTTGAAACCGCCAAGAAAGCCACGGTTGCGTCGGGCGAGTGCTAAAATCTCTGTTCCCTGAAACCTCATGCCAGCAATCATTCTCGACGGAAACAAGATTGCCGCTGAAATCCGCGCCGAAGCTAGTGAAGCGGTGAAGGCTATGTCGGCGGCGGGAGTTCGTCCAGGCCTTGCCGTCGTTCTTGCCGGCAACAACCCGGCTTCTGAAATCTACGTTCGTGGCAAGGTGAAGAGCTGCGAAGAAGTTGGCATCTATAGCGAAAAGCACACGCCTGGGGAAAGCGTCACCACCGATGAGCTGCTGTCTCTCGTCGATGACCTGAATCGCCGCAACGAAATCGACGGCATCCTGGTGCAGCTTCCGCTTCCTCCGCAGGTGGATTCGAAGAAGATTCTGCTTGCGGTCGATCCCGCCAAAGATGTCGACGGCTTCCATCCCACGAACGTTGGTTTTTTGTCCACCCAGCGTCCGGGACTGGTGCCTTGTACTCCGGCTGGCATCATGGAGATGCTCAAGCGCAGCGGGATCAAGCTGGCCGGGCAGGAAGCTGTCGTGATTGGGCGCAGTGACATAGTCGGCAAACCGATGGCGATGTTGCTCCTGAATGCAAACCTCACCGTCACGGTTTGCCATTCGAAGACTCGCGACCTGGCCGAAGTCTGCCGCCGCGCCGACATTTTGGTGGCGGCAATCGGCCGCGCCGGCCTGGTGACCAAGGATTTTGTTCGCCCGGGCGCGACCGTCGTTGATGTAGGCATGAACCGGGTTACGGATCCCTCCGAATTCGCGCGGCTCTTTCCCAGCAACGCGAAGCGGGAGGAGACATTCAAGGCAAAGGGTTCCGTGCTCGTAGGGGATGTTCATCCCGAGGTGGCAGAGATTGCAGGAGCGATCACGCCGGTACCGGGTGGCGTCGGTCCGCTAACCATCGCCATGCTGATGTCGAACACGGTGAAAGCGGCAAAGATGCGGCGCGGCAATTTCACGGCCGCCGCAGACTAAGAACATTCGCCCCAGACCCGCCGCGGGGTGCGCTGAAGGTCACCTGCATAAAGTCGGTTTCACGGGATTTTAAGAAGCGCCAAACGAGGGGGATCGGTTGGAGAGGAATTTAGGATCATGATCAAAGTTGGTCTTACCGGCGGTATTGCTTCCGGGAAGTCTCTTGTCAGTGCCATGTTCGCCGAACTGGGCGCGCACACCATCGACGCCGACGAACTCGCGCATGAATTGATGACGCCAGGCCAGCCCGCCTACGACGAGATTGTCGAGAAGTTCGGCGACTCCATTCTCAACCCAGACAAGAGCATTAGCCGTTCCAAACTCGCCGAACTTGCCTTCGATAAGAAACGGCCGCGGATTTACGAGCTCAACCGCATTCTTCATCCCGGCGTAATCCAGAAGTACGAGAAATGGATGGACGACATTGAGAAGCGGGATCCTGAGGCGATCGTCATGCTCGAAGCTGCGCTGCTGCTCGAAGCCGGCCTTCGCCGGCGCTTCGATAAGATCGTGGTGGTTACACTGAAGCAGCAGCAACGCGTGGAACGTTGGTCTGAACGATTCAATCTAGATCAGGAAACGGCCCGTCTTGAGGTCACCCGCCGCATGATGGCCCAAGCGCCCGACGAAGCCAAACTCCAGGCTGCCGACTTCGTCATCGACAACAGCGGCACCATCGAGGAAACCAAGGCCCAAGTGAAGAAGGTCTACGCCACCCTCCTCTCCCAGGCCAAAGCCAAAACCGCCTAGATGGCGGAGAGGGGCTTTTGAAGAAAACAGCGTGTGCTTGCTCTCGGTTTGAGAGCCTGCTTCGACAGAGCGGAATGGACCGAGCGATTAGCCGGGCAGGTCTCTGAAAGAACAATGTAGGTTGTAACCGAGCCGCTCACTTTGCGACTCCCAGCACCTGCGAGTAGCATCTAATCGTTACCATGCAAGTTGCTACCGCCGTATCGGAGCTGAAACCGAAACTCGCCTTCAGCGAGATTCTCAGCTTCGCCTACGACACTTTCTGCAGCAACAAAGTGCGGTTCATGCTAACCGCTATCGGCATGGTGATCGGCACCGCCTCGCTGATCCTTGTAGTCACGATCGGGCTCACCGGCAAACAATACATTCTGAATCAAATCCAGGGCATCGGGGCCAATGAAATTTACGCTGAGTACGAAGGTGGCGCGCAACGCATCACCAATGCCACCCAGGATCCCCTGACCGTGGATGATCTAACTGCGTCCATGCAGGAAGTCCCAGGCATTGTGGCCGCTTCCCCGGTGGTCACGCTGGCGGACCGAATTTCGGTGGGCGAAGGTAAAGAGCGGGACATTCAAATCCTCGGCGTTTATCCCGATTACCGTACCGTCCGCAACCTGGTTGTGCCAACCGGCCGCTTCTTCGATCAAGAGGACGAACAAGCCCACAATAAGGTCGGCCTGGTGACCGATAAGTTTGCTCACGAGATCTATGGTTCTGCCCAAGCCGCGGTCGGCAAAGTGATTAAGCTAAGCGGGTTGCCCTTCACCATCATCGGTACCTTCCGCGAGCGCGTGGATACCTTCGGTCAGACCGAAGTGACAACTAACACCCTGGTCGTGCCTTATTCCGTGGCACGCTACTTCATGGAAACGCCCACCGTAAAGCTGATCTATTTTTCCGTCGCGGATTCTTCGATGGTCCAGTCCGCTACCGACCAGATTAAGAAGGTGATTCAATCCCGTCACCGGGCCGAATCGGTTTATAGCGTCAGCAATCTCACCGCCCTGGTCTCCCTGGCAGAGACGACGGCGAACGTTCTTACCATGGTTCTGTTGGCCATTGCCGCAGTGGTTTTATTGGTCAGCGGAATCGGAATTATGAATATCATGCTCGCCACGGTGAGTGCCCGCATCCGCGAAATTGGAATCCGTAAGGCGCTAGGTGCGACCAATCGTGAGATCCGCTTCCAATTTTTGTCAGAAGCTATTCTGATTTCTGTAGGCGGAGGCCTGCTGGGAGTGATTATCGGCCTTGCGATTCCCTACTCGGTGCGCTTTCTGACCCAGTACCGCCTTCCCATTTCGGGATTGTCCGCCATCGTCGCCATCCTGGTCTCTTCTCTAGTTGGAATCTTCTTTGGGACCATTCCCGCGGCGCGCGCGGCCAAGCTGGATCCCGTCGAAAGCCTGCGGTACGAATAAGTCTCGGTGCCAAGCGATCAGATTCGAGGGGTCTCTAAAGCCAAAAACTGCGATAAAAACAAGAACGCCGGGCTGGTTGGCCCGGCTCTTTCCTTGTCATGCATTCGTGGGGAGCGGCTGGTTGCGTCGTCCCCGCGGATCTTGTTCAACCGCTCGGCGGCTCACCAACCGCCGAATCGTTACATCACCAGCGCGAGATTCTCAAGCTCCTTTTGCAAAACCGGGAGGGCGCAACCCGCCATTTCAACGCGGCTCACGGCGTCAAGGGCTGCTTGGGGCGATACTCCATAACCACGGCCCATCAGGAAAATCTGCACCAGTTCCGCCGCTTCGCGGGAATCGGCCAAGCCCCCTTGGAGCAGGTCATTCCGCAAAGCGGATAATTCGGTGGTTGAAAATCTTTCCCTCATGTTTCACCTCCGACCACCCTGACTCTAAACAATTAGACTCAGCGACACCCACTTTTGTTGCATGCAATTTCTCTGCCGAACTTCAGGGACTTTCCGTAGTTCTTGCCAGAGAAACCGTACATTGACTTAAACCCTTATCTGTCACTGAAGTTGCTATCGTTCCGGTGCCGCCTTCCTCCAGGCTTTGCAAGGCCTTACGGAGAGGGTAGAGCGAAACTCCGTCTCAGGGCGACACAAATTGTCAATCCCTGAACCATCCTCGCGTCTCGTTTCGAGACCACCTGCAACCGCAGGCGAGGCGACAACTCATAGTGCGCCGAGGGTTGGAAGCGTTGCTTTTAATTGTTCATGGAGGAGGTGGGTGGAAGCGCGGAGGTTAAAGGACTGGTTGTTTTCTGTTAAAAACTCTGACGGCTGCGCCATGAAACAGCGCGCCCGGGAAACTTCTTGAGAGCTAGCTTTCCTTGACCGCCTGATCCACCAGCAGGATTAGGATGTTGTCTCGCACCGGATAAACCCGGTGGCATTCGCTGCATTTCAGGCTCTCTCCCGTCTCCGTCTGCTTCTGCATCAGCGGCTTCATGCAAACCGGACAGACGAGGCTGTCGAGAAGTTCTTTCGAGATCATGCTAGGAATTCTACGCTCGAGATGATTCTTGCATTTCGAATTCGCGGCACGGCCGCAAGATCCGGTATTCAAGTCACGGGGGAGACGATCATCCGATCGCCAGCCGGATTCCGGCTATGAATTCTCTTCCCGGTGCGGTCGCGATACACTCCACCCAGTGGCTTTTGCCGATCAACTCGGGCTCAGCTTCAAGGCTCCGGAACGCCGCATTTGGGTGGTCCGCGACCTTATGGCAGCCATTCGTACCCATCTGGAACGCGAATATACCGATCTCTGGGTCGAAGGCGAGATCTCCAACTTTCGTGCCCACGACTCCTCCGGTCATCTCTATTTCACGCTGAAGGACCACGATTCGCAGATCAAAGCCGTGATGTTCCGTTCCCAGGCGCGGCTGCTGCGCTTCCGCCCAGACAACGGGATGCATGTCCTCTTAAGAGGGCGGGTCACGGTATTTGAGAACCGTGGCGACCTCCAGCTCTCAGTCGAGCATCTGGAACCGAAAGGCGCCGGCGCCCTGCAGATCGCCTTCGAACAACTGAAAGCAAAGTTGCAAGCCGAGGGCCTGTTCGATCCAGCTCGTAAGAAGCCCATTCCCGCGCTCCCCCGACGAATCGGCGTGGTCACCTCTCCGCAAGCCGCGGCCCTCCGCGACATCCTCAATATCCTGCGCAGACGCCACCAAGCGGCCAACGTGCTGATCTTTCCCGCACAAGTTCAAGGAGAGACGGCTGCCAAAGAGGTGATGACTGGGGTGCGTTATTTCAACCGCACCCGCAGCGTGGACGTAATCATCGTTGCCCGTGGGGGTGGATCGCAGGAGGATCTCGCCGCTTTCAACGACGAGGCGCTTGCCCGCACGGTGGCCGATTCTGAAATTCCCGTCATCTCTGCGGTCGGACATGAGACCGACTTCACGATCCTCGATTTTGTCGCCGCCCTGCGCGCAGCCACCCCTTCGGCTGCGGCTGAACTTGTCATTCGCTCGCGCCAGGAGCTGGAAGACCAGATGACCGCCCTCAACAAACGATTAGCCCACGGAATTCGCTACCGGCTCCTCGTGGCGCGTCAGCTCTTAACCGAGACCACTCAGCAGGGCGCATTCGCCCGCCTGATGGACGGAATCAACCAGCGCCAGCAGCGTGTCGATGATCTGACGTTCCGACTGGAAAAATCCGAGCGCCGCCTGATCGAGCAGCTCCGCCGTCGCTGGGAGCGCACTTCTGCCGCCGTCCGCCACTACGACGCCCGCCGCGTACTCGCCGGAATCAAGCGTGACCTGGTGTCGCACACGGCCACGCTAGCCGCCAACATGAGAACCGTGTTCATGCGCAATCGTTCTGTGCTCGACCAGATGGAACGTCAGCTGAAGGCGCTCTCGCCCATCGCCATTCTGGAGCGTGGCTACGCGTTAGTCTTTGATTCCTCCGGGAACCTGGTGAAGGACTCCACGCAAGTGAATGCCGGGGACGAGATCTCCGCCAAACTCGCGCGTGGGCAGGTGAGGGCACGTATCGAGAAGACAGACTAGACTCTCTCCGTTGGAATTACCTCCGTTCTGTTTCGACCGCCGGTCGCCTTTCTTGAAGTCTGGCGCTCGAGCTCCACTGTCGTGGCCCCCACTGGTAGCGCCTTCAGATGCCTGATTTCGATCGGGGTCGCAGCCCCGGCTAAGCCTAGGTGGGATCCCAATTGACTTACTCGTCCGACTGTTGTCTCATGGGTCGCCACACCCGGAGCCATGCGCATGAAACGCCGCTCGTTTCTGAGTTCTTCCGCTGCTTTATTGGGGGCGAGTACCTTGACAGCACTTCCCGCTCAGACTCAACACGCCCATGAGCATCATCGTCCTGCCGCATCGGTAATGACGGAGTGCGCCAATCGGCTACTTGCGGCGCTCGATGAGAACCAACGCGGTCGAGCGAGTTTCCCCTTTGACACGGACGAGCGCAGGAACTGGCATTTCGTCCCGGACAACACGACGATCGCCATTGACACGCTCGCGGTGCGCAAGGGTCTCTCCCTTCGCGACATGAGTCCCTATCAAAGGCACCTTGCCGGTGCTTTGCTTGCGGCAGGTCTGAGCCAGACCGGCTACATCAAGGCGGTGACCATCATGAGCCTGGAAGAAGTTCTCAGAGTGATGGAAGGCGACGCTGGCGAGCACCGCAACCCGGAGAAGTATTACTTCTCTATCTTCGGCAATCCTTCCGACTCAGGCACCTGGGGCTACCGGGTCGAAGGGCATCACCTCAGCCAGAACTACACGGTGGTGGCGGGGAGAGTGGTTGGTGGTCCAAGCTTCTTCGGTTCGAACCCCGCCGAGGTGCGGCTGGGTCCGCGCAAGGGACTTCGCGTTCTCGCAGCAGAAGACGATCTCGGGTTTGAACTGGTGCACACCCTTGACGAGCAACAGCAGAAGATTGCGATCGTTGACGCGACCGCTTACCCTGACATTCTGACCGCCGCCAGCCGCAAGGCCGCGCTCAAAGGCCAGCCATCGGGAATCTCCGCCACCAAGATGAACAGTAACCAGTTCGAGGCTCTGGTGGCGCTCGTCGAGGAGTACGCCCACAACGTTCCCGGCGAACTGGCCAAACATCGCATGGAGCAGCTCAATCAGGCGGGTAAGAACATCTTCTTTGCCTGGTCGGGAGGCACGAAGCCCGGCGGTCCACACTACTACCGTGTCCAAACCCCATCGTTCCTTATCGAAATGGACGACACCCAAAACCAGGCGAACCACATCCATTCAGTCTGGCGAGATTTCGAAGGCGATTTCGGACAGGATTTGCTGCAGCAGCACTACCAAAGCAACCATCATAAGTAGCTTTGCGGTTACGCCGGCAAGCCGGGGCTGAACTAAAATAGTTTTTAAGCTCGGCGAGCGCGCAGAAATTTCAGAGGAACTTGCTTGATCCCTTACTCCGCCAACTGGCCGCAACTGACGCTAGTATCGGTGCTCGACATTCTGCTGGTGGCCTTTGTCATATATGAGTTCCTCGCGCTGATTCGCGGTACCCGCGCCGCCCTCATCCTGGTCGGCGTTTCCATTGTTATTCTTGCCTTCTATTTTTCCAAGGTCGGCCAGTTAGTCACCCTCAACTGGCTCATCTCGCGGGTTCTACCCTATGCTGTTTTCGCGCTCATCGTAATCTTTGCTCCCGAGATACGTCAGGCTCTGGCACGTCTAGGCCGAAGGCTGACCCTCACGCACAGCACGGGTTCGGAAGCCGATGCCTATGACGACATAGTCATGGCGGCCAACCTGTTCTCGCAAAATCAGACCGGGGCTCTCATGGTGATCGAGCGCGAAATCGGCCTTCGCACCTACATCGAGAGCGGGGTCGCTCTCGATGCGCGGTTGTCTTATGACTTGCTTGCGACCATCTTTCGCCCCAGCGCTCCTCTCCACGACGGCGCTGTCATCATCCGCGGCGATCGCGTATCCGCCGCTGCCTGCTTCCTTCCGCTGTCAATGAACCCCGTGCTTTCGACTCAACTGGGCACGCGCCACCGAGCTGGCATCGGCATCACCGAAGAAACCGACGCCATTGCCATCATTGTTTCCGAGGAAACCGGCAGCATTTCGCTGGCCGTGGGCGGCGCGATTGAGCGCGATCTAACCGTCGAAGAACTGCGCGAACGCATGGGAACCTTGCTTCGCCGTTACGTTCCGCCGACTCCTCTGCCGACTTCGATGGGCACTCCAGACATTCTGGAGGAGGAACCGGAAATCCCGATCCGCTCCGACTCCCGTTCTACTCCTGGAGGAGGGCTATGAGCGGTCGAGAGTTCTTTCGCCGGCACGTTTTACACAACCTAACTCTGAAGGTGACATCCCTGCTTCTTGCCGCCGGATTTTGGCTCGCTGTCTCGAGCAGCCCTCCTTCAGAGGTGGCATTGAACGTGCCCATCATCTTTCGCAATATGCCCGCGGATCTGGAGATCAGTTCCGAGAATATTCCGGGCGCGCAGATTCGCGTTCGCGGTCCTGAAGCCATCGTCCGCCGCCTGCAGGCCTCCGAAGTCAGCGCCGAGATTGATGTCACCGACATTAAATCCGGCGAGCGTACCTTCGACCTCACTCACCAGATCCACGTCCCCGATCGCCTTACCATCTCGCAAGTCGTCCCCAGCGAGATTCATGTTTCCTTCGATGCCCGTTCTAAACGCTCGGTTCCGGTGCAGGCCCGTGTCATCGGCGAAGTGCCTCGCGGATATAAGGCGAAGTTCCAATACGATCCACCCATCGTCGAAATCACCGGCCCGCAAAAGCAAGTCGGCACCGTCCAGGTCGCCACGACCGATCCCATCGACATTACGGGCGTGGTGAGCACCATTTCCGTGGCCCGTCATGCTTACGTTTCTGATCCCCTCATCCAGGTTTCCAGCCCTGGATCCGTGCGCATCACGGTTACTATGGAACCGGAGAACCAGCCATCCAAAACGCAGCCACAATGACCACCCGCCAGCTATTTGGTACGGACGGTATTCGCGGCGTAGCCGGAGATTTTCCTCTCACCCGCGAAAGTGTTTTTCTGATCGGTCGAGCTCTTGGTCACAATCTGCGCGCCACGAGCGCAAGTCCTCGCGTCATCACCGGCCAGGACACGCGTGAATCCAGCCGCTGGATCGCCGACCGCCTGGCGCTCGGATTGCATTCGGTGGGTGTCGAAGTGCACAGCGCCGGCGTGATCACGACTCCCGGGGTGGCCTATCTTGCGCGCTCGCGCCAGTTCGACGCCGGAGTCGTGATCTCGGCCTCGCACAATCCCTGGACGGACAACGGTATCAAGGTTTTTTCGGGCGACGGTTTTAAGCTTCCGGATGCGCGCGAACTTTCAATCGAGCACGAAATTTTCTCCCTGCTGGGAAATCCCACTTCGCATCCCGAGCCTGCCACGCAACCGGCTCCCAGCTTGCCCGGAGAGCACACTCTCCGCTCGGCCTACGTGCAGTGGCTCGTCTCTGACGCCCACAACGACCTACGCAATCTGCGCGTGCTTGTGGATTGTGCGAATGGCGCTGCCACTGCCGAAGCGCCGGAACTGTTTCGCTCCTGTGGCATTCAGGCCAGCTTCATTCACGCGGCTCCTGATGGGAAGAACATCAATGAAGGCTGTGGCGCCCTCCATCCCGAGAATGTCGCCTGGAACGTCGCGGCCAGCAATGGGGCCTACGATCTCGGGGTGACGTTTGATGGCGACGCCGACCGCGCTCTGTTCAGCGATGGCCAGGGCCGGGTAGTCAACGGCGACGCCGTACTTCTCCTCTGTGCCCGCGATATGAAATCCCGGGGCGTTCTTGCGGGCGATGCCGTTGTCGGGACCACCATGTCGAACATGGGTTTAGAGATTGCCCTTCGCGACTCCGGCATTCGCATGCTGCGCGCCAATGTTGGCGACAAGTACGTGCTCGAAGAAATGATGAAGGCCGGGGCCATCCTTGGGGGCGAGCAGTCCGGCCACATCATCTTTCGTGACGGCGAAGCCACCACCGGCGACGGCCAACTGACCGCTCTGCGCGTCATGGAAGTCATGGCCCGCAGCGGTCGGACTCTTGCCGATCTCATCGGAGACCTCAAAGTTTTTCCGCAGCGCATCCAGAACGTTCGCGTGCGCGAGAAAGTTCCTTTCAACGAAGTTCCCGCGATCGCCCAGGCGATTTCCTCCGCCGAGCGCGAGCTTGACGGCAACGGACGCGTGGTCGTCCGCTACTCCGGCACCGAAGCTCTCGCCCGCGTGATGATCGAGGCCGAGTCGCAAGACAAAATGAACGCCCTTACCGAAGCGATCGCTGCAGCCATCAGAACTGCCTTGGGCGGGTGAGCCGGTTGCGCTCCCGTGTGCTCAGGTGCGCGTAGGGGGATGGCGCCATTCCAAAGCGGGGGATCTTCCCGCACCAAACTTATAAACATCCCCTTGCACTCTGGCGAATCCGGTGATATAAAAAGAAAACCGTCGAGAGCAGGGAAAACCTTCCGCGAGTGCGGGAGGCGAAGTGGCAAGCCGGGCTGAAGTTTTGAATCTCTCGCAATTGTCCGGCATCAAAAGAAGAACACCAGCAAACGTAAGAGAACGCTGGAATTAGCCTCGGCCACGGGGCTGCGATTCGGAAACAGAGCTTTCCGAAGGGTTTGAAGCGGCATCCGCAAAAACCTCCAAAAAGATCTTTTCTTAACCTTAAGTCTTCCGACTCGGCTCGTGCCGAAATCTTGAGTTGTCCCTAGCTGGGACGCGGCGCTGGAGCGGGAAGGAAGATGTGTTCTGCTGCTTTCTGGCGAATGGATTTCTGTGGAAATCCTGTGAACCGGGCTCGTTGACAGCCCTTCAGCAGAATCGTTACGGTTAAAGGGTTTCGAGGACAGCCGGATTCGCTTATGCGGGGCCGGTTGGACTGAAGCGCGCCGCTCAGGCGGTCCGCGATTTCGGTCTTTGACAACTTGGTTGAACGTGCCAGTCGTGAGATGAA
>Ga0068857_100002711_pt1 | contig 14531 bp, 13 predicted proteins | sample KBSCornC72_FD_66591 | JGI IMG/M metagenome (GOLD analysis project Ga0068857, IMG submission 66591) | Corn rhizosphere microbial communities from Kellogg Biological Station, Michigan, USA - KBS Corn C7-2 | ecosystem: Host-associated > Plants > Roots > Rhizosphere > Soil ...
CGGCGAACTCGCGGGACTCGTCGATCTTATCTTTCAGCGCGATTTTTTCGAGTAGCTCGTGCAGTTCATGGATGGATCGTTCGGACGTCGCGTTTTCCCTCGCGGCTAGTTCGAGAGCCGTCTTTGAGGTGGTGAAGTTTAGTACGTAGGTTTCGACGCCGGCGGCCGCTCGATAGGGCGAGGAGTTGGCGTGGATCGACAAGAACAGATCTGCTTCGTGCTGGTTGGCGATGTGGGTGCGTTCTTCCAGCCCCACGTAGGTATCGTCGGAGCGGGTATAAACTACTTCGCTCCCCATGCGTTCTTCGATCAACGCTCCCAGGCGCTGCGCCACGTCGAGCGTCAGATCTTTCTCGAGATATCCGGAAGGCCCATGCGTGCCGACGTCATTTCCGCCGTGTCCGGCGTCGAGCACCACGCGATCCAGCTTCAAACCCAGGGCACGCGTCAGCGAGCGGTCGCCCCGTTTCGCGGGCGCGGGCACTTTGAGAGGAGACGATTCCTTGAGTGCAACAGTCGTGACGACTGGCACCGGCCGGCTACTGAGAAGGGCCTCGGGCGGCGGAGGCAGTTCATGTGGCATCGAAGAGGGCAGTGCAGGCAAACGTGCTGGCTTCGATAGCGCGGCGATTTTCGTGGGAGCTTCGACTTCAGGTACCAACGGGGCTACTTTCGCTGCCGGCTTCGCTTGCACGGGTGGAGGCTCGAACTTACGGGGCTCGGGCTTGGAGGCGACGGAAGAAGCAGTGGATTCTTCGCGATCCGCCGGCGCCGTCAGGTCCTTGCCGCCGGTAACGCTGGTTTGCGCCGGCGGCAGCGGCCGGTCTTTAGATCGCAGTTCCAGCACTAGCCGGTTGGGATTCGAAAGCTGCGAGGTAGTAACAGACGCCGCCTGGAGCAGATCGATCACGATGCGCGTGACTTCCGGTTGGGTTTCGGCCACACGAATCTGTTGGACCAGCGGGTCGCCCACCGCGATGGTGTGGATGCCCTTGCTGATCATCTGCGGGCGCGCCCCATGGATGTCGAAGAACATGCGTTCCGGGTTGGAGAGCTGGCTGTATTTAAAGGTGAAGTCCGAGGAAACTTCGATGGCGATACGAGTTACATCGCCTAGCGACCAGAAACGAACCGCGGTTACTTTGGCGGAATCGGGCGCGGCGGCCGCAGAACACACGCCTACTAGCAGGAAAACGCTGGAGGCGAAGGCCGCCCTGCGAATTCCTGAACTATTCTTGCGCGGTTTTGGGAACCGGTCTGGCATTACTTAAATCGATGATTCGCTCCACACTGAGGTGGGGTTCTTCCGCCGGTGCTTGTATTTCTTCCACTGGTGCGGGTGCGGACGGCTGGGCCGCGTTTTTCATGGCCTCGTCTTGCTTGGCCCTCTGGTAGCGCTGGCCCACTTGGTTCACGTAATCCTGAGTCTCCGGAAAAGGCGGCGTTCCTTTGTACTTATCCACGGCTTTCGGACCGGCATTATAGGCCGCCAGCGCCAAGCGATCGTCCTGATAAACGTTTTGCAGATACCGCAGGTATTTTACACCCGCTTCAATGTTCTCCGCGGGGTCGAAACTATTACTCACGCCCAGCATGCGAGCGGTGCCTGGCATCAACTGCATCAGACCCTCGGCGCCTTTCGGCGAGACCGCGAAGTGATTGTAATTGCTTTCCACCTGGATCACGGACTGCACCAGCAGCGGATCAATGTTATGCGCGCGGGCGCTCTTTTCCACCAGTTCCTGAATCTCGGCGGGCGGAGGCGCTACGGGAGTCAATTTGTGAGTGAATTCACCGCCGGAGATGGTGCGGACAAGTTTGCCGGTGCGGCGGTCGACGCGCACCACAGACACCTTTCCTGTGTCCGCTCGCGGCGTCAATAGAGACGACGGTGCAGAGGCGTCCGCTGCGCGCATGGGGGAGGCGGCCAGCATAGCTATCGCTAAACAACAAATATACACCTTTTTGTTTGATGAAAAAGGGCCTCTGTTTTCGCGGCGGCGCATTGGTACTATCTTCTCATGGAGACCAGCGCGGGATTCGTCCTCACCGGCGGCCGCAGCTCGCGCATGGGACGCGACAAGGCGCTGCTGCCCATCGAGGGGTCGGTGCTGGTCGAGCGGACTGCCCAACGGGTTCGCGCCGCGGCTGGCTGCGTCACATTGATTGGCGCTCCTGAGCGCTACGCGCATCTGGGGCTGCCGGTGGCAGCGGATCTGATTGAAGACTGTGGACCCATAGGAGGTCTGTACACTGCCTTGAAGATCGGCCGTGCGGACTGGAATCTTCTCGTCGCCTGCGATATGCCGGGGCTCACCGCCGAGTTCCTGCGCGAGTTGCTCGACGCCGCACGGCAGTCGGGAAGCGCCTGCCTGGTGCCGCAGACCGACTCCGGGTTGCACCCGTTGTGCGCTGTTTATCACCGCCGCGCCGAGGGCGCCGTCGCATCTGCTATCGAGCATAAACGCTTTAAAATGCATGATTTAATCAAAGTCCTTGAGGCTGAATCGCTCCCGGTTGCGGAGACCACGCAGCTCCAAAACGTGAACACACCAGTCGAGTGGGGCCTCCGATGAGCGAGCACTATATTGAATTCCGCAACGTATATAAGACGTTCGATTACCCGGTTTTAGTCGATGTCAATTTTCATGTGGACGCCGGGCAGACCCTGGCGATCATTGGAAGGAGTGGTGTGGGTAAGTCCGTGAGCCTAGGGCACATCATGGGCTTCTTGAAGCCGGATTCCGGGCGAGTGATTGTTTCCTACCAGGACATTACCGATTTCACCGAGGCTGAGCTGCGGGCGATTCGCAAGAAAGTGACCATGGTGTTTCAATCCGGGGCGCTGTTCGATTCGCTGACGGTGGGTGAGAACATTCTGTTTTCGCTGGAGTTGCGCGATGATTACACGCCGCACAATAAAGAGGATGTGGTGAATGGGTTACTCAGCATGGTGGACTTGCTGGAGGTCCGCGACATTTACCCGGGGGAACTGTCGACGGGGCACCGGCGGGCGGTGGCGATCGCGCGAGCGCTGGCGGCGCAGCCGGAGTGTATTCTCTACGACGAGCCGACTACGATGGTGGACCCGATTATGAGCGATCACGTCGGCAACTTAATGCTGCGGCTGAAGCGGCAATTGAAGTTGACGGGGGTGGTGGTTACGCACGACTTGGAATTGATGCGCAAGGTGGCGGATACGGTGGTGGTGCTGCACGAGGGCAAGGCGATTTATTTTGGGCCGGTGGTGGATCTGGAGAAATCGGAGCACCCGCATATCCAGGAGTTTTTGGCGATGGATCGGGTGGCGTAAGCCTATTTCGCCGTTTTGAGAGGCGGCAGCGCTGGGCGGCCGGGGAGTTGTTGGTCGACTGCTTGTAACATCATTCCGACCATGGCGTAATCGCCCATTACGCCGATCAGCTCGACGGTCCCGCGCTGTCCGAATGCTTCCACCGTTTTCGCGAAGGTATCAGGGCTCACGCGGTGATCACGAAACCATTCGCGTCCGAAGCGGATTACAAGCGCGTCTTTCGCGTCAAGACCGGTGGGCTCTTTGCCGAACTTCACTACGTCGATGATGGACTGATCTAATCCTGCTTTCAGCGCGGCGGCTTCGTGGCCGTACCATTCGTTTAGCGACATTTGCTCTTCACGCGTGGCTACCAGGATGGCCAGTTCGTCGACGCGGTTGCCGAGGGTGCCGTACTTAGTGACGGAGTCGTGTAGGAGGTGGAGCGCTTCGGCTAGTTTGGGATCGTAAATTCCTAAACCGAGAATCCCGCGCAGGGGGCCCTTGTTGTTGGGCCCCGCGAGCGAGTCGAAAATCTTCTGGCCGTCGGCGTCCAGATCCTGGCGCTGGACTGGAGGCAGGCGCGTCAGCGTGGTGGCGTTGATATCGGCAGGCAGGGGAGAGCTGGTTTGTCCGAACGATATCGCGGCGGCGGCGCTGAAAATGGAGATCGCTATGATCGCTTTCATCTTGCGGCAGCATATCATAGCGTGACGTCGAAGGAGAGGTCCTTAATCATTTTGTCGAGCGCAGCTTCAGCTTGTTCGTGCTGGGACTCGATTTTTTCGCTCTCCTTTTGCAGTACCTCCAAGCGATCTTCCTGGTCGTTGAGTTGTTTGGTGTAGCGCTGCAATAGGGCTTTTTCGTCGGCGCTTCCCTTAAGCGCCTTCATGTTCTCGCGCAGGCGCTGCTGATCGTCGAAGATCTTCATGGTTTGAGCTTCGTGGGCTTCCTTCTGCTCATCCAGATCGCTGATGACCTTCTGTTGCGCCAGGATCTTGCCGAGCGCAGCTTCGATGGTTGTGTTGATCGACTTTTGGCTGACAAACAGAGCGATTTGGTTGGCGGTGAGATCCGTGAGTGTGTAGGTGGTCCGCAGGGGACGCGCTTCTTCCACCACCAGGGCCGCGGTTTGCTTAGGTTCCACTTGCAAGCGGAACCGCATCCAGCCCGCGGATGTTTCGGCGGGGCGGTTCTCGCTGCGAAGTTGGTAGCCGGGACGGACTGGGTGCTCCACGATCACGGTTCTCGGCGTGCTGTCTTCATTGCGGAAGGTGTAGGTCTTCTTCTCCCGCATTTCGCTTTCGTGGGTCATCACGCCGCCTTGGATTAGGACCTTAGAGATGCGCTGCGCTTCATTGGTATTGCGGGAACTGACATTGAGAGCCAGATCCGTGGCGTAGGAAACTAAACGCTTCTCATCGGGCCGAATGGGATCGAAAATGCCCTCGCCGGCAAAGGTATTCTCTTCGAGGACGCTGAAGCTGCCGCCGTCGAGGGTGAGTCCGCTGGAGTTGGTGAGCCACAGAGCCCGCTGCGGACGCGGCAATCCGGCGCGCTCGTTCCAGACGGAAACTTTTTCAGCGTTAATCGACGATTGAACGATGGGGACTAGGGCGGACCGGTTTTTGGCAATGGTGATCGGCTGCTTTAGCTTGTATTCGAAGAGGTCTCCTAATTCCTGGGCCTGTGCGGATGACTCGGTATTAGCGCGGGCGGCGTCGATGTCCGCGGGATCAAGTGGTGGTGCCACTCCTGGACGCCGTTGAATATTGCTGAAGTTTCGCGTGCTCAGTGGCAACTCACTGGTGTTCCCTAAATTCCGCCCGCTGCCGGCATTGCGTGCGGAGAACCCCACTGAACTGCTGCTGGTTTGAAGTTGTGACGCTTGGGCATTGACGGTTACCTGCTGAGCTTGGCTTCCTACCTGTAGGGTTGCGTCGTGTTTAGTGGGTCTTTCGCTCGAAGCAAGGATGCCATTCACAACGGTTGTGTTGAATCCCAGAAACGCGATCTGAAGGCGGACTGGCCCCGGGGGCACTGAGGCGAACTCGTAATAGCCCCGCGCATCCGAGGTGGTTTCGGCCGCCAACGCTCCGCCAATGTCGTAGACTTTTACGCTGGCGTTCGCGATAACTGCCCCTGAAGCATCAGTGACCGTTCCGCTGAGGACGGCTCCGCCGGGTAACAGCGTAGCTTCGAACGTCTGCGGACTCATGGTCACGCTTTGCGGCAACGGCACAATCGGTCGCCGCGAATAATACGGCTGTGAGAGATTTTGAATGAAAGATTGAGGCGCGCCGGCTACTAGCGAGAGTTGAACGTTGTCCCAATCCTGCCCAACGGTGTTATCGACAATCGCCCAGCCTTGCAGCAGTGGCAGCTTGCCGGTCTTGGGGTTGAGTACGATTCGATAGGTCGCTTTCCACACGGGCACCTCGCTGATGTAGCTGACAAACAGCGAACGGGCCCCGGTTCCGTCGGTGGAAATCACCATGCGCCGCACGTCGGCTTCGCGGCCGGAGGCGATTACATTTAAGTAGCGGTCCACTTTCCCCGGCAGCCCACGTTCGAGGAGGCGAACGGAGAATGCGGGCGTCAATTCCGTGGTCTTCACTTCTCCGCTGTCGGTGATGAGCGCGAGATAGTCGACCTCGAGAGTGGTGCCACCTCCGGTCCGGGTTTTTCGTTCGATGCTGAGCAGTCTGCCGGTGATGACAGTCGGCCCGCTGCGCACTTCGATACGTGCGCCGCGCAACGCGCCCAGGAACTCACTGAGAGAAGTCCTTTCGCCTACTGGGAGGCGCAGATCGCCGAGTTGCCGGTCGACGGGCGAGGCCGAACCGTAACCCACGCCGGTGATGCGTCCGCCGTTCAAGTCCAAAACCGTGAGAGATTTCAGCACGTCGTTTAACTGACCGGAAGTGAAAGATATCGTCACGTCCTGCTGGTCGCGAACGGGACCCGTATGCTCGAAATAACCCACACCGTTCTTGTAAAGCACCACCCTTTTTATGGGCAGATTGTCCACTGCGGGAGGCGCGGGCTGTCCCACAACAATCGTATTCGGCCTTTCCTGACTCTGTGCGCATACCGGCCACAAAAGTGAAAATACGACGAAGTTCGGCCACAAATGTTTCATATTTACCCCCACAAAGCTGTGTCATTAAATAGACACCAAAGCTGGCGATTATTTTCCTCCCGCGAAGGGCTGCGCGCAAGTCCCTGGGCGGCGGCGCTTTGCTAGAATCAAAGTTAAATCCCACTATCAGAAGGAGAGCGTGTGGCCGCGCTGCCGCCATCAAGAATCGTCGCCATCTATCCGGGCTCGTTCGATCCAATCACTAACGGGCACCTGGACTTGATTTCGCGTGGTAGCAAGTTGGCTGACCGCTTGATCGTCGCGGTGCTGCAGAACCAGCGCAAGCAGAGCCTGTTCACCGTCGCCGAGCGCGTCGAGATGCTTACGGAAGTGGTGAAGCCGTATGCCAACGTCGAGGTCGGCAGCTTTCACGGGCTGCTGGTGGACTACGTGGCGGCGCGCGGTGCGAATTTTATTTTGCGCGGCATTCGCGCGATTTCGGATTACGAATACGAATTGCAGATCGCGCACATGAACCGGCTGCTGAGTCCGGGCGTCGAGACGGTCTTTCTGATGGCGGCAGAGGCCTACTCTTTTGTCAGTTCGCAACTGGTGAAAGAGGTGGCGTCGCTGGGCGGCAACGTTTCCGGCTTGGTGCCTCCGCTGATCGAAGAGCGCCTGAAGAGCCGCGTCGCCAAATGAGATATTAGAAGGAGCAGGACAACCCATGCCAACAACCCAAGCACTAGCCGACAGAATTTCGCTTATCAGCGCGTCGTCCACCATGAAAGTGGCCGCCGACGCGGACCGCTTGCGCCGCGAAGGCAACGATGTCGTCGACTTCGGAGCCGGTGAGCCGGACTTTCCGACGCCGGAAAACATCAAGCGCGCCGCCATCGAGGCCATCGAGAAGAACTTCACCAAGTACACCAATACCGGCGGTACTGAAGAGTTGAAGCAGACGATTTGCGATAGCCACAAGTCCGATTACGGCACTTCCTACAACTCGAAGGAGTGCATCGTCACCGTCGGCGGCAAGCACGCGATTTTCAATTTGACGCAGGCGCTGGTCGATCCGGGTGATGAAGTGATCATCCCGGTGCCGTATTGGGTTACCTATAAAGACGTGGTGAACTACGCGGGCGGCAAGTGCGTGTTCGTCGACACTAATGAGCAGGAAGGCTTCTCGCTGACCGCCGCCATGGTGGAGCGCGCCATCACGCCCAAGACCAAGATGATCATCCTCAACTCGCCGTCGAATCCCAGCGGCGCGATTTTCGATCGCGGCGAGATGGAGCGCATCATTGCGGCGGCGAAGGCTCGCGGGATCTGGGTGATGACGGACGAGTGCTATCACCGCTTCCTATATGATGGCGAGCCGCATTCGCTGGCGGCGATTCCGGGCGTGAAGGACACGGTGCTGGTGGCCGGATCGCTATCGAAAACTTACGCGATGACCGGCTGGCGCATTGGCTTCGTACTGGGGCCGGCGCCGGTGGTAGGCGGGATCGCGAAGCTGCAAAGCCATGCGACTTCGAACCCGACGTCGTTCGCACAGAAGGGTGCAATCGAAGCGTTGCGCGGCCCGCAGGAATCGGTGGGCATCATGCTCGCCGAATATAAGAAGCGGCGCGATTACGTGATCGGCCGCCTGCGCGCCATGCCGGGTGTCACTGCGCAAATGCCGAAGGGGGCGTTTTACGCGTATCCCAATGTCAGTGCCGCTTACACGAACGGCATCACCAATTCGTTGCAGTTTTCGGAGAAGCTGCTGGCCGAAGAATTCGTCGCGGTGGTTCCAGGCGAAGCTTTCGGCACCAATGAGCACATCCGCATCTCCTATGCGACTTCGATGAAGGAACTGGAACGCGGTCTCGACCGCCTGCAGCGCTTCATCGCGGCGCGCCTCTAAGGACGCGTTAGAGCAGATCATGCCGCTCCGCAAACTGGAGCCTAGTTTTCGCGAACGCCCGTGGGGGACCCGGGATCTGGAGCCGTGGTTCCCCAACGTGCGCGCCAAGGCCGGGCCGTTTCCCATCGGCGAGGTATGGTTTGAAACGCCCGAAGTTCCTCTGCTGGTGAAGTTTCTTTTCGCCAAGGAGAACTTGTCGGTGCAGGTGCACCCTGACGATAAGTACGCACGGTTTCACCACAGCTCGCCCGGCAAAACCGAAATGTGGCTTGTGCTGAAGGCCGAGCCCGGCGCGAAGATCGCCGCGGGATTCCGCGAGCCGGTTACGAGCGAGCAGGCGCGTGCCGGAGCGCTCGACGGCACGATCATGGGGATGCTCGAGTGGTTCGACGCCCAGCCCGGAGATACTTTTTTCATACCCGCTGGGACGGTGCACGCGATCGGGGCGGGGCTCACGATTTGCGAGATCCAGCAGCAGTCGGATATTACTTATCGTTTTTTTGATTACGGCCGTGGGCGCGAGTTGCATCTGGACAGTGCGCTGGCGGTGAGTCATTTGGGACCACATGACGCGCGCCGAGCAGTGAAGGTCGAGTGCGATTACTTCGTGACTGAGCCCTTAACGGTGGAAGGGGCGCTGACCCTTCCGGCGTCGTCCGCTCCCATACTCCTGATCGCTGTCGAAGGTGAAGGAAAAATCGACGGACAACTAATACGCGCGGGCGAAGTCTGGCACATTGCTGATTCGGAAGCCGTGGAGCTTAATGGAAATCTTCGTTTATTGCGAACATCCGTAGGCGCTTGAAGCCGTAGACGAGAAACATTACTTCTGAGTCGCGCATCCGGAGCCTGTTTGATACGTTTTCTCAACGACTCAAGCATCTCGGCGATTGAAATTGTATACGCGCCGCCGCAAGCTGACCGCCATGCTTCGTATCCCTCTTTGAAATTTGGTAATTCGGATTCGCTCTTCAAGCGCCGCGAGACGCTTCGATCAATCGCGTCTCTGGCGAACGGGGCATGAGCGATCATATTGAGTTCCGAAGTCCCTTGGCAATTTTTCAAGTGGACGTCATTAATTCGAACGTGCACCACGGTGCCAAGCTTTTCTAATGATTCGACTCGTAGAATCGTGATCGTAGAAGCGCTCTCTTCAGGTCTGGTCTTATAACTCCAAATCTGTCCGGCAACATACTTGTCATCCTTTGACGCCTGAGGAGCTGGGCAAGGGCGTTGGCGATCCTGCGCAAGAGAAGTAGCGACGATTGCGAGGAAAATCGAAGCGGCATACAGGTGATGACGCATAGTTAATTAATTCTACGGTGTCCCGATGGGTAATGCGACCACTTAAGAAAAAAACAATCGCCACGCCGTGACTGTCAACGCATGCGTCACCATCGATGCGCGGATGCTGCGGGCTTGGCGGTAGGCTAGGCCGTAGAACACGCCGGCCACGGCTGCGAGCACTGCGATGCGCCAGTTGGGGAACGGGCGGTACCACAGGTGCACGGACCCGAAGAGCAGGGAAGTCAGCAGCAGGCCGGTCCAGTCGTTGTGCAGCCAGGCGGTGATCCACTGTTGCAGCAGGCCGCGGAAGAAGAATTCTTCGCCTAGCGCGACTACCCATAGGATGCCGAAGAAGGTGGCGAGTCCGATCAGCGTGGTGCGGGCCCAGCTTGCGTAGTGCATGTGCGGGGTTGTGAAGTGAATCGCCCAACCTACAGCGGCGATTACTGGGGCTAACGCTACGAAATATAGGGCGCCTATTTTCCATTCGCGTCCAGCGGGCCAGAATCCGAAGCCGATATTTTTCATGCGGCGCACGCTGAGCATGGCGAAGAGTCCGGTGCGGAACCACATCAATTGGCCTAGCGCTCCTAAGGGAAGGGCATCGAGGGGGCTGGGATAGAGCGGGGGGATGGCGCGCGAGAGCCATACGGCGGCGATGAAAATCAGGAACAGAATGTCGACTGCGGTCTGGTGCGGGAACACTACGTACCAGAACGCTGCGACCACCGCCAGCGCGGCGATCACGCCCAGCGAATGCCACGAAAAACTCCGCAGCGCTAGCGCCGCTAGAGTGTAGGGCGCTACGGCGGCGATCACCAACGCCACGGCGACTCCGGCGGGGGGCAGTTTTTCCAGACGCAGGCGTAAGCGCTCGACGCCCATCGTGAAATAGAGGCTGACTTCCAGCAGGAAGGCGGGGAGCACGGCCAGCGCGGTCGCCCACGGGATGCCCCGGTCTTGCGCGTAGAAAAACGCTGCGACGGCGCCCGCCGCCCACAGGAGCGGAAAGGCGAACAACATTCCCGGTCATCGTAGCATGCGCGCTAAAATAGTCGCGCATGTCCCGATTCCCCGGCGTTGATTATTTGCTGATCGATTCGCAATTCTCTGAGCAAGAGTTGCTGGTGCGGCAAACCGCGCGCCAGTTCGTGGATGAGCGGGTGCTGCCGCTGATCCGCGATTGCTTCCGTGACGCGCGCTTTCCCAAAGAGCTGATCCCGGAAATGGGGCGACTGGGTTTCCTGGGGGCGAACATCGAAGGTTACGGATGCGCGGGGATGAGCAACGTCGAGTACGGGTTGGTGATGCAGGAGATCGAGCGCGGCGACTCCGGTCTGCGCAGCTTCATCAGCGTGCAGAGCGCGCTTGTGATGTACCCGATCCTGACGTTCGGCAGCGAGGAACAGAAGCAGCGCTGGCTTCCGAAGCTGCAGAGCGGCGAGGCTCTCGGTTGCTTCGGGCTTACGGAGCCAGGATTCGGGTCGAACCCTGCGGGCATGTTGACGCGTGCGCGGCGTGATGGCTCCGACTGGGTGCTCGACGGTGAGAAGACTTGGATCACGAACGGCAGCGTGGCCGATATCGCCGTTGTCTGGGCTCGCGCTGAGGAGGGCATTCGCGGATTTCTTGTAGAGCGGGGCACCTCGGGGTTCAGCGCCTCCGAAATTCACGGGAAGCTGTCGATGCGGGCGTCGGTGACTTCAAGCCTCGCATTCAACAACTGCCGCGTGCCGGAAAGCGCGCTGCTTCCGCAGGCGCAGGGGCTGCGGGCGCCGCTCTCGTGCTTGTCGCAAGCCCGTTATGGAATCGGCTGGGGTGTGATCGGGGCGGCCATGGATTGCTATGAGACGGCTCGCGCTTACTCTGTGCTGCGCAAGCAATTCGACGGGCGGCCCATCGCGTCGCACCAACTGGTACAGGAAAAGTTGGCGGACATGATCACGGAGATCACCAAGGCGCAGTTGCTGGCCCTACAGGTCGGGCGCCTGAAGGATAAAGAGCAAGCCGACGCGGCCCACATTTCCATGCTGAAGCGCAACAATGCGGCCATGGCGCTCGATTGCGCCCGCGCCTCGCGCGACCTGCTGGGCGCCAACGGAATCATGGACGAGTACCCCATTATGCGCCACATGTGCAACCTCGAAACCGTCAAGACCTACGAGGGCACAGACCACATTCACGCCCTGGTGATAGGCGAGCGCGTCACGGGCATCGCCGCCTATAAATGATGCGCCGTGTTACGATAGTCATTAGATTTCTTTCCTGGATAGCCGTATGGTCATTCTGATTACAATTGTTCATGTGATTGTGTGCGTGTTCTTGGCGGTAGTCGTGCTGCTGCAAAGCGGCAAGGCGGCCGACCTAGCTGGCGCTTTTGGCGGCATGGGCTCGCAGACGGTATTCGGGCCGCGCGGCTCGGCCACGGTGTTGTCGAAAGCCACCACCATCGCCGCGGCACTGTTCATGGTGACTTCGCTGACGCTGTCGATTCTTTCGACGCGCTCCGGCAAGGTCGCCCCGTCGATCTTCCAGAAGGCGGTCCCGGTGACCCAGCAAAAGGGCGGCGCCGCTCCGGCATCGGGCACGGTACCAATCACTGCGACCCCGATCATCAACGGCAAGGAAGGCAAGCCGCGGACCATCAATGTGCCGGTGGCTCCGACGCCCGCACCGAAGCAAGAGAAGAAGTAGACCGGACAGGACGAAGTTTCCACCCGCGGGGGTGGCGGAATTGGCAGACGCACTAGCTTGAGGTGCTAGCGGGAGCAATCTCGTAGGGGTTCAAGTCCCCTCCTCCGCACCATTTTATCTCGCGTTGTTTCGCAGCTCCACAATAGAATCGCCCGTCTTGGAGGATCAGATTGAAAACCCGGATTAGCGCCTTCGCGGCGGTCTTTCTTGCGTGGAGTCTTCTGGCGGCAAAAACTGCTTCCGCCGTAACCCTGGTGTTTGCTCTCTCGGGCAATCTTACCGGCACGGTTGGCAACACTACTCTCAACGGCAATGCGTTTCAATTTACGCTGACGCGCGATACTAGCAATGGAAATTTTGCCACGGCGAGTTCCACGTCCATCTCGATTTCAGGAGTGGGCGCGGGTTCGTTTAGCGATGTCATGAATTTCAGTTGCGCCGGCGGGTCCGGGAGTTTCATTCAAGACATCGGATTTCCGTTCACTGTGGTCGCGTTCTCGGGCTCCGGGTTGAATGGCTGGAATTGCTTGAGCCCTCTGGGGCCGGTCTCGGTGAGTCAGAGCAATCCTAACTCCTGGACCGACACGCGGACCAGCCTGGGAAATTTGAATGTCACAGGGATGACGAATTTGAGTTTTACCGTCACTACTCCGGATGGCCTGACGATTACCACCAACCCGACGCTTCCAGCCGGTGCCGCGGGCACTTTCTATACGCAGACTCTCAAGGCGACCGGCGGAGGCCCGCCCTACGCTTGGACTCTGGTATCGGGCGCGTTACCGCAGGGGTTATCGTTTTCGAGTTCGGGTGCGATCAGCGGGACTCCCACGTCCTCGGGAACCCTCAGTTTCATGGTGAAGGTGACGGATTCAGCGGCGACCAGCGCTACGCAGACATTCAGCATCACCATCGGCACGTCGTTGACCTTCAGCAGCGCGTATAGGATCCCGCAGATTCTCGATGGCGCGGGCTGGGTGACGCGGATTTCAATCATTAATACCGATCAGGTGCCGGTTACTTATACGTTCCGGTTCTGGGGCGACAATGGTGCTGCGATGCCGTTTCCCATTCTGAACCAGGCGCCGGGAGTCTTGTCCGGCACACTGGCGCCGGGGGCGTCGTTCTTCGCGCAGAGTCCGGGAACTTCTTCGACGCTGCTACAAGGTTGGGCGGAGATTGCGACCAGCGGGCAGATTGGCCTCACGTCTATTTTCCAATTCAGCATCGGGAGCCCACGGGACTCGCAAGGGTCGTCGATATCATCCTTGGCGGGCAGCAGTTTCCTAATGCCTTTTGACAACACGCAAGGGAACGTGACGTCGGTCGCCATCGCCAATGCCAACGCTACGCAGCCGCTCACTGTAACGATGAACTATGTGACAGATGGCGGCGCGCAATCCAGCACGTCGATCGTTCTACAACCGCATGCCCACCAGGCGTTCGTGGTGACCGCGAATAACCCGCTGGTAGCGGGCTTTAAGGGCGCCATCCAGTTCAGCGCGCCGACGCCGGACATCACGGTGATGGGATTGGAATTCACGCCCGCCGGGGCTTTTACGTCGCTGGGAGCTTTCCAGTAAGCTCCGCCCCTTGTTCCGTTTCGGGCCGACGCCCTCGTTCCGTTTCACCCTGACCAATGATAAGATCGTTGGCAATGAAATCCGGGTGGATGTGTCTTTGGTTGCTGGGTGTGGCGCTGCCGGCGGTGGCGCATCATTCCTTTGACGCCGAGTACGACGGTAACAAAACCATTGTTCTGACGGGCGTTGTCACCAAGGTCGAGTGGATGAATCCGCACGCCCGTTTCTACGTGGACGTCAAAGAGAACGACGGCAGCGTGACCAACTGGAATTTGGAACTGGGCAGTCCGGCGAGTTTAATCCGGCGCGGATGGACTAGGAAATCACTCAAGGCCGGAGATCAGATCACGGTCAAGGCGTCGCTTGCCAAGGACGGCTCGAAGATGGCCAACGCCAGGTCGGTCATCTTGGCGGATGGGACGAGCGTATTTGGCGCGTCGTCGGCGGATAAGGAGTAGAAGCATGCGTTGGGCAATCGTGATCGCCTTGGCTGTTCTGGCGTCCGCGTTCGCAGCGGGCCAACACGCCAAGAGCAAGCCCACGCCACGAACCGCCGACGGCAACGTGGATTTCTCCGGGATCTGGAGTGCTGATCCTCATTTCATCTCCGACCTCAACGGCGCGCTGAAGCCGGGCGAGAGCATTCCGCTGCAACCGTGGGCGGCAAAGCTGGTCAAGGAGCGG